>Ga0065718_1000510_pt1 | contig 14172 bp, 14 predicted proteins | sample GBSCel77sediment_2_FD_59105 | JGI IMG/M metagenome (GOLD analysis project Ga0065718, IMG submission 59105) | Hot spring sediment microbial communities from Great Boiling Spring, Nevada - cellulolytic enrichment CS 77C v3 (version 3) | ecosystem: Environmental > Aquatic > Thermal springs > Hot...
GCTACCCTTCTTTGTTCCTCAGGATCATCAAGAGAAAGTAAAGCCCTTGCATGTCCCATCGTTAAGCGCCCATCCGAAACCATCTCCTGGATATCTTCTGGAAGTTTCAAGAGCCTGAGAAGATTTGCAACGGTTGATCTCTTCTTACCTATCTTATCAGCAACCTCTTCCTGCGTTAAGCCAAAGCTTTCCATAAGCTTCCTTATAGCATAAGCAGCCTCTATTGGGTTCAAATCCTCCCTCTGCAGATTCTCTATTAGGGCATACTCCAGTAGCTCCTCATCCGATACCTCCTTGACCAGAGCAGGGATCTTCTGTAGGCCCGCTTTCTTCGCTGCACGATATCTCCTTTCTCCTGCTATTATCTCATACCCCTTTTCCACTTTACGAACCACAATGGGCTGAAGGAGCCCATGTTGCTTTATCGAAAGAGCAAGCTCCTCCAAGGAGTCTTCATTCATAGTCTGGCGAGGTTGATAAGGGTTAGGAGCCACCTCGTCTAAGGATATTTCCATAAGCTTTTCCTTTCCAGGAACCGAGGGGATAAGGGCTTCTAACCCCCTACCCAACCCCCCTTTAGACTTAGGGGGCATTATCTATCCTCTCCTTCCCTTAACAAACTCACGTGCCAAGGAGATGTAAGCCTGAGCTCCGTTTGATTGTGGGGCATAGTATATGACCGGCTTCCCATAGCTTGGTGCCTCGCTTACCCTAACGCTCCTCGGTATTATCGCTTTAAAAACTTTTTCCTTAAAGTAATTCCTAACCTCAGCTGTAACCTGTTGCGCAAGCTTCGTCCTTGAATCATACATAGTCAATAAAACGCCAAAGATCTCAAGACCAGGATTCAGATATTCCCTTACCAGATCTATGGTTTTTAGGAGCTGTCCCAACCCCTCAAGGGCGTAATATTCACACTGGATAGGGATTATAACCCCATGAGCCGCGGTTAAAGCGTTTATAGTCAACAATCCCAAAGATGGAGGACAATCCATGAATATGTAATCATAATTGGAAATTAGGCTTTCCAAAGCCCTCTTAAGGCGTGTTTCACGTGAAACAGTATTAACCAGCTCTATCTCAGCCCCAGCCAGATCTATATTTGAAGGCATAACATCCAGATTTTTATATACATTCTTTATTATAGCATCCTCGGCTTTAACTCTCCCAGAGATGACATCGTACAAACTATACTTCACATCCTCCTTCTCAATCCCTAATCCACTTGTAGCATTCCCCTGAGGATCGACATCAANGAGCAAAACCTTCTTGCCAAAGGAAGCAACTGCAGAAGAGAGATTAACAGCTGTAGTGCTTTTACCAACGCCACCCTTTTGATTAGCGAGAGCTACCGCCTTGCCAACCTTCATAACCTTCACCTCTTAAGAAAGATATCCTCAACTCCCCGCGCTCTTCATCCAAAACCACGTTGAAGCTTACACCCTGTTTTTCAAACTTAGAGAGCGTTTTACATATAAAACCATACAAATCTTTCAGATTTTGGGGTGGCCTGTTGCCCTTATTCTTCATTTCCTGGGAAATTAGACCGAGCATTTTATCGACGAGCTCTTCGGTCTGGCTAACATTAAGCTTCCTCTGCTCTATCTGCTTTAAAGCCTTCATTATTTCTGTTTCTGAGGGAAGCTTGAGTAAGGCTCGGGCATGCCTCTCTGTTATTGTGCCATTCATTAGTTTCTCCTGAACTATGACAGGAAGCTTAAGAAGTCTAAGCTTATTTGCTATTGTAGACTGTTTCTTTCCCACCATCTGAGCGATTTCCTCTTGAGTTAAGTCAAACTCTTGCATCAGCCTCTTATACCCATAAGCCTCCTCTAGGGGGTTAAGATCGCTTCTTTGTAGGTTCTCTATGAGGGCAAAGGAAAGAGCTTCTTTCTCCGTGGCCTCTATAACCATAGCAGGAATGAGACTTAATCCCGCGAGTCGAGCAGCTCTCCACCGCCTCTCTCCCGCTATTAGTTCATAGCGTTCCTCGCCAATCTCTCTAACTATTATAGGTTGAAGGACTCCTACCTCCTTAATGGAAGAAGCTAACTCTTCCAAAGACTCGGGATCCATATTTTTCCTGGGTTGATAAGGGTTTAACACAACAGAGTCGATAGGGATCTCTCTAACCTCCTTCTTTTCCTTGGTCTCAGGGGGTTGCGGCAACTGTTCTAAAACTTCTCTCTTCTCCTGCTCCTTAGATTTTCCAAACCACAAAATCTTTCACCTCCTTATAGCGGTCTCTTAAAGGGGATCCCAGACCTCCTTGGGTATTTTAGGGGTGTTTCCTCCTTTTTCCTAATAAACACCAAATACCCTTTAAAGTCAATCCCTTTTATGTGATATTCCTCTACTCTTTCTATCTCAGCCCTTAATTCCCTTAGGGCATTCCCTGAAGATTCGATTTCGTCGAAGACCCCCTTTCCTTTGTAAGCGACCATCAGCATTCCTTCTTTTAAGAAGGGAATGGTAATCTCAATCAGGGTTCTCAAGGGAGCTACAGCTCTCGAAACAACGATATCCATCTTTTCCCTAAGATTTGGATCCCTGGCAAGATCCTCCGCTCTTCCAGGTAAGACATAGACCTCGTCAACAGCAAGATTACTAATCACNCTTTTAAGGAAGTTTACCTTTTTCAAAGAGGACTCGAGAAGAAAGAGCCTAACATGGGGAAAAGCTATCTTCAGAGGTATTCCTGGGAAACCTCCTCCTGTGCCCACATCAAGCAGGTTCTCGAAGTGCTGAAAATCAATAAACTTTAAGAGTTCCAACGAATCTATAAAGTGCCGATAAACTATCTCCTTGGGGTCTTTTATAGATGTAATATTAATAGGAGAACTCAGAATGAGAGATACATACCTTTGAAACAGAAGCTCCTGATTTGGGGTTAATGGGAAACCTTCGCTTAAAAAAATCTCCCTCATTTACCTATGCAGAACTGCGAAAAGATAACGTCCAAGAGGTCCTCAGTCCATTCCTCCCCGGTTATCATGCCTATGGAGCTCAAAGCCTCTCGAATGCCTAAAGCAACCACATCGTAAGGCATACCATCTCTTAAAGAATTAAGAGAATCTCTCAAAGACNAAAGTGCCTCCTCCAAGCAAGTTATGTTTCTTAAAGATGTCATCCAGACCTCACCGCTTAAATCTATGCCCTCCTGAGCCTCTTCAACGATTCTATCCTTGAGATCCTCTATGCCTTCTTCAAGAAGCGCTGATATCCAAACCTCTCTGCTTTTCGGAAAGGCCCTTCTAACGCTATCCGCATCTATCCTTGTGGGCAGATCCCTCTTATTAAAAACAAGGATAACCTTTCTTCCTTCAAGTTTACTCATCACTATGTGATCCTCCTCGGTGAGAGGAGAACTCGAATCCAAAACAAGCAGAACTATATCTGCATTCTCAATTTGATATAGGCTTCTTGACACTCCCTCTCGCTCTATCTCGTCCCAAGCTTTTCTTATACCAGCTGTATCCACCAACCTTATGGGAACTCCCCTTACATTCAAAACTTCCTCTATGATGTCCCTTGTAGTTCCGGGGATAGAGGTAACTATAGCTCTCGCCTCCTGAAGGAGAGCATTTAAGAGAGAGGATTTACCGACATTAGGCTTACCGCAGATAACCACCCTCACCCCATCTCTGTAGATAGATCCAGCTTTAGTTGAGTTTATAACTCTCTCTAAATCGCTTAATATCTCCTTAAGCCTATCTTCGATCTCCTCGAGGGTTATGAGAGGTAGATCCTCCTCAGGAAAGTCTAAGGAAGCCTCAACCCAAGCTGAGAGGGATAGAAGCTTACCCCTTATGGATGAAAGCCTCTTACCAAACTCCCCTTTAAGCTTACGATTAGCTATCCTTATCGCCTCTTCGCTCTTCGCTCTAACTATCTCAAGCACAGCCTCAGCCTGCGTTAGGTCTATTCTTCCGTTTAAAAAGGCGCGGCGGGTAAACTCGCCCGGCTCAGCGAGGCGAGCACCCGCCGCAAGGATGATTTCTAAAACCTTACGGGCAACGAGCGTTCCTCCATGACAGTTAATCTCTACCACATCTTCTCTCGTATAGCTATAAGGAGCCCTCATAAGAGAAAGTATAACCTCATCTATCTCTTCCCCCGTTAAGGGGTCTATCACATGACCGTAAGCTATAGTATAACTTGACATATCAAAAACGCTCTTTCTCTTCCCCCTAAAGACTCTCGCGGCAATCTCTAAAGCCTGAGGGCCACTTAGCCTGACTATAGCAATTCCGCCCTCTCCCCAAGGCGTAGCTATAGCGGCAATGGTATCTCCTTCCCTCACTTCGGAGCTATAACTACCCTCCTATAAGGTTCTCCACCTACGCTAATGGTGTATACACGAGGGTGATCCTTAAGCGTCATGTGAATCACCCTTCTTTCCCACGCTGCCATCGGTTCCAAAGTGAAGGCCTTCCCCTCCTCCTCCACCTTTCGAGCTATCTTAAGAGCCACCTCACGAAGCTTCTTCTTCCGCTTCTCCTTATATCCCCCCGCATCAAGCTCAACTCTCTTAGGATAGTGCTCTTTGGATATCGCCATGTTAACCCACTCCTCAAGGGCCTTCAGCGTTAAGCCCCTTCTTCCTATGAGCAGGCCAGCATCCCTTCCCTCTATAACTATGGTGTTACCATTCGCAACATTGATTGATGCTTCAACCTTCATGAGTTTTAGCAGATCCCTCAATAAAGATTTAGCTTTAACAACATGGAGCCCCACCTTAGGCCTCCCCCGAACCTTAACTTTTTGCCCTAATAAACCCAAAAATCTCCTTTCCTCCTCTACCACTTCCCACTCAACCTCCTCCTCGCTCATCCCCAGCTTTTGAAGTATTTTCTCCTTCGCTTCTTCCAAATTCTTCCCCTCTGCTTCCAACCACTCCTTCATCCTGCTTCCCCTCCTTCACCTTACGAGGCGGCTCCTTATAAAGCTTCACCTTCGTAGATCCTATGCTTTCTAATCTTCTCATAACATAAAGCTGGTGAGCTAAGCCTATCAAGCTTGAGGTGAGCCAGTAAAGCAACACTCCCGCTGGCAGGTTATAAGCTATAAGCAAGATGAATATGGGCATGATCCAGTTCATCATCTTCGCTTGGGGGGTGGTCGTCTACGGTGGTGGTGAACTTCTGGTGCAGGAAGGTCTCCGCAACCACAAGTATAAGAAGGATTATATCAGGCTTACTTAGATCCTTAATCCATAGAAAGGACGGATTCTCAAACTTATACCTCATGAGAACGTTAAAGAGCAATATCAGAACCGGCATCTGAGCCAAAAGGGGCAAGCATCCAGAAGCAGGATTAACTCCCTCTTCCTTGTAAAGCTTCATCAGCTCCTGATTTAGCTTTTCCTTATCATCCTTATACCGCTCCTGAAGGCGCNTTATCTTCGGTTGAATCTTTTGCAGTTGCTGCATAGACTTAAGCTGCTTGTGCGTGAGGGGATAAAGAAGCAGCCTAACTATTACGGTCAAAAGTATTATAGCTAAACCGTAGTTGCCCGTAAGGTGATAACAGAACAAAAGAGCGCTCTGCATGAAATCACTAGCAGAATTCCATAAGCTTCCCAAAACCTTCCCTCCTTCCTAAGGAACTGGGTCATAACCACCAGGATGAAAGGGGTGACACCGNAATANCCTTTTTAAAGCGAGATATCCTCCCTTTAAAACACCGTACTTTTCAATTGCCTTATAGGCGTAAGCTGAACACGTGGGAGTGAATCGGCANACGGGGGGATAAAGGGGAGAGATGAACCTCCTATAAAAGGTCAGAAGAAGAAGGACTGCCTTCCTCATCCTCCCTCATCACCCCCGCCTTCTCTCCAAACCTTTTCAAGCCTTTCCCACCAAGATCTCAAACTGTCACCTTCCGCCCCCTGCTTAACCAAAACTATCATCCAAAACCCCTCTTTTAAACGCCCTCGGTTAAGCCTGAATACCTCCCTCACCAACCTCTTTATCCTATTCCTCTTGGGAGCGGTTCCAACCCTCTTAGGGACTATGCGAGCCAAACCGCATTGGCCCTTCTCCCTTAAACAGGAGAAAGAGCGAAAAATCCCTTTCCCTGAAGATTTTACCCTTTCTTATAACTTCTACTATTTCAGATGACCTTCTTAACCTCACCTCCTTTGGAANGCTTAGACCGCGAGACGCCAACGTCCNTTCTTTCTCCTTCTCTTTAANATTCTAGCGACCGCTTGGCGTTGCCATTCTCGCTAAGAAACCGTGAGTNCTCTTTCTGCGCAAATTATGTGGTTGGTAGGTTCTTTTCATACCATTATCCCTCCTTTCTCGCCTTTTAAACTATACCTTTTTACTGCCTCCTTGTCAACGGGGAGAGCTTTTGCTATTATAAGGTTGGTTTTATCCACATGTGGATAGTTTTGTGGATAAGTAGAAGGGGAATTCCTCTTATTTCACGGAAAAGTTATCCACAGAGGAATGTGAATATTGTGGATGGTGGTTGAATATGCCCGATATGGAAGAGCTATGGCAAAGATCTTTAAGAAAATTAGAGCAAGTGGTCTCAAGGCCGAGTTTTGAAAGCTGGATAAGAGCATTAAAACCCTTAGAAATTAAGGGAGAAAGCCTCCTTTTAGAGGCTCCAAACAGATTTACAGCTGAACAGATCAAAAGAAGGTTTATCAAGATAATAGAGAACGTCATCTCAGACTTGATGGGAAAGAGCTTAGAAATAAAGGTGGTTGTTTCTGAAGGAGTGAAGGAAGTAGATAATCCACCTGAAGAAGAGGTAGTAGAGGAATATGTGGATTACAGACAATATGGTTTAAACCCAAAGTATGTTTTTGAGACCTTCGTTGTGGGAAAGTGCAATAAGCTTGCTCATGCAGCGGCCTTAGCGGTAGCAGAGTCGCCGGGAAAAGCCTATAACCCCCTTTTTATCTACGGAGGGGTTGGTTTGGGAAAGACTCACCTTATGCATGCTATAGCTCACTTCGTACTTAAGAGAAACCCAAAGACCAAGGTCGTTTACGTGTCATCGGAGAAGTTCACAAACGAACTTATAAACGCCATAAGGGATGACAGTACAAACGCCTTCAGAAGAAAGTACAGAAACGTCGATATCCTCCTCATCGATGATATACAGTTTCTCTCAGGTAAAGAGGGAACCCAAGAGGAGTTCTTCCATACCTTTAATACGCTTTACGAGGCAAATAAACAGATAGTTATATCAAGCGATAGACCTCCCAAGGAGATCCCAGACCTGGAGGATAGATTGGTGTCAAGATTCGAGTGGGGACTTTTAGCTGATATACAGCCTCCGGACTTTGAAACCCGAGTAGCCATCCTTAAGAAGAAGATGGAACTCGAAAGAATCTCTCTGCCAGAAGATGTGGTTATATTCATAGCTGAGAACTTCACATCAAATATCAGGGAGCTTGAGGGAGCTTTAATAAAGGTGGTGGCTCACTTTTCCCTTCACCAAGATGAGGAGATAAGCATTTCTAAGGCTGCGGAAGTGCTGAAGGATATATTACCCATTAAGAAGAAAACGATAAGCATTGAGGATATTAAGGATGCAGTAGCAACAGAGTTCAACATAAGTATGAGTGACCTACTAAGCGAAAAGAAGGCCCAAGATTTCTCACTTCCTCGTCAGATAGCTATGTATCTAGCAAGGGAGTATACCAACCTATCCCTTCAACAGATAGGTAAGGAGTTTAACAAGAAGGATCATACTACCGTGATACACGCCCATAAGAAGGTCTCCCAGATGATAAAGAGCAATCCTGATATAAAAAGAAAGATAGAAAGGATCTGTGGAAAGTTAGGTGTTTAGGTTGTGGATAGCTTTCAAGAAAGGTCAATTTTGTGGAAGATGTGGATCAAAGAGTAGTTTCTTTCACAGACATCCGTGGAAGTGAAAGTCCATAAGAGAAAGGTAAATAACTTCCTTTTCACTTTTCCACATTCTCTACTATTAAGACTTCTAACTTAAGCTTTAAAGATAGGAGGGAAAGGGAATGAAGGTTATTGTGGAAAGAGAGGAGTTCTTAAGAGGGCTTCAGCTTGTAGCAAGAGCGATAAATCCAAAGAGCTCAATAACTATTCTCTCAGGGAGCTTGATGGAAGTTTCAGAAGATAAGATCAGCTTGAAAGGAACAGATCTCAAAATAGGTGTTCAGACTGATGTTAAATCCATAGAAGTTAAAAAGGATGGAAAGGCGATAATACCCCTTAAGAACTTTTACGATATAGTTAGGAAGCTGCCGGAAAGGCCAATAGAACTTGAAACTAAAGAATCGGTTCTATTTTTAAGGAGTGAGGGGATAGAATATAGCTTTTCCACATATCCTGTGGAAGACTATCCGGAGTTTCCGAGGGTTGAGGAATCTAACCTTATATTTGAGACGGAGTGTGATCTTCTTTCCAAGATGATCAGAGAAACTACTTTTGCGGGATCTCCTCATGATGAGATACCTCCCTATCTTTCAGGAACTCTTTTTGATGTGAGGGAAAACGAAATAAGATTGGTTGCTACCGATGCTAAAAGGCTTGCCTTATCTAAGATGCCTGCTTCCATTCGCAAAACAGGAAAATATTTAGTTCCCATAACTACTTTGGAAGAGCTAAGAAGGATAATGACTTTGGGAAAGATAGAAGTTTATGAGTCTAAGGGTGAAATAACTTTCAAATGGGAGGATGCTATTCTCTGGAGCAGGTTGATAGATGCGGAGTTTCCTCCCTATGAGAGGGTGATACCTACCACGTGGACTACAAAGATTACGGTTTCGGCAGATGAGATTGAATCGGCTATGGAGAGGTTAAGCTATCTGGTTAAGGAAAGAGGGAATATAGTTAAGCTTGAGATAAATAAGGGGGAAATCATCTTAAGCGGAGACGTTCCGGAGTTAGGAAGTGGAAGGGAAAAGATTCCAGTGGAGTTCGAAGGAGAACCCCTCAAGATAGCCTTTAACGTAAGGTTCTTCTTAGATATGATGAAGCATGTGGATGCGACTCATTTCACGATGGCTTTCAGAGGTCCCTTAGAGCAGGCTGTCATAACTCGTGAGGGAAGGGATGATTTCCTTTACATCCTTATGCCTGTAGCTGTTCCTGATGAAGATTGATAAGCTAAATATAGTTAACTTTAGAAGGTTTAAGTCCCTTGATCTTTCCTTTGATGATAGAAACCTTATCGTTGGTATAAACGGTTCCGGCAAGACTACTCTCTTAGAAGCTATATATATGCTCTGCTGGGGAAAGTCCTTCAGAACGACCAAGGATAATGAGGTAATACGGTGGGAAGAAAGAAGCGCCCTTTTGGAAGGAGAGTTTAGCGGGGAGGATATATATAGTTTAAGGCTTCTCTTATCTTCTTCGGGGAAGAGGATAACCTTAAATGGTAAGGCGATCGCGCGAGCTAACCTTATAGGAAAGATACCAGTTCTTTTTGTTTCACCTGAGGAGTTATCATTACTTTCTGGTCCCCCAAAGGTGAGAAGAGACTTCCTTAACAAGCTTTTATCTCAGTTAGACAACGAGTATCTAACCAAATATAGGCTCTATCTTAAGTTGATAAAGGAAAAGAACTCAGCCCTATCGAGGGGAGAGAAAATCGGCAAAATATTAGATTTCATCAATGAAAGACTTTTCAACGTTTCCTTTTATATATGGAAGAAAAGGGAGGAGGTTCTTAATCTTCTAGGAGGTGAGGAGATAAAGATAGTTTATAAGCCCTCAGGCTTGAACGTTGATCTGGATCGCGATGCTCTTAAACGAGTTATGATATCATTAAAAGATAAGGAAATAAGTAGGGGTTTTGCCTCATTTGGGCCTCATCTTGATGAGTTTGATATACTAAGAAGGGAAGGCTTCTCCTTTAGGAAGTTTAGCTCAAGAGGAGAGAGTAAATTGATCATATGGAGGTTCTTCATGAGAGCTTTAAGCCTCTTTAAGGAGAAGAAACCGATACTTCTTATCGATGAGCTCTTCGCTGAGCTGGATAGCTCTAAAAGATCAATGGTTCAGGAAGACCTTAATGGATTAAGGTCTCAGATTTTCATAACGGCCTTGACTCCCTATGTGGAGCTAAAAGACTTTTCCCTTTTCGAGGTGAGGGATGGAGAAGTTAGGAGATATAATAGCTAAAGTACTTAAGAGATATGGGAAAAGATTAGCGGAGGAAAGGGTTAAGGTAGAGTGGGTTAAGATAGTTGGAGAGGATGTGGCGATTAGGACGGTTCCCTTGAGCTTAAGCGATGGGGTCCTGGAGGTAGCCGTTCCTGATGGAGCTTGGGCTAAAGAGTATCAGTTTAGGGAGGAGATCTTCCTTGAGAAGCTTAAAGATTATGATGTTAGAAAGATAAAATTCGTTCCTTTACCGAGACTTTTCTTAAGGGGGAAGAGATGAGATGTATGTAATCTTAGGTGGAGGAAGGGTGATATCCTCTGATGGATATATTAATGATAGTGAACCTTAAGAGGTGTAATTTTTTGCTGCCTGAAGGTTTGAGGATCGAGGAGGATGAGGAGGGTATCATCCCGAGAACACTGATAATAACGGTTGATGGTAGGGGTATATATACCAACTCCATGACTTCCACTATAGTAAACAGAATCAAGAGGTGGGGGGATAAGGAGGATGTCTAAATATACTGCGCATGAGATAGATGTCCTTGAGGGTATAGAGGCTGTAAGAAAGAGACCTGGTATGTATATAGGGGATACCGGAAAGCGGGGTTATCATCATCTTCTCTTTGAGGTTATAGATAACTCCGTTGACGAGGCCTTAGCCGGGTATTGTAATTTCATTCAGGTTTTCCTTAGAAGGGATGGAAGGGCTACGGTTCTTGATAACGGTAGGGGTATCCCCATTGACGTTCACCCCANGACGGGAAAGAGCGCCTTAGAGACCGTCTTAACCTATCTTCACGCTGGAGGTAAGTTCTCCAAGAAGGTTTATAAGGTCTCTGGAGGGCTTCACGGTGTTGGGATATCGGTGGTTAACGCCTTAAGCGAAGAGCTTGAGGTTAAGGTCTTTAGAGATGGCAAGATATACACGCAGAGGTACAGAAGGGGAAAGCCGGTTGAAGACCTTAAGGTCGTGGGTCTTTCCGCTCAGACTGGAACCGAGGTAACATTCAAGCCCGACCCGGAGATCTTCGAAAGAGGAATTTCCTTCGATTACGAGCTTATAAGTGAGAGGCTTAGGGAGATATCTTTTCTCGTTCCTAAGCTTAAGATAAGCGTAAAGGATGAGAGAACGGGATATGAGGAAACCTTNTACGAGGAGGGCGGCATAAGGGAGTTCGTCAGCTTCCTTTGTGGAGAAAAGGAGAAGGCTTATGACGTGGTTTTGCTTTCGGGTCAAAAGGAGGATGTAGAGGTTGAGGTAGCCTTCACTCACGTTGATGATATAGAGGAAAGGGTTTATGCCTTCGCTAACCTAATAAGGAATGTGGAAGGAGGAACTCACCTTGTGGGCTTTAAATCCGCTTTGACCAAGGTGGTAAACGATATAGCTAGGCTTCACGGATTGCTGAAGGCTAAGGACCCTAAGCTAAGCTGGGATGACATAAGGGAAGGAATCGTGGGGGTGGTATCGGTCAAGATACCTGATCCCCAGTTTGAGGGGCAGACCAAAACCAAGCTCGGTAATCCAGATGTTAGGTTCATTGTCGAAGATATTCTCCGGGAGAAGCTTACGCTCTATCTTGAGGGGAACCTTAAGGTTTTGGGAGAGATAGTTTCAAGGGCCTTAAGAAGCCATCAAGCCAAGGAAGCTGCAAGAAAAGCGCGTGAGCTTGTCAGAAGAAAAAGCCTTCTTTTCAGCGATTCTCTTCCCGGTAAGCTAGCGGATTGCCAAACGAGGGACCCTCAAAAGGCGGAGCTCTTCATAGTTGAGGGTGAGTCAGCGGGAGGGTCTGCCAAGCAGGGAAGAGATAGGGCTTTTCAGGCTATACTCCCTCTGAAGGGTAAGATCTTGAACGTAGAAAAGGCCGCTTTTCTCCAAGATATTGAACAACGAAGAGATAAGATCACTAATATCTGCTTTGGGGACTGGGATAGGGGAAAGCTTCGATATAAACAAGTTAAGATATCACAAGATAGTTTTGATGACTGATGCAGATATAGATGGCGCTCACATAAGGGCACTACTTTTAACCTTCTTCTTCAGATATGCCAGACCTATCATAGAAAATGGCTTTCTTTATATAGCTCAACCCCCTCTTTATCATGTAAAAGTTGGAAAGGAAGAAAGCTACCTTTATAAGGAGGAGGATTTGCAGAAGCTCCTTAAGGAGTATAATGGAGAAAAGATAGTCGTTCAGAGATATAAAGGTTTGGGAGAGATGAATCCTGAAACCCTGTGGAAGACCACTATGGACCCATCTTCAAGGGTTCTTTACAGGGTAAGGGTTGAGGATGCTATTGAAGCTGAAAAGCTTTTAGAGATACTTATGGGAGATAGAGTTGAACCTAGGAGAAGGTTCATCCAGATGCATGCAAAGGAGGTTAGAAGTCTCGACATATGATGGGAAAATTGATTAACCTCGCCTTTGAGGAGGAGCTTAAATATAGTTATCTCGATTACGCTATGAGCGTTATAGTTGGAAGGGCTATACCCGATGCGAGAGATGGACTGAAGCCCGTCCAAAGAAGGATCCTTTACGCCATGAAGGAACTTAACCTCAAGCCGGGTTCTCCCTTTAAAAAGAGCGCGCGTGTAGTTGGAGAGGTCTTAGGTAAGTATCATCCTCATGGGGATGCTTTCCGTTTATGAGGCTCTCGTCAGAATGGCTCAGGACTTCTCTTACAGATACCCTCTTGTAGGAGGGGCAGGGTAACTTTGGATCCATCGATGGGGACTCCCCCCCGCTGCCATGAGGTATACGGAGGCGCGATTATCTTCCTTAGGGATGGAGCTTTTGGGAGAGCTCGAGGAGGAGACGGTAGATTGGGGACCTAACTTCGATGGCTCGTTGGAAGAGCCCTTGGTTTTACCTGCCAAGTTCCCTAATCTTCTAGTTAACGGGACATCTGGCATAGCTGTGGGAATGGCCTCTTCGATACCTCCTCATAATCTGGGGGGAGGTAGTAGATGCCCTGATATATCTCTTGGATAATCCCAGAGCTAGCTTGGAAGAGATAATGAGGATTATTCCTGGTCCAGACTTTCCGAACGGGGAGGGACGATATGNGGAACCGATGGCATAAGGGAGTATATGGAGACAGGTAAAGGTAGGATCATCCTAAGAGGTAAAGCTCACATAGAGCGGGGTAAAGTTAACAGGGTCGTCATAACTGAGATCCCCTATAACGTGAGCAAGTCTCAGCTTGTAAAGAGCATCGCTGATCTCGCGAAGGCTAAGAAGATAGATGGCGTGAGCGATCTAAGGGACGAGAGTGACCGCAGAGGGATGAGAATAGTTATCGAGGTGAGCAAAGGAGTGCCCCCCGAAAGCATCTTGGCCGCCCTTTACAAGCATACCCAGCTTGAGACCACCTACAGCGTTATAAACCTGGCTTTAGTCGACGGTGCTCCCAAGGTCATGGGGATAAGGGAGATGATGGAGGTATACATAGGCCACAGGAAGGAGGTCATCAGGCGTAGAACCACCTTTAGGCTCAAGAACGCGGAGAGAAGAGCCCATATACTCCTTGGCTTTAAGATAGCCTTAGATAACATAGATTTGGTTATATCCATCATAAGGAGGTCTCAGAACCAGGATGAGGCTAAGGGTAGGCTTATGGAGGCCTTAAGCTTAAGTGAGCTTCAGGCTGAGGAGATACTCAAGATGCCTTTAGGGAGGTTAACCCACCTTGAGAGGAGCAAGATAGAGGAGGANCTTGCTGAGAAGACCGCTATCATAGCTGAGTTGAAGGGGATACTTGAAAGTGAGCTCAAGCTCATAGAGGTGATGAAGAGNGAGCTTCTGGAGATAAAGGAGAGATACGCTGATGGAAGAAGAACGGATATATTAAGAGATAAGCCTGAGGAGGTGAAGTTACCNCCCAGAAGGTTTATAGTTACCCTCTCTAAGGAGGGGTATCTTAGGCTTAGGGAAGAGGGGGATCGCAGAGGCAAGATGAAGCTTGAACTGATAGAAGGCGATCTGCCCTTGATGGTGACTAGCGCTGAAAGCGACGACAGGCTACTACTTTTTACCGCCAAAGGAAGGGGTTCTCTCCT
>Ga0065718_1005457_pt1 | contig 14172 bp, 15 predicted proteins | sample GBSCel77sediment_2_FD_59105 | JGI IMG/M metagenome (GOLD analysis project Ga0065718, IMG submission 59105) | Hot spring sediment microbial communities from Great Boiling Spring, Nevada - cellulolytic enrichment CS 77C v3 (version 3) | ecosystem: Environmental > Aquatic > Thermal springs > Hot...
ATTTTTTTGCCTACAAGTCCGGATTTGCCAACGCCTACGACGATGATTTTATTTTTATTGCTTACTGTGGAGTTAAGGAGCTCAACAGCACGATTGAAGGATTCGCTAAGTTGGCTCTGCACAGCCTTAAGACCAGCAATTTCGATTTCGAATACTTGCTGTGCTACTTCAAGATGACGCATAGCTGCAAAGGTGCCAATACAGATCAAATGGTTCAACAGCAAAACAAGGGCTGATGGGGGATTGCTAGCATAGTACTTATGCGGCTCGGTTAATGCACCGAAATTTACATATGGACGGTTGCTCCAACGGTGGTGGTGTTGTACTTTTGTAATCAACATGACTCAGGTGGATGTATTGCGTCACAGTTCTAAGCCTACAGTGCTTGTGTTGTGCACGGGAAATTCTTGTAGGAGCCAGATGGCTGAAGGTATGCTACGTCACTTAGCTGGTGACATAATCGAGGTAGTAAGTGCTGGATCTGAGCCAGCTGGTTACGTTCATCCATTGGCAATACGTGTGATGGGGGAGATCGGAATTGATATTTCGAATCATCGCTCTAAACATGTTTCAGAGTTTTTGGGCAAACCGATTGAGACAGTAATCTCGGTGTGCGGTGAGGGAGAGGCCCAATGCCCCTTTTTTCCAGGGACAGTTAATCGGTATCACTGGCCATTTAATGACCCAGCCAAAGTAGAGGGCACGGAAGAGCAAAAGATAAGTGTGTTCCGGGCTGTTCGAGACGAGATGTGGCGGGTATTTCAGGCATATGCAGCTGGTCGCCGGGATCAATTGGAATGGGATAGAAAGTTGATGGGGCTTAGGTAGAACTAGGAAGGACACCATCAGTCGTAGAGGCGTTAGCCATGAAATTTGCAAGTCAGTCGTGCGACTTGTTACAGCAGGGTGACAGAAGGGGACCTGGTAGTTGTCCGGTGGGCTTCTTGCTCAGTGTTCGCGGGCTAAAAGTTTATTTGACGCATAGTTCTGGGGTGTTTTGGGGCCGGCGATTCGTGATCCATGCTGTTGATGATGTGAGTTTTGATGTTGCTTGCGGCGAAGTGCTGGGCGTGATTGGTGAGAGTGGAAGTGGGAAAACAACCCTAGCCCGAGCAATTGTTCGGCTCATCCCAGCCATTAGTGGCCAAATAATAATCGATGGTGTTGATTGGAATGCGCCGGGCGTCCGCATCACGCGTCAAATGAGGAGGAATGTGCAGATGATTTTTCAGGATCCGTTTCTGTCGTTAAATCCCCGGATGACTGTTTCCGAGAGCATTGGGGAAGCGGTCGCTATTCATTTTCCTGAACTTGGCATGAAAGAGCAAAAGCGGAAAGTGGTTGAGGTATTGGACATGGTTGGTTTACCTGCGAGTATTATGGAGAAGTATCCGCATGAACTCAGTGGTGGGCAGTGCCAACGGGTTGCAATTGCTCGGGCGCTTGTGGTAGAACCGCGGTTATTGATCTGCGATGAACCAACAAGTGCGTTAGACGTTTCTGTCCAAGCACAGATCTTGAATTTGCTCAGCGAGCTTAAGCGTAGCCGGGGATTGACCTATTTGTTTATTTCGCATGATTTACCGGCAGTAGCGTACCTGGCCAATAGGCTAGCTGTTATGCATTCGGGACGTTTAGTGGAAATCGGTCCCACACGGCGCATATTGGATTCACCCGCACATCCTTATACCCAAGTTTTAATACAAACGCTTCGAAGTGGTGTGGTCCCTTGTGGGGTTTTGGAGGAAGTATCCATGCCGAGTAAGGAGAGGACATTGCTTGCGTGCCCGTACTATTTGCGGTGTTCGAGGCGAGTGGTTGGGTTGTGTAATTCTGAGCGAGCCACAGCACGCGAAATTGGCCCCGGTCATATAGTTGAATGTCACCTAGCGGGAGGATAAACACGGAAGTGCTGGGAAAAAATGGGCAAATTTCAGAGCAGATTAGCCAAGATTGGGTGTACTACTTTTTTAACCGAATGACTATAGCTTTTTTGTCCGTGCCTTCGACCTCGACGCTGTATGTTTCTATATCTGGCTCGTTTTTAAGGGTTTGGTGGACCACCCAACGATCGTAGGAGTTCAATGGGCCTAGTTCGATTGGTTCACCCCACCGCCGGACTTTTTCAGCGGCCTCACGTGCTTTTTGTGCAAGTGATTCTCTGGCTTTTTCTTTGTAGTGAGCTACGTCGACTGTAACTTTGGGAGCAGTGGGATCTATACTGTAGAGAATGCGGTTAACGATGAACTGCAAGCTGGAGAGGGTTTTGCCTTCGCGACCGATCAAACGGCCTGCGTCTTCAGATTCCACCTGAAGGAGAGGCGCACCGTCAACCGTGGTTTCTGTTACGGTTGCGTTGAATCCGAGGTGCTTGAGGATAGTTTCCAAGATTTCTTTAGTCGGGGCTAGCCATAGTAAAGTTCGTAGGGTTTAAACTAACGGCGTTTTGAGATTGGTTTTGGTTGTTGGGTAGTCACTGGAACTGCTTGCGTTGCCTTTGTCAGCTTCATTTGTGCAATACTTAGCAAATTTTGGACTGTCCAGTAAAGTGTTAATCCAGCCGGGAAGTTGTAAAGAAGCACTAGGAAAATTAATGGCATCCAGCGTAGGATTGTTTGTTGAGTTCGGTCCGTGCCAGGAGTTGGGGGTGTTAGGTGTGACTGCCAGATCATGGTAGCTCCCATTAAGAGTGGCAGTAGGTTGAATGGAATGGAAGTGCCCGGAATGTAAAATAGCGTGTCTGGTTGTGAAAGGTCGCGGATCCATAAGAATGCCGCTCCACGAAGTTCAATTGCGCTTTGGATCATTATGAAGAACCCGATAAATACAGGCATCTGGACCAGGATCGGCAGACAGCCGCTCATGGGGTTAACCCGATGTTCCTTCATGAATTCCATCATTTTGCGGTTCAATTTTTCAGGGTCGTCTTTGTACTTTTCCCTAATTGCGTTCATTTGGGGCTGGAGTTCTTGTAGACGTTTCATTGACCGTGTAGCTGGCTTGTGTGAGTGGCCAGAACAATAGTTTGATTAAGAAGGTGAAGATGATGATGATCCATCCATAACCGAGCTTTAACATGTCGTGGAGGCCGTTCATGCAAACCAATAGTAGTTTGGCGAAGAAGGCTGTAAAACGTCCCCCAAGTACATTTTCAAATCCCATCACACGCTGCAATTCGTTGTTGAACTCGGTTCCCAGGCGGGATAACCGCCGGTACTCTTTNGGCCCAGCATAGATTGTTAGTTTGATTTCGTTAGTTCGTCCAGGTGGGATGTTAGGAAAGCTGGTACAGTACGGCGGCGGGGTACAAATGGCTAGTGTGGTTTGATATGGTTACGTTTTGGATTGTGCAGAATAACATTGTGGGGGGCGGGTTAGGCATAAGCGCAATTACGAAAAAGCGGTTATTACTGGCCAACCAGACTAAGTTTGTGCAGGGTTCAAGATATTGGGATCGTGGGGTGCCAGGGAAACATCCAAGGAACCTATTAGCGAACCAAGCTTCGTCGACAGTAAAAGTTTTTTTGCCGTCGTACCACATGATTTTAGGCCCTGTGGCTGTATCATCAGTTAATGGGCCAGTGATTCCAGTGCTTAACCATACGGGCAAGGCAGGGAGTGTGTTTGTACCTTCGTATTCAATCTCAATACCGGCTTGCAAGAGGTACGCGTCCTTGAGTTCGTATACTTTCCTGATTTTTNNTCCGTTTTCTACGGAGGCCTCGGCTACAACTTTGTTACCAATTGACTTCAATTGATAGGGAATGTCGTAGGACTCGTTATTTCCGATCTTTGTAGCTAAGATGGGTAGGTGTTCTCCGTATCGGTTTAGCACTACCGGGTGGAATGTTTGGCCTTTCTTGACCACTGGTTTTTCAGGGTAGGCAAGGAGTTCAACCTTCTTAATACCGCCGCCATGTGAGGTAATGTGGTACCTAACCAAATGATTGCTGAGGACTATTACTTCTTCGGGGATTGTATTGGAGTAAGTTGTTGGGAATGCAACTGGGGCGCCTGGGGCTTGGGGGTCNTTGGGGTGTAAGTTGTCGGGGTCTGTGCAGATTGTGCGTTGGTTGTTGTTTGGGTAGCCATTTGTTGGGCAGCGCGGAGTCTTTCCAAATGTCTTCTGTAAACTTTGGGCGCCATCACTGCCCATACGATGAAAAGGATCGCACAGATAATTAAAATAATTGTTGAGGTTCGATCCATAGGTCAGAACTAGATTTAAGTGGTTGCGTTGTGGTTGGAAGTTGGTTTAGGAGACTTGGACTGGGGGTGTGGCACGGGGTCATACCCNCATCCTCCCCACGGGTGGCAACGGCATATTCGGCGCACCACCAGTAAGAATCCTCTGAAGGGTCCATGCAATGATAATGCTTGGATTGCGTATTCAGAACAGCTAGGGGTGAACCGGCAACCGTGCCCGGCTCCCATAACCACGGTTAGAAATGGTCGGACTAAAACTTGGTACCCCCGCAAAGCGCCGACCAAAAGGCCGATCACGGTTTTATTAATTGCTGATGTGATCGTTTGCATGTTGGTTTTGGCCATGAGCTAAACCAGCCCTTCTATGCTCTGTGGTTATGTTAGCGCTCGGCTTAAATAATCCAGCCGACGCGAGGGCATTTAGGTACTCTGATTCAATTTTGCCGGAAATTTTTTTCTGCGATTGAAGGTTTTGCAATTAGCACGATGTCGACCGGCCTACACAGTTCATGCTGGTGCAGCCTAAAAACTTCCCGGAGGAGACGTTTAACCCGGTTTCTTTTGACAGCCCCGCCTATTTTGCGGCTGACCACCACTCCTACCCGCGATGTTTTGGCGCCGGGGGTCTCCAGCCAATTCAAAATTAGACTACCCACGCTTAGGCGTGAACCTAATTCACGTATCCTTTTGAAATCCCGCCCGTATTTAATCCGTTTATCTTTCCCGAGCGTCAGCTTTTTGCGTGGGGTTTCGTCCATTTCAAAATCATACTGGGGTTAGCCGTTTACGTCCTTTCCGGCGCCGACGGCGTAAGATCCGTGCAAGACTACCACGTTTTTTTCGCGCCAAGAAACCGTATTGGCGCTTTCGCCGAATCTTTGATGGTTGATATGTGCGCTTCATCGTTTTCGATGTTCAAAAATGACGTTTTACCCAGGTTTTGTATGTACGCCAATAAGTTCTATAGTTTGTCTTTGAAGGCTCAAGCTTATCAATGATGATATGCATGTCAAGCAACCCAGCCAAATTAGTTTTAGCACTGCATGTGTGTTCCAGATGCTGAGCCTAGTCTCAAGCCATTGTTTACTTTGTATCCGATCAAGTTTTTAAGGTGGAACCCTCCTATGGAGTGCTTGGATTACCATAGAAGATGTGGAAATTTGACGCGAGAAAATCTGCCTCAGGTGAGGTGTGGCAACTTTCTTCAGGAATTGGAGGATTTAAAGTAAAAGGTGCTAATTTGTTGGAAGAGGCCAAACTGATGTTGTTTAAAAGGCCTAGCTGGGAGTTCAATTGGAGATTTCTTGAGCAGATTTTCTCAATTCTCGCCTGAGTATTTTTCCGACCGCGGTTTTTGGTAATTCACTGACGAACTCAATTGATCGTGGCACTTTATAAATGGCTAGGTGTTGTCGGCAGAAAGCTATAATTTCATGGGGTTCAGGATGGGCTCCTTTACGGAGTACGATGTAAGCTTTGACTAACTCACCTCGTAATGGATGAAGTTCGCCAATTACTGCGCATTCTTCAACACAGGGATGCTTGGCTATTACTTCTTCCACTTCGCGTGGGTAAACATTGAATCCGCCGACAATGATCATGTCCTTTTTTCTGTCGACAATTCGGAAATATCCGTCTGGATCCATTGTTGCAATATCCCCGGTGTATAGCCAACCGTCACGAATTGTTTGGGTGGTTTCTTGTGGTCGATTCCAATAACCGGCCATTATTTGTGGTCCTCGGATTATCAATTCGCCTTCCTCGCCAGGAGCTAAATCCTTGGTACCTGTTTGTAGGTCCACTATTCTGCAATCTGTATTTGGAATTGGGAGGCCGATTGACCCAATCCTATTTTCGCTGTCCCAGATGGGATTGACATGAGTGACGGGTGAGGCTTCTGTTAAACCGTATCCCTCGACCAGTTTCGCACCAGTGACGGAGACGAATTTCTCATAGATTTCGCGGATTAGCGGCGCTCCTCCGGACACGCACACTTTTACTGAGGAAATGTCGATTTTATTTCGTTGGGCGGTTCGGGCAATGGCCATGTACATGCTTGGCACACCGGGTAAAAGTGTAACTCGGTATTTGTGTATGGCACGGACAGTTTCCAAAGGATCGAACTTGGGCAATAACACCATTGCAGCAGCCATGTCCACTGCTAGGTTCATGCCCACGGTCATTCCGTAAGAATGGAAGAACGGCAAGACACAGGCGACCACTTCCCGCGCGGGCTGTAGCGCGTATAACCAAGCCCGAATTTGGTCAACATTTGCTACCAAATTAAAGTGAGTCAATATGGCTGCTTTACAAATTCCTGTGGTGCCCCCAGTGTATAGCAACACTGCAGGATCATTGAGTTTGGCTGGATAAGGCTTGGTTTTTGGTGCGGTTCTAAGTTCGGCTTCAAGTTTGTAAACCGGTATATGAATCGCNACATTAGAGTGATGCCGACACTTAAGTGCGACGACGGGCCGCAAGTAGATAGGCACGTAGTGTGATATTGAGGATACTACAACTCGTTTCACGAGGGTACGTATAAGAATGGGTGCCACTTTTTCCACGAGGGCTTCAGCTACTATGAGTGTTTCCGCCCCGGAGTCAATTAGTTGGAACTCCAGCTCATTTGTACTCAATAAGGGGTTTAGTGGTACTACTGTTCCGCCCACAAAAATCGTTCCGTAAAATGCCATTATAAACGATGGAACGTTNGGCATTAGAATGGCCACGCGATCCGAGGGATTCACTCCCACTGCCTGTAGAAAACCNCCAGTTCGAGCAACCCCCTCAATTAGGTCCGAATACNTAAGTTTTGCTCCATAGAAAATTGTGGCTACTGATTCTTGGTATCGTTCTGCAGCGCTCTGCATTAATTCCCAGAGTGCGGCTTGCCGGATGGTAATTTGCCGTGGCACTGCTGAGGGGTATTTCGTCAACCAAGGTTTGTCGTGCATGGTTATGTGCCCCCAAATTTTTCCCTTAAGCGTTTTGGGCAATGTTGCCTGGAGTATTTAAAATGGCAACTATTTTTNCNATTTGGACTCTGGTTTTGGTGCATTCGAGGTCTGAGACGATCGTGGTTGCTTTGGGAAACTTTCGGAACAAAATATTCCCATGAAAGTGCGCGCTTGCTTGGTAGGGATAAGAAAAAACTTCGCAGTATATTGGTAGTTGGGGTTACTTTAATTATTTGTCACCTGCCCAATGCAGCGGAGCAAATCGTAACGCCTCGGAGTAATAGTATCAACGAGTGGGTCTTTGTAAGTTTCCCGGACTTTTTCAATTTTGATGTGCCGGAGCCGTGGCCGAAATGGGAACCTGCAATTGAGTGGTTTTTTTGCCAGGTTAAAAAAGAAAATCCCGACTTTGTTGTTGTCGCAGGTGATTTAGTAGATGGACATTGGTGGGATAGCCCCGAATGCATCGAGCATATGGGTGCTGTTTACTATGAAGGGTGGAAGCGTCGTGTTGAAAGATATGGGCTCAAATATTATGTGGCGGTTGGAGACCACGAACTTGGTGACGATCCCTGGCACTCTAACAAAGTTGTTCTTATACCACATTTTGAAAGGGTATTCGCTGAGCGCATGGGTATGCCTACCAATGGCCCTGCTTCCAAGAAGGGCTTGGCGTACTACGTAGTTCACAAAAACCTCTTGTTAATAGCCGTCGAGACGTTTGAGTTAGTGGATGGCAAAGTGCATGTGGACGTGGGACCCGAACAAATAACCTGGATGCGGCAGGTACTTGCGAAATATAGGAACGTCCCACACAAGGTTGTACAAGGACACGCTCCGGTACTTGGTCCTTTGCGGGGGCGTTCAACCAGTTATCTAATGGTGACAAATGGAGTCAACAGTGCTTTTTGGCAACTCATGCAAGAAGCAGGGGTTGACCTATACCTATGCGGAGAATTTCACGCGGTCAATTGCTTAGAGTCAAATGGGGTGTGGCAAATTGTCCACGGGTCCTCGTGGGGACGAGATGAGGTTGGAACAATGGATTACTTAGTTTGCCGTGTTACGCCTGATGCTTTGCATCTCGAGATGAAGAGTTTCCCTATACGATGTGAAGGCGGATTTATGTGGAATTTGAATAAACCTCGCGGACCGCGTGAAATAGTCACGATCCCTGAAACCGCCAAAGTCAGGGGGCCAGACGTCATCGGTACATTAACAATCCAGAAAACGTCTGTTGGGAAACAATTCTTGAACCGGACTGGGTGTTTTGCTCGGTGACTTTGGGTGTATCTGGGCCTGAATTGGTTAGTAATTCTATGGTAGAGTTGTGGGATTCCTGGGTAAGGGTTCCGCTACCTACTGAGGAACTTACAAAATTCGCTCTCGTAGTTTCTGGGCACAAAAGCGTTTTGGAAGAGGATTAGCCCTTTGACACGGGAAGGGGTAGGAAAGCCAGTTATTTTTAGTATCCCTGATTTCGCGGATCTGGGGGAATTGTTAGCATGATTGAACACGTAGTTCCACCGTGTTGGAACGGTGGTTTTTGCTGGTGCGTTCCTATGCACAACTCGTCAGTTGGTTTTTGGNNAAGAACAAGAATCCATGTGGCAGTCTAAGTATGGTAGAGGGTTTATAAAAAGGATGCTTTGCAATGGGAACCTTAGTTGAAGAACCGGGTGTAGCCGGAATTGGACTAGGCTTAAGTTTTTACGGGATTTCTTTTTTGGTACTTAGTGCTNCGGGGGTGGGGGGTATGAGATTTCAATTGGGTTGCCACTTGGTGTTGAGTCCCTGATAGTAGGAGTTTGTTGAGGTTGGGGTTTGGATTGCTGGAGCAAGCGGCGCAATTCTCTAATTTGGTCTCGGAGCAAAGCAGCTTTTTCGAACTCCAAATTGCGAGCCGCTTCAAGCATTTCCTCTTCAAGCTCACGGATAGTAGATGTGAGATCAACATCTGCTCCTAGTTCTTTCAAAACAAGATCAGCTTTTTGGCGTTTAGTGGTGTAGGATACGAGCGTTTCTTCGACGGCGCGGATCACGCTTCTGGGTGTGATATTGTGGGCTTTGTTGTAGGCGATTTGTTTTTGTCTGCGGTACTCTGTTACTTCGAGGAACCGTCTGATACTATCTGTGATCCGGTCGGCATACAGAATCACTTCACCATTGATATGTCGTGCAGCTCGGCCAGCAATTTGAATGAGACTTGTCTCGCTGCGAAGGAAGCCTTCTTTATCGGCGTCTAAGATGGCTACAAGGGATACTTCTGGCAGATCGAGGCCCTCTCGTAGAAGATTGATGCCAATTAGAACGTCGAAATCGCCTTTCCGGAGTGCCCGGATGATTTCTACCCGTTCGAGAGCATCGATTTCGCTGTGTAGGTATTGCACACGCAACCCGATCTCACGCAGGTAATCGGTGAGTTCTTCGGCGGTGCGCTTGGTTAAAGTAATTACCAACACGCGCTCGTTTCGTTCACATCGTTGTCTGCACTGCTCGATTAGATCATCGATTTGGCCTTGCAGGGGTTTGATTGTAACCTTTGGGTCTACGAGGCCAGTGGGGCGGACAATGAGTTCAACCACGTGTTCACCTGCCCAGGAAAGTTCACGGGGGCCTGGAGTGGCGCTGANATATATTGTTTGGCCTTGGAGTGCTTGGAACTCTTCGAATTTCAATGGGCGGTTGTCCAACGCGCTCGGTAGGCGAAAACCGTAGTCCACCAAAGTCTGTTTTCGGGACCTGTCCCCCTCATACATAGCTTCTAACTGGGGAAGTGTCACATGGCTTTCGTCGATCACCAACAAATAATCTGGCGGGAAGAAATCGATTAATGTGCAGGGCCGAGAACCCGGGGGACGGCCTGAGAGGTGGCGTGAATAGTTCTCAATGCCTGGGCAATAACCAGTTTGTTCTAACATTTCTAGGTCGTATTCGGTGCGCATTTTGAGTCGCTGCGCCTCGAGGTATTTTCCCTGGCTTTCGAACCAGGCGACCCGTTCAGCAAGTTCCTCTCTGATACTTTGAAGTGCGCGGAGGAGTTTTTCTTCTGGTGTCAAAAATTGCTTCGCTGGAAAGATAGTGATGGCTTCGATGTCTTCAAATCGGTGTCCAGTAAGTGGATCGAATCTGGTTATGCGGTCGATGACGTCGACCAAAAAATTCCACGCGGAGAGCGTCTTCCGTCCACGATGGACAAAGCTCCACGATGTCGCCTCGAACTCGGAAGTATCCCCTTTGCAACTGGATATCGTTTCGGTCGTATTGGAGTGCTACCAGCCTAGCTAAAAAATTGTTGTCTATCGATTATCATTCCCACGTGGACTGGAAACATCATCGCCTCGTAATCTTCCTTGCTGCCGATCCCGTAAATGCACGAAACACTGGCTACAACTATAACATCTCGCCGTGTAAACAAGCTGTTAAGCGTGGCTAGTCGCATCCGTTCGATTTCTTCATTTATGCTGGAATCCTTTTCAATGTACGTGTCGGTTTGCGGGATATACGCTTCGGGTTGGTAGTAATCGAAGTAAGAAATGAAATACTCAACGGCGTTTTCAGGGAAGAAATTCTTAAATTCGGTGTAAAGTTGAGCTGCAAGTGTTTTGTTGTGGGAGATTACCAGGGTAGGGCGTTGCACCCTAGCGATTACGTTTGCAATTGTGAAGGTTTTCCCTGAGCCGGTTACCCCAAGCAATACTTGGTGCTTGACCCCTGCAAGCAAGTTACAAGTGAGTGCTTCAATTGCTTGGGGTTGATCACCAGCCGGTTTAAATGGTGCCACCAATTTGAACATCTAATTCTTAAGGTACGATCACCGGATTTTGCGTCAACCACAGTCTTGTCCGGGATCTTGCCACCGTAAACCGAAAGCGGCTACGTTAAGTGCGTGTGTTGTAAACTTACAAACTCAAATGGCGCCCTGTAGCTTATAGCCTTTGATCNCTAAATGGTTCTTTGGACTTCAGGGAAGACCTGCACCTTTACAACACAAACATGAAAGAGATCATCGACCATACAATTCGCCTGGATTTGCGCAGTCGAATCTTCCGGGTCATAACTGGTGTTGGATTTTTATTGGTCACGTTTTCAGGACAGACGTTTGGTCAAAAGCCGCCTAAACCAGACCCCAGAGAATGTCTTCGGCCAATAAACCTTAAATGCGAGAACGATCGGGAGCCGATGGGCGTAGATGTTTTGCGTCCCCGGCTGTCTTGGAACCTGGAGGGGGAAGGCTACAACCGACGCCAATCCGCGTACCATATTTTGGTGTCAACCTCGGCTGAGTTATTGAAACAGGATAAAGCAGACCTATGGGACAGTGAACGTGTGGCTTCCGATCGAATGATTGGAATCGAGTACGCTGGCAAACCCTTACCTTCTTCCACTAGGATTTTTTGGAAGGTGCGTGTGTGGGACGAAAAAGGTCGGCCGGGTCCCTGGAGTCCCATTGCTAGCTGGGTAACCGGTCTATTCTCCGACTCAGAATGGAAAGCTAAGTGGATTGGAATTTCCAATGCGACTGCAGCTACGGTCTTGCTACGAAATGAATTCGTCGTCCNGCCTGGGGCTAAACTGGCCATCCTGCATGTGTGTGGATTAGGGCAATTTGAACTTATTATTAACGGACAGCGTGTAGGAGAGGCAATTTTAATGCCTGGCTGGACCAAGTATGATCAGACATGTTTGTATGAGACTTTCGAGGTAACCGATCTATTGACTCCGGGGACCAACGTAATTGGACTTCTTTTAGGTGGTGGGTTTTACAGAATCACTGGTGGAAGATACGCGAAATTTAAAGGTAGCTTTGGCCCACTTCAGGCAATTGTCCAATTGCACATCAGGTACGCCGACGGACATGAAGACGTAATTTGCAGCACCGAAAATTGGAAGGGATGCCCAGGACCAATCACTTTCTCCTGTGTCTACGGGGGTGAAGATTATGATGCACGGTTATATCCCAGGGGCTGGGATAAACCCGGCTATGATGATTCGGCTTGGGAACAAGCAGTGACATATTTGGGCCCGGGAGGTAAATTGCGGGGCCACTCCGCAAGTGCTCCTCCCATAAAAGTAGTCGAGATATTTAAACCTGTTGCCATAAAACACATCCAAACAAATGTAGCCGTGTACGATTTTGGTCAAAATGCATCAATAATGGTGCGTTTAGTCTGTGAGGGGCCTCCAGGATCGAAAATAAGGATGATCCCTGCTGAACTGGTCAGTACCAACGGGTTTGTTGATCGAACATCTTGTGGTAGGGGCAGAGCGTGGTGGGAATACACACTGGGTGGTGAAGGGCGCGAGACCTACACAGCTAAGTTTTTTTATCACGGTGCCAGATATGTTCAGGTGGAACGCTATTCGGCTCCTGAAACTAGTGAGCTCCCGGTTGTGGTTTCTCTAGACGCACTTGTGGTGCACTCGGCAGCTGAGCCTGTGGGAGATTTTGCGTGTTCGAATGAACTGTTTAACCGGATCAGACGATTGGTGCGTTGGGCACAAAGGAGTAATATGATGAGTGTGTTTACGGATTGCCCCCACAGGGAGAAACTGGGATGGCTCGAGCAGTACCATCTTAATGGGCCCGCTTTAAGATACGAGTTCGAGGTAGATCGAATCTTTGTAAAAGGCATGAACGACATGAAAGATTCGCAATTAACCAATGGGATGATCCCCTGCATTGCCCCTGAATATGTTGTTTTCGGTAAGGACAAAACAGATTTTTCAAATCCATTTCGCAATTCAGTGGAGTGGGGGAGCGCCTATCNNCNNTGTGCCTTGGCAACAGTACTTATTTTCAGGAGACATGCACCTAATCCGGGACTACTTCTCTGCGATGGAAAGGTACATGGATTTTCTGAGTTCGCAGGCCAGCAATTACATCTTGCACTTTGGATTAGGGGATTGGTACGACCTTGGGCCGAACCCGCCAGGTTACGCGCAGTTGACGCCTCGGAGTTTAACGGCCACGGCTTTTTACTATTACANCGCCCAATTAATGGCTCAGTACGCAAAAATGCTCGGACAAAAGGCAAAAGCCAAGGCTTATTCGCAATTGGGTGAGAAGATTAAGAAGGCTTTTAACAAAGAGTTTTTTGATCCAACAAATAGGTGGTATGGTACAGGCTCGCAAACAGCCCAGGCGATTTCTTTGGTATTTGGCCTTTGCCCACCAGCCCAGAGAACCTGCGTGTTCCAATCGCTCACAAATGACATAGTGAGGCGGGATTTTGCAAACACAGCTGGGGATATCGGATACCGCTTCATGTTACGTGCATTAGCTGATAATGGCGCTTCGCACCTCGTATATCTAATGAACAATCAGACAAACAAACCAGGTTATGGCTATCAACTCGCGATGGGAGCAACAAGCTTGACTGAAGCTTGGGACGCCCGCCCTACTTCCTCTCAGAATCATTTCATGCTTGGTCAAATAATTGAATGGTTTTATCACGATTTGGCAGGGATACAACCAGATCCGATTGAACCTGGGTTTAAACGGGTGATCATACGCCCAAACTTTTTGGCAGACTTGGATTGGGTCTACGGCCGTTATAAATCCGTACGTGGGGAGATCGTCTCAGCTTGGCGACGATTTGGAAACACAATCTCAATGCGCGTGAAAATTCCTCCCAATACGAGCGCAGTTGTTTGGGTGCCCAGCCATTCAATCGACAACGTCACTATTTGCGGCGTGCATCCTAAAGAAACCCTAGGGGCAAAGCTGGTTGGCAAAAACCGGGGTTACCTAATTTTCAAGATTGGGTCTGGGGAATATCACTTCACAACTCGGATCGGTAACTTATCCCAGCTCGGCTTCATGCCTCAACCAGGGGGCGATTTAAAAGTGAATTCATTGAATAAACTACATAGGGCTTTTTGATTTGGATAACGCGTTCGGGCTTGTGACAAGGAAAAGCGGTAAGGAGCTCCCCGCAAAGCGCTTTTGTGGCTGAGTGTCTAAGTTAGATCCCTGAATCTATAACCGTAAGTCGCCATGATGTGT
>Ga0065718_1005719_pt1 | contig 14085 bp, 15 predicted proteins | sample GBSCel77sediment_2_FD_59105 | JGI IMG/M metagenome (GOLD analysis project Ga0065718, IMG submission 59105) | Hot spring sediment microbial communities from Great Boiling Spring, Nevada - cellulolytic enrichment CS 77C v3 (version 3) | ecosystem: Environmental > Aquatic > Thermal springs > Hot...
CAGGGTCTCCTCGTGAATGCGCAGCGCTTCCTCATCCCAGAGGACAAAGCGGATGAGCCGGACTGACTTGAGCTGTGGGGCCATTTCGATGACTGTTCTGAGTGCCACCTCCGCCGCCTCCCGCATGGGGTACCCGAAAACCCCGGTCGAGATGGCTGGGAAAGCAATGGAGGTTATGCCATGTTCTTCGGCGAGCCTCAAGGCATTCCGGTAGCAGGAGGCAAGGAGCTCTGCCGAGGGCTCGTCAATACCATACCTTGGCCCAAGACAGTGAATGACGTAGCGGTTCGGGAGCCTGTGGCCACCGGTGATGACCGCCTGCCCGGGCTTTATGGGGGCAAGGGGACGGCACTCTTCATAGAGCCCCGGCCCTGCTGCTCGATGAATCGCTCCAGCCACTCCGCCACCGGGACGGAGTTCAGCATTAGCGGCGTTCACTATGGCATCAATGCCTTCCTGTTTTGTGATATCCCCCCGCACGCACTCAATTTTTACTCCACCCACCATCCGCTCCACAGTCTCCACCTCCAGAAGGACAAAACTCTGTTTTTCCTGGACAAACCCCTAGGGAATCCCGCTGCAATCCCGTATAATAGTGTACCAGGAAAGGGGGAAGAACATGAAGAAAACATACCGGATTGGTGTTATTCCTGGAGATGGAACAGGACCCGAAGTCGTTCGGGAAGGACTCAAGGTCCTTGAAGCGGTGGCAAAAAAGGTCGGCTTTTCGTACGAGACCATCGTGTACCCTTTTGGGGGCGAGCACTACAAGAAGACCGGCGAAACCCTACCTGACTCCGCCCTCGAGGAGTTCAAAAAGCTCGACGCCCTGTACCTTGGTGCCATAGGGCATCCCGACGTGAAGCCCGGAATTCTTGAGCAGGGCATTCTCCTCCGAATCCGCTTTGGCCTTGACCAGTACATCAACCTCCGCCCGGTAAAACTCTACCCGGGGGTGTGGACCCCAATCAAAGACAAGGGACCCGAGGACATCGACTTNGTGGTGGTCCGGGAGAATACCGAAGGGCTCTACGTCGGCGCGGGAGGATTCTTGCGGAAAGGAACACCCGATGAGGTGGCCATCCAGGTCTCCATCAACACCCGGAAAGGCGTGGAGCGATGTATCCGCTTTGCCTTCGAGTACGCAAGGAAGCGGAACAAGAAAAAGAAAGTGACCCTGTGCGGGAAAACCAACGTCCTCACCTACGCCTTCGACCTGTGGGAGCGGGTCTTCTACGAGGTTGCCCGGGAGTACCCCGACATCCAGACCGATTACGCCCATGTTGATGCCACCACCATGTGGATGGTGAAAAACCCCGAGTGGTTCGACGTTATCGTCACGGATAACATGTTCGGAGACATCATTACCGACCTTGGGGCCATGATCCAGGGGGGTATGGGCATCGCCGCGGGCGGGAACATCAACCCCCAGGGGGTTTCCATGTTTGAGCCCATCGGAGGTTCGGCACCCAAGTACACGGGGATGAACGTCATCAATCCGCTGGCGGCAATACTTGCCATGCAGATGCTCCTTGAGACCATCGGCGAAGAAGAAGCCGCACAGTGCGTGGAAAATGCAGTCATCAAGGCTCTCCAAAGCGGGAAAATCAAGAGCATGAGTGCCGGGAAAATGGGTCTCACAACCCAGGAGGTCGGGGATCTCGTCGCCTCCCTGGTGTGAGGCAATCACTCAAGAGGTGTTCCGCCTTCTTGCGTGGGTGGACGCACTGTAGAGGGTTGGGGCTCAAGGGGAGTCCCGCCCTCTTCAACCGGCGAGCCTCCAGATACCCCAGGTTGTGGCGCCACCACTCCCTGCCCTGCCCGAAGGGCCGGCCGTGGTTTGTTGGCAGCAATGAAGCTCTCAAGTTCCACTTCCACAAGGGTGAAATTCTCATGCCGCCCCAGCGCCTCTCCCAGAACCTGGACAATATCCTTTGCCTCAATTCCCTCTTTCCTTGTCCCGCTCAAGGAGCCGGGAAATGGTCCGGATTTCCCGGGCTTCGAGATTCCGCTCGAGCACCTGCTGCAGCACCTCATTCGCCTTCTCCGGGGGAACACCAACCTCAAGAAGAGCAGCTACCGCGTCCACGAAACGCCCTGCTACCTTGGGGTTTCCTCCAACCCGGACGAGAACTTCCTTCAGAATCTGGGGCGACACGGAGAGCTCCAGAGAGAGCACCAGGTCCTCGAGGATGCTTTCCCTTCCAGAAACTCCTGTCTCCTCAAGGAGGGACCGGGCTTTCTCCAGGGCTTCCTTTCGCCTGTTCAGCGCCTCAATGAGGTCCTCCGGAGGGACATTCTTGACGAGGCCCTCCCGGAGCTTCTTGAGAAGGAGTTTCTGAGACGCATCCTGGGTGTCAGCAAAGATTGAGGCAACCTGCTCCCTAAGATACGCCTTGTCCTCCGGGGGATAAGAGGAGCGCTCGATGAGGCGGAAAACCGCCTCAGAAGCCCAGGAAACAGAAACTACAAAAAGGCAAAGGGAAAGCAGCAGGAAAAGAATTGTCCGCTTCACTCGGTATCGCCGTCGACCACAAGTACAGAATTGACACTACCAAACCCGTCGGCTACGGCCCGCAAGGAGAGAGGGTCAGGAACCCATTTCCCATCGACCAGGAAACCGTATTCGTACTTCCCCGGGCGAAGACGTAAGGTGAGGGCGAAACAGTTCTCGTCAATCCGCTCCATGGGAATGGATTCCCAGTCCGAGAAATCGCCAGCAACGGCCACGGTTTTGGGGTTCCGGACAGTGCTGCAGAACACCAGCCGTACCGTCCGGTACCCGAAAAGCTCAAGGCGAGGGGTGAGAGGAAGGTTGGTGGTGAGCATAAGGACGAAAAGCACTGCCGCCCCAAATACCACAACCCATCGCTTGTAACGTCGATACGACGGTCGCTCCCGCTCTGCAATGCGAGCCATCACAGAGGGCGCAAGGGACCGCCCTGGTTCAACCTTTGGCAAGCGCTGCAAGTACTGCTCGAGTCTTTCCTCCACATTCCCCACCCACCTATAGATACGAGGGGGAGAGACACGAAGTTTCAAGAAAATTCCTCTCCCAGGAGTTCCCGGAGTTTCGCCTTGGCCCGGTGGAGGTAGGTCTTCACCGTCCCCACAGGAACGTCGAGAATCCGGGCGATTTCTTCATAAGAGAGCTCCTCAACGTAGCGGAGGACAATAACTTCCCGAAACTTCAAAGGGAGCCGCCCCACAGCCTGCGAAACCCGTTCAAGGAGCTCCTCTTTGAGCACCCCTTCCTCGGGATCCTTCCCTTCAGGAAGAAAATCCCCAAACTCATCCTCCTCCTCTTCCCCCACGGGAGTATTCAGGGAAAAAAAGGAGCGGATTTTCTGTCGTCGGAAATAATCCAGACACACATTCCGGGCAATGCGGTACATCCAGGTGGAGAATTCGAAAGAGTCCTTGTATGTCTTCAGGGCGAAGAAGGCCTTCACAAAGGCCTCCTGGGTGAGGTCCTCGGCGTCCTGCTTTTGCCGCACAAGGCCATACACGTAGTTGAAAATGGGTTTCTCATAGCGAGCCACAAGAACAGCAAAGAGGTCCTTGTTGCCGTTCAGCACTTCCTGAATGATTTCTCTATCACTCTGCTCCCACATTGTGGTTCAGAGAACGTACTTCCGCAACCAGTCGATCCGAAACTGAACGTTCTGGATGAGCGAGGACCCATCGGCCCACTTGGCTCCGGGGTACCGGCGAATGATGTCCAGGTAGGTATTATACGCTTCGAGGTACCGACCAAGTTTCTCAAGACACAAACCCTTGTGGAACAGCGCAGCCGGCGCGATGAGAATACCGTTGTACCACTTCCCTTCCGGGTACAGCCGCACACAGTCCTCGAAAGCCTGGAGAGCCTCGGCGAAGCGACTGGCCTTATAGAGCGATGCCCCGGCGAAGTACTGGGCATCGTCTGAGAGGTCGGTAGCGGGGTACTGGGCCACGTACTCCAGGAATCTCGCCGCTGCCCGGTTGTAGAACTCCATCCGGTAGAGGCAGTGCGCCGAAGAGTAGAGCGCCTTCTGGGCCACTTCCCCNCCAAANGTCATCGCCCTTTCATACGAGGCCAGGGCATCCCGGAAAGCCCCAAGGATGTAGTAGCAGTCACCCATTTCGTACAAGGCCTGTCCGACGAACTCGCTCTCAGGATAGTGTTCAACGAGCTTCCGGTACTCCCCAATGGCCTGGCTGAAATCCCGAAGTCCTTCGCTATAGCACCTGGCAAGAAGGTACTGGGCGTCATCGGCAAAAGGGATCCTGAGGCGCATCCGCCACCATGGATCCCAGGACAGTTACGGCCTTCCGGTACTCCCCAAGGTAGAAGAACGACGCTCCCTGGAGGAAGAGGATGGAAGGTGTCAGCGGACTCTGGGGATACGACAGCAAAAAGTCCTCAGACCCCCGAACCACCCGTTCATAAAAGCCTAACTCGTAGAGGGTGAAAAGGTACTCCTTGAGGTTGTCCTCGTTGCGTTCGGCAAGCACCACTCTTCCCTCAGCATTGATGCTCCTTGTCTCCCCATCAGCAACATCCGCCACAACCACTGTTCCGGTGTACGAGGCATGGGAAAAGAAGATGTACTGTTTTCCTGTCGGGAGATCCTCAAGGAGAAATCGCCCATCNNTCCCNGTGAGGACACTCTTCCCCCCTCCTTCAACGAGCACTCCGCTCACCGGTCCCTGCGCATCCCACACCTCCCCCGTGAGATTCCCCCGTCCTCCGCTCCGCAGACACCCTACCACGAGAACCAGACTCAGCGCTGCAAGCGCAAAAAGGAGAGCTCTCCGCCCCATCGTTATCCCTTCCTCTCAACTTTCCTCAAAAGTTTCTTAACCTCTCTGAGCCGTCCGAAATCTTCCGGAGCGTGCTCCAGAACAAAGCGGAGCTCCTCCTCCGCTTCCCTGTACCTCTTTTCAGACTCAAGAACCACTGCCAGCCAGTACCGGACCTCAAGATTCAGAGGTTCTCGAAGGAGTATCCCCCGAAGTATCTCCTCCGCCCTTTTCCCCTCCCCCATTTTATACAATACGTAACCAAGGTGGAGAAGGTAGAAAGAGTTTTCCGGAGCATGTTCCAGAGCCCTGGTGAGGCATGTTCGGGCTTTCTCCCACTCCCGAAAGTATCCGGTACTGCTCCGGAGTTCAAAAACATACCCCAGGCGGAACCAGTTCATNTGGTCTTCAGGATGAGCTTCAAGATGGGCAGAAAACACCGGAATGGCCCGTTCGGAAAGCTCAAAAGCCTGGCGGTACTTCCCCTCCTCAACCAGGAGCAGCCCTGCCTCCCAGAAGGCGTCAAGAACCCGTTCGCCCTCTGCGATACACTCCTCAAAAAGGCGCAGGGCCTTCTCGGCGTCTCCGCTTGCCTTCGCCGCCATGGCTTCCTCAAAGAGGCCGAGGGCCCAGACCTCTGATACCAGAAAAAGACTCGAAAAGCAAAAGGAAAAACACCCCCAGGAATCGCCTCATCGCCAGTCCACCATCCCGTAGAGGACAATCCCAAGGCCCCCAAAGAGGAAGTTCGGCATCCAGGCTGAAAGCCAGGGGATGAGAACATCTCCCCGACCCCAGAGAACGGAAAATCGAGAGGAGCATGTAGTAGACGAAAGCGAGAATCACAGTCACAATGACCCCCAGGGCCTTGGTGTCCTTTGTTTTCTGAACCCCCAGGGGCATCCCCATGAGCATGAAAACGACCGCTGAGAAGGGGAGGGAGAACTTAAAATGGTAGGCCACCTCGAGTTTCTGCGTTTCGCTCCCCGCCTGCCTGAGGATGGCGATTTGTTTGCGCAACTCCCGGGAGGACATCTCTTCAGGGCTGCGCTGCTTCTCAAAGAACTCCCGGAGTTCCTCCTTCATATCGATGCGCATTTCCGCAAACTCCACCTCTTCCTCCAGGTACCCATCTTCCCCGTAGCGATGGAGCACCCCGTTCTCCAGAATCCACTGGTCCTCCACCCAGCGAGCCTTCTCGCTCAGAATGACATCGGGAAACTTTCGACCCTTCCCGAGCTCGTAAATGATGACGCTTTTCTATCTCCCAGGTAGTAGCATCAAGCTCGTTCACATAAAAGTAACGGTTTTCGGCATCGCGAAAGAAGACATTCTGCTGGATTTTCGGGGGGGCTTTCTTGTACACGTAGTAGCGAATGAGCGTCTGGGCTCTGTGGTTTGTCTCTGGCACGATGAAATCGTTGAGGAGAAAAGACCCCAAGGCCACAAGGAGGGAAAACCCAACGTAAGGAAGGAGGAATCGCCGGATGCTCACGCCGCTTGCTTCAATAGCTACAAGCTCGCTGTCCCGGCACAACCGGCCCATGTTGAGCTCGGCTGCAAGGAGCCCTGAAATGGGGAACGTCATGACCACTCTGTGCCGGGATGTAGAGNAGAAGGATTTCAAGGGTGATAAGGAAGGGAACCTTCTGGTTCACGAAAAAGTCCATGAGCTCGAAAAGGGTCTGCACAAGCATCACAATTGTCACCGCCCCAACCCAGGTGAACATCCCAAGGGCGGTTTCTCTCACCACATAGCGATCAAGGATTTTCACAAACAACCTGCGTCACCTGTCTCTGCTATTGTAGCAATCCAGGCTACCGCCGCACAAGGAGCAAAACACCGCCAATGATGAGGAGAACAGGCAGGAACGCCTGACGAACCCAGGGAGTCCAGGGACCCCAGAGGGGAATAACGTACTGGGAAAGCCACAACGCGCCGATGATGACGAGAAACCAGGCAAGCATATGGCGACTGGGCTCTTTGTGGCTTTCCCCTGGCGAAGGTGAAGAACCCTCGTGAAGCAACCTTTCGTCTTCTCCTCTGGGTTCCTCGGGAATGAGAATCCAGGCGATGATGTAGGCCAGAATTCGCCCCNNCCCCCACAAGAATGAGGAGCACGGCCACAATCCGCACCGAGGGAAGGGTCAAGCCCAAAGTACTCCGCAACTACCCCCACACACACCTCCAAGAATCCGGTCCTTTCGGGAACGGTACAGTCGCTTTTTCCATGGTCACTCTCCCTATCAGGATGGTACAAGAATACCCCAAGGGGGGAAGTTTTTGCAAACCGGCTTGCATGGGGAGAAACTTTTGCTATAATNCTTAGCGAAACTGTTTCAAAAAGAAATTTCAAAAAAAGGAATGGATCACCATGCCCAGAGTCAGTATCTACACCATCGCCAAGAAAAGTCGGTGTTTCTCCGGCAACGGTCTCAAGGGCCCTGAACCATCCTGAGCAGGTCTCCCCGGAAACCACGGACAAGGATCCTCCGGGCCATGGAAGAGCACGAGTTCATCCCCAGCATGCTCCCCAAAAGGAACGACACTGTGGGCATTGTCTACGAATGGCGGGAGGGCATTTTCCTCAACTACTACTTCTCCCGGCTCCTCAACGGTATATCCGCAGAGCTCCAGAAATTCAACTACAACATGCTCTTTTTCACCAGAGATCACTTTGCCTCCCCTCAGGAGTGGAGGACTTTCCTTCACCAGCACCACGTCGGTGGTGTCATGGTGATCACGCCTCCCAGAGATGACCCGAAAATCCGGCCGCTTCTTGCCCTGGGAAAAGACGTGGTCGTTCTGGGGTCCAGAGTCGAAGAAGACGTCCATTTCGTGGACTGCGAGAACATCCAGTCNACCCGGGTGGCCCTGCAGTACCTGTTCGACCTCGGTCACCGGAGAATTGGTTTCATCGGTGGTGACCTGACCCAGGTTGACCACGCTGAGCGCTTCAACGCGTACCAGACCTTCCTGAAAGAGCGGGGGCTCTTCCAGGAAGAATACGTTGCCATCACGAGCGACATCGCGGCCTTCGTCTCGGGTCAGGGAGGTTTCGAAGGCGCCGTAAAGCTTTTGAATCTCCCTTCACCACCAACGGCAATCTTTGTAGCCAGCGGCAACTGTCTCCTTGGGGTCCTGCGCGGCCTTGAGACCATAGGGAAAAGAGTTCCCGAAGACGTGTCCCTCGTGTGCTTTGATGACCTCGAGGAGATCGTCCCGGGTATTACCTCTATCCGCCAGCCGATTGAGCGCATGGGCCGCGTGGCAGCAGAAATCATCGTTCGCCAGACGCTGAAACGCAATGGCAACCTGGGGTTAGAACGGAAAATCCTTCCCTGCCAGTTTATCCCCAGAAACTCGGTGAAAAGCCTCGTTGGAGGAGGGAGGTGAAAAGACGAGAGAATTCGATTGTCCTCACTGTATCCTTTCCCAATGCTCTCGACGAAAGGAGGCTGAGGAACCGTGAAGCGCGTGTTGCTCATCGCGGTGTTTGTGCTCTTTCTTGTGTGGGGTGCTGTGGCTCAGGAGAAAATCACCCTCCAGTTCTGGCACACCTATAGCTTAGCGGAGATCAAAGTGCTCACCGAGCAGGTCGAGCGGTACATGCAGGAAAACCCTAACGTCCAGATTCAGCTCACGAACATCCCCTTCGAGCAGCGAGCCACAATGATTATCAACGCCATCAAGGGCGGCACTCCTCCGGACCTTTACCGTGGCGATATGCCCATGCAGTTTGAAATCGCCCGACTTGACGCTGCCTTACCGCTTGACGAGTACATCACAAAGAATGACCCAGGTATGCTCACGGATGTNCCNAAGAANGTCTGGGATATGTGCACCTANAAGGGAAGCATCATCGCTATTCCTGAGGATTTCTTTGTTCCGGTCATCTACTACAACAAAGACCTGTTCCAGGAGGCAGGAATAGGGGAATTCCCCACNACCTGGGATGGGCTTCTTGAAGCAGCCAGAAAACTCCACAAGCCCAGAGAGGGGAAATTCGGCATTGAGTGGATGAGCTGGGGAGACGGCCCTTACTGGTCCACGGGGGCACTCTTCCTTTCTAACGGGGGCAATTTCGTTGAGGACGGAAAAGTCGTCTTCGCCAGCGAGAACAACGCCAGGACCTTTGCATTTCTGACAGAACTCTTCCAGTATACCCCTCCTGGTCTTTCGACCTTCGGGTACGATGACTGGGATAAAGCCTTTTACCTCGGGAAAGTTGGGATTCAGCTCGGGAACGGCTCCTGGAGCATCGGCAACTACCGCGAACTCGCCCCAAACCTCAACTACGGTATTGCTCCGTACAACCTCGTCGGTCCCATGGGCACCGAACCCGTTGTCCCTGGACACGGCGTATGCTTCTACATGGTGATGAAAGGGACGAAGTACCCCGACGAAGCAGCAAAGGTCATCACCTGGCTTGTGAGCGAAGAGAACCACCTGGAGTGGTGCGAAAAGCTCTGGCATACCCCAGTGAGGACGTCTACTTTTGCCAATCCCTTCTTCGATGACCCGCGATTTGACGCCTTTAAATTTGAGCTCACCAGAGCCCGGGCAATCTTCACCGGTGACGTGGCCACGGTCTTCAACCCGCTCATCGCCGATACGTTCCGGAGAGTGTTCTGGGACATCATCGAAGGTGGCGCAGACATCGAGGCAACACTCAAAACCGGTGCCCAGGAAATGGAGAAAATCCTCGCCGAGCTTGGGAAATGAAACAAGGACCCTCCTGGCCCAGGGCCAGGAGGGTCACGGAGGATAGCCATGGTGCTCCGGAAGAGAACTTCGTGGATACTCTTGATGCCCCTTTTTGCCTTTCTTTCTCTGACCTTTTTCTACCCCATGCTCTATCAGTTCCTCCTGAGCTTCGAAGAGCACACCCTGTACACCGCTGAACCGTTCTTCGTTGGCCTCAGGAATTACGCCATCGTGCTCCAGGATCCCCTCTTTTTCGTGGCACTCAGGAATGCCCTGGTATGGACAGCCCTCTCGGTTGTTTTCCAGATTGTTCTTGGGCTTTTCGCCGCACTGCTCCTCAATATCCCGCGCCGGGGGTACCGGGTCTTCCGGAATCTCAGCCTGATCCCCTTCGTGCTCCCTCCCGTGGCCATCGCAGTCACCTGGAAGTGGCTGTACAATCCTCTCTACGGGCTCATCAACTACTTCGTGACCCTTCTTGGGGGTGAACCGGTGAATTTCCTTGGGAGGAATCTTGCACTGTACTCGGTGAGCTGGGTCAACATCTGGAAGGCCTTTCCGTTCTACGCCCTCTTCATCCTCGCCGGGCTCCAGTCCATCCCCCAGGAAATCCACGAAGCCGCACGCATCGACGGAGCAACGTCCTTTGCCATTTTCCGGTACATCACCCTCCCTCTCATCCGACCACTCCTTTTCGTCATGGCGCTCTTTGCCACGGTATGGACCTTCAACTACTTTGACCTCATCTACTCCATGACCCAGGGCGGTCCAGGGCACACCACAGAAATCCTGGCGACCCTCGCATACAAAACCGTCTTCCTCAAGCTCCGCTTTGATCACGCTGCCACGCTTGGAGTCTTCATGTTCCTCATCAACTTCGCCCTGAGCCTGGCCATCCTCACCATCTCAAGGAGGGTTGAATCATGAAAACCAGGGTACTTTCCACAGCGCTGTATTACTTCCTCATCGTTCTCCTCCTTCTCTGTATCCTCGTTCCCATTTACTGGCTCATCATGCCCTCCTTCCTCCCCCCGGACGAGATGTTCGCCTTTCCACCACACCTTTTCCCCAGGACCTTCACCCTGAAGAATTACTACGACCTGATTGTCACCTACCCGAAAACCGTCACCATCGATATGCTCCTGTATCTTCGAAATTCCTTCATCGCCTGTGGCATAGCAAGCTGCATCGTCCTTGTGATCAGTGTTCTTGCGGGGTACGCTCTCGCAAGGTCGTTCTTTCCAGGAAAAGGCACCCTCCGGACAGCGGTGATCCTCACCCAGATGATGCCGGCCGTGCTCTTTTTCATCCCTATCTACCTTTTCATGAAGCGGCTGGGTCTTGTGAACAATCTCCTGGCTCTCATCCTCATCTACCCGGGCATGGTGGCNCCTTTCAGCACCCTCATCAGCGAAGCCTACATTGCGAACATNCCTCAGGANATNGAAGAGAGTGCCCTGCTTGATGGCGCAGGGGTTGGNACNATTCTCTTTCGCATCATCTTCCCCCTTGCCGCTCCCATGGTTGTGGCCATTCTCATCTACTCCTTCGTGTGGATGTGGAACGACCTGGTCATCGCCCTGGTCCTCTGCCATGCCAATGAGGTACGCACNGCAAGTGTNGGNCTNTTCAGCTTCATCGGGGCAGCAACGGTGGAGTGGGGTGGGCTCCTCGCAGGAACGGTGCTCTGCATTTTGCCACCCCTTCTGCTCTTTGCCTTTTTCCAGAAATTCATCATTCAGGGTATTCTTGCTGGAAGCCTCAAAACGTGAAGGAGGTCAGCATATGACAAGGCTCACCCTTGACGGATCATGGATTCTCGAAGGCTTACCGTACGGTGAAGGGGTAGAGAAGCAAGCGTACCGCCCGGATTACGTTCCTTCAGACCCTCTGGAAGCCCTGGTTCCCGGGGAGGTGCACCTTGATCTCCTTCGGGCAGGAAGAATCCCTGAACCCCTCTTTGGTGAGAACGCCAAACTCTGCCAGTGGGTTGAGGAAAAAGAGTGGTGGTACCGCCGGAAGTTCTCCGTTCCTGAAGAGTGGCTCACGCTCCATGCTGAACTTGTGTTCGAGGGCATCGACACCGACTGTGACGTGTACCTCAACGGGGAGCACCTCGCCCATCACGAGAACATGTTCGTCCCCCTGGTCATTGACGTTTCCGGGAAACTCCAGAGGGAAAACATCCTCGTCGTCCGGGTTGATTCCGGCGTGCCGCGCATCAAAGACAAACCCTTCGTGCCGTATCCTGCGGGAAGCCCCGAGCAGGACTACCGCCGAGTTTGGGCGAGAAAAGCCCAGTTCACCTTCGCCTGGGACTGGGCTCCCCGCCTGGTGAACGTNGGTATNTGGAGGAGCGTTTCCCTGCGCTTTTTTGAAGGGTTCGCCCTCCGGGATGTTTTTGTGAGAGGGAGTATCTCCTGCGACCGGAAATCTGCTACAGTCACTCTTTCTGGCGCGGTGGAGAACTTCTCCAAGAATTTCGCCTGTGAGCCGAGGCTCCGGCTTCGGGCACTCCTTTTTGAGGAAGAGGGAAAGAAACTTGTGACCTCAAAGGACGAGTCGCTCCGGGCCTATCCCGGTCTTACGAATTTCACCCTGACCCTTGAGGTTGCTCCGCCTCGCCTCTGGTGGCCAAACGGCTTCGGTGAACCCCACCTCTACAGAGTTCTTCTCCTCCTCCTCGATGAGGAGGGTCGGGAACTCGACCGCTTCGAAAAAGCCTGGGGCCTTCGGGAGGTTGCCCTCCGGCAGGAGCCCCTCTCAAGCGACGAAGGGGAGTCCTTCATCCTCACCGTTAACGGTGAACCCATCTTCTGCAAGGGAGCAGACTGGGTTCCGGCAGATTCCCTCATTCCCCGAGTCACAAGGGAAAAATACCAGAGGCTCATCGAAGAGGCCCAGAAAGCCCACTTCAACATGTTCCGGGTCTGGGGCGGNGGAATCTATGAAGACCCCTTCTTCTACGAACACTGTGCCCGCTGCGGCATCATGGTCTGGCAGGATTTCATGTTCGCCTGCGCCTACTACCCCAAAAGCCCTGAATTCTTGCAGGAAGTCGAGCGGGAAATTCAGGCGGTTGTGAAGCAACTTCGGAACGAAACCGCCATTGTCCTGTGGTGTGGCAACAACGAGCTCCAGTGGCTGCACGAGCGGAACAAGGAAATCACCGGGAAGAAGGACCTGGAATTCCCTGATTACGACATCTACCACATCCTCATGCCCCGCCTCCTCAAGGACCTCGACCCCACAAGACCCTTCTGGCCCTCAAGCCCCTACGGGGGGAGTGACCCGAACTCGGAGAACGAGGGGGACCGCCATTTCTGGGATGTGAGCATCCTCATTGAGGACCTGAAGGAACGGGTGAACTACGAGAACTACGCCAGAGACCGGGGGAAGTTCATCTCCGAATTCGGCATTCTGGCACCTCCGGTCCTTGAGTCCCTCCGGGAGTTCATCCCCGAAGAGGAGCTCTTCCTTGATTCTCCTTCCTGGCAGTTCCACAACAACGTCTTCGAGCGGGAGAACATTCGGGGAATGCTCCGGGAGTTTGTCAAAGACCCGGAATGCCTTTCCTTCCCGGAGTACCTCCGCTTTGCTCAGCTCCTCCAGGGCGAAGCGTTGAAGTTCGCCCTTGAGCACTGGCGAAGACGGAAATTCCTCACCGCCGGGGCACTCTTTTGGATGTACAGCGATTGCTGGGGTGCTATCGGCTGGACGGTCATCGACTACTACCTCCGGAAAAAACCAAGCTACTACTTCGTCCGGCGAGCTTTCCAGCCCGTGGACCTTTCGCTGCGCCAGGGAGAGCACGCCGTGGAGCTTTTTGTGGTGAACGACACGCCGGAAACCCTTGCCCTTGCCGTGGAATACGGCCTGTCATGCTTCGACGGACAGGAAATCACCTCCGGGAACCTCTCCTGCCACATCCCTCCGAATAGCTCCCGGAAAGTCGGCGTGGTTCCCTGTGGAGCTGCAAAAGCAAGACCCTCCGAGGTCTTCTTCTGGGCCAGGCTCCTTGACGGAGACCGGGTGCTCGACTGGGAACGGTGCTTCTTCGTGCGTTTCAAGGACCTCAAACTCGAAAAAGCCCGGGTCGACTGGGACATCGTCTCTGAAAAAGGCGAAACCTTTATAGAACTCGTTTCACCAGTCTTTGCCTGGTTCGTGAACGTGGAACTCCCCTCCTCGTTCACTCCCGAGGACAACTACTTCGACCTTTTCCCCGGTAAGGTGCGGCGGCTGAAAATCACGGGCGAGGGAGAGCTCAAAAAGCAGGATGTGAAGATTTCCTGGAATAACGCTTGAAACACTCTCCCCAGGGCCTTAGGGGCCCTGGGGTTTCTCAGAGTTCTTCAAGCTCAAGACCAAACACCCGGGCAACAGAGCGGAGTTCGGGAATCCTTGCACCGCCAAGAAGGCACACGTGGTGCGAATAGAGCCCTTCAACAAGTCTATATCCATCCCGAACCCGAAGGAGCGCCCCATTCTCACAGTCTGAACCCGGGTACTGGACGTATCCCTCAAGGTTTCCCCAGGCAGCCACCATTTTCTTACAGGAAGGATGGAGCTTCACAAGCGTTACCGGTCCC
>Ga0065718_1005166_pt1 | contig 14044 bp, 8 predicted proteins | sample GBSCel77sediment_2_FD_59105 | JGI IMG/M metagenome (GOLD analysis project Ga0065718, IMG submission 59105) | Hot spring sediment microbial communities from Great Boiling Spring, Nevada - cellulolytic enrichment CS 77C v3 (version 3) | ecosystem: Environmental > Aquatic > Thermal springs > Hot...
TCAAGCTCATTTTTAAGATCTTCTTTGATTTTTAGTATTTCATTTTCAGAATATGGAAGATTCAAAGCTTTCAAAGTCTGGACAAGGGAACGCTTGAGAATAACCATTGTGACTGAAGACATAAGCAGGTGAACTATCAACTCTTTTGTAGCGGGAAGAAGAGGATAGAAGGTCGGANATNGGAAGTAACGTGTGCGAGGGACAGAGATTTCAAGACATAAGGCGGGTGTTGCAAGTTTTACTTTTAGCTGCTTTAGGTCTGGGCAGTTAGGATTATCACAGGAAACAATACATATTTAATACTTGCTTTTTTTACCATGTTTTTAGCAGTCTAAATAATTTTGTTTTTATTCTTGTTCGTAAGCCACCTTTGATGATTATTTTCAGTACTAATTATCCAGTGGACACAATTTTATTTTAGCTCCCTAACCAGCAGTAACTTTGTGAACCGCTCTGTGAGGATAATAGCTTAGCTGCTACCGAACTTCTCACTAAAGCTACCACCTCTCCAGGTGGTTGGTAGTTTACTCCAGATTCCTATCGATGAAAAATATTAGGGCAGGGTTATCATTACAATGGATGAAATTGAAGATAGTATTTAGTAGAAGTATTAAATTGGGTAAATATATCATATCCAAAAAATTTTTTATTTTGAGAGGTTAAAGGTGATGAAAAGAATAAAAATAAAGTCGAGGGTTGTTGTAACTGCAGTTTTCATTATAATTGCAGTTTTGCTTGTTGTTCCTGTAATTGTATGGTTTTTAAAACCTGCAATTTTGCTAAATATATGGATTGTTGACAAAACAGTACCTCAGAGTGATTTTAGAGAACACGGTGGGCTATTCTGGATTTTCAATTTTGAAAAAATAAAAGATAAAAATCAAAATCCATATAATCTAAAAAAAGACTATTTCGGATTTCATCCCGATTCAAAAAATTACAGGATAAGAGATATTGGTTTTAAGGATATACAGCAAAAATATTATCCAGATATAATTTATCTTACAGATGCCTATGGTGTGTACAAAGACGATTTAAATAAAAATTCAAAATTTGACACAAAATCTAAACTTATATATGGTGGAATAACTAAAAACGATCTTTTATATATTAATGCAAGTCTTAAAAACAATATTCTGATAGGGGAATTCAATGTATTCCAGTATCCAACTGAGAAAACTGTGTCTGAAAGGCTTCAGGATATTTTTGGGGTAAAGTGGACTGGTTGGTATGGAAGGTACTACTCGGATTTGAGCAAAGGGATTGAAGTACCAGATTTTATTGTTGAACTTTTTGAGAATAGATACAAAACAAAATGGAATTTCAAGGGTGCAGGCATTGTTATTTTATCTGAGTCAGGAGATATTGTGGTTTTAGAAAAAGGGAAGGATTTTTCAAAAAGACCTATTACAATAGAGTTCTGTAAGAATTACAGAGACTATTACAATACAAGCGACAATGTTGCCTTTTATTACTGGTTTGAGATTGTAAAACCAAATACTGCTCAGAAGATTGCAGACTTTAAATTAAATCTCACAGAGCAAGGCAAGAAAAGACTGAAGAATTTAAATGTACCCGTGATATTTCCTGCAATTTTGAAAAATGAATCAAAGGAGTATACTTCATATTATTTTGCAGGAGATTTTGCTGATTTTCAGGCAAAAAATGGTCTTTATTTTTACAACATAGCAGACAAACTTCATCAAATATTTACATTTGAAAAGAGCGGTTTTCAGGACGCTTTTTACTGGAAAGTATATGTACCTGTAATGAAAAAAGTTATAGCTGAGGCAAGCAAGAAAGAAAATATTCAGAAAGATATGGTAGAAGAACTTACTACTGAAGATGGTCTGGCTTTGAAATTTAAAATACAGAACAAGGAATTAGTTATATACAATAAAAACAAATGGGAAAAATTCTTTGTAAAAGGGGTAAATTTGGGTTTAGCACTTCCTGGTAAGTATTTTACACAGATGCCAGATGACCCGAATATATATTACCAGTGGTTTAAAATGATAACAGATATGAATGCAAACACAGTAAGACTTTACACACTTGCACCACCAGAGTTTTATCAAGCTTTGAAAGTGTTTAATCTCAAAAGTTCCAAAAAGGTATATCTTATTCAAGAGATATGGCCTGATGAAAATGTACCTGATAAAAATTATTTCAACAAATCATATACTGAAGAATTTAAGAAAGAGATAGAATATGCGATTGATGCGCTGCATGGCAATGCTGAGATTCCAAAAAGAATGGGCAGAGCGTATGGCAAATACAGCTTTGATATTTCGATGTATACAATTGCAATACTTATTGGAAGAGAACTTGAACCTGATGAGGTTATTGAAACCGACAGGAAAAATAATATTAATGAATATAGTGGCAAATATGTAAAGATCAAAGGGAGTCCATCGGAAGTTTGGCTTGGTATGTGTTGCGATTATACACTTGAGTATGAAACCAGAAAGTATTCAATGCAACACCCTGTTGGTATAGTTTCTTGGCCCACTCTTGACCCGATTAACCATCCGTCTGAGTTCAATGCTCAAGGCAGGAAGGATTTAGAATACAACGACAAAGCACAGATTCAAATTGATAATTTCGATCTTGGTGAAAAAAATAAAGCAGGGATTTTTGTTGCATATCACATATATCCTAACTACCCTGATTTTATGAATAATGAAGAAAAGTATAAATCATACAAGGATGAAAAAGGGCAATTTTTATACGGTGGATATTTAAGGGAACTTAGAACAGCTCATAAAAAATTTCCTATACTTGTTGCAGAGTTTGGGCTTTCAACCTCTGTTGGGGTAGCTCATAAAAATCCAGACGGATACCATCACGGAGGAATTGATGAAAAGACTCAGGGAGAAGGAATTATAAGGATGATGAAAGCAATCAGAAAGGAAGGGTATATGGGTGGTATAATTTTCGAATGGATGGATGAGTGGGCAAAAAAGACATGGATAACAGAACCTTTTATGATTCCATACGACAGACGTGTTCTATGGCACAACAAGCTTGACCCGGAACAAAATTATGGGATTTTAGCAAATGAAGCTCTGCCCCCGGATAAAAAAGTGAAAGTTTCAGGCAGTCAAAAGATAAAAAACATAGAGATATCATCCAATCCAGAGTATTTGTACTTGAAAATTAATTTAAATAATGAATTTTCGAGCAGTACAACTCTTTTGGTTGGTATTGACACATATGACAGGCAAAGAGGAGAGTTTGTCGTCCAGAGTGATAGAAAAATAAATCTTCCAACTGGTATAGAATTTTTATTGAAGATATCCTCAAATGAAACAAAACTTCAGGTAATACCAACTTACAACTGGGCAAAAGGCAAGTATTCATCAACAAAATCTTATTCAGGAAGTTTTGAAGATATTATTTTTCAAATAAACAAAGAAAGAGTTACACAGGATGGTAAAAGAATACCAGCAATATATCATAACTTTAGTATACTTCCGAAAGGTAAATTCGACGATTCTAAAAGTACATGGTATATAGATAAAAACACTGTTTTTGTTCGTATACCATGGGGACTTTTAAATGTAACTGACCCGTCAAGCAACACTGTGCTGGATGATAGCAGAACAATTTATCAACCAGAAAGGGATATGCTAAAAACATCAAAAACAGACAGTTTTGTATTCTATTTTATACTGCTTCAAAATGACAAAACTGAAGATGTGTTACTAAAACAAAATGAAAAGCTTATAAGTTTTCCGCTAAGTAAATGGGAAGATATAAATTTTTCCTGGCGACTTAAAAAGAGCTACTATATGATTCAAAAATTTTTTGGAACAATTAAGTAGATTAATGTGATTATAATTAAAAACATTACTGACTTTTGCAGATGATTAAAATAAAAATAGCCTGCAATTCTTTGAGAATACAGGATTGCAGGCTATTTAACTTTTCGCAAAAAGTCATAGCGGAAAATCACTTTTTTGTTTCACCTATGTAGTCTGTATTTTAATATTCCAAAGTCCTTTATAATGTTTATTATCTTCTTCGGCAATTTTTGTACATTATTACAAAAAAGTATAGTATCCTTCAAATTCTTCTTCTTTTAGTTATCTCTACTAACTTCTTCAAATAAACCATAACCTAATCGTGTTTTTGCACCTATGCCATAAAAGTTTAAAGCGGTTTTTATTATGTTTTTAAAAATTTTAAAATTATCTTTTTCTAATAATCGGGTTAGATCAGCACATATGCTTTCTGTTCCAAAAGATTTTACTAACTTCTCAGCCCGGTGTTTGTCATAAAACACAATGAATTTAAATTCAATTCCTGGTTTGACTGCTAAGAAGTTAACAGGTTGTGGGTTGTACCAGTCCCCAGCTGGATTGTTTATAGGATCGCTGTAATAATCAGGGTAATGGGAATTTATTATATCTAATTCAAATATAGAGGTTAATTCCGATAGATTTTGAGGATATGCATCTAAAAATGTAAATAACCCTTCAAAATTCTTTGTCCCAAATATAAGTTTATATAGTAAAATTCTTTTATTAATATCGCTAAGTTCTAATAGTTTATAGTTTTCAAAATAAATGTCTTCATTATATAAGTTTTGGAAAACATCTTTTGCTACTTTACAAATTTCGTCTTGAGAAATTTTTTTTTGAGATTTGTTTTTATCATAGTTATTTAATATTAACGAAACTATTTCCCAAAATGCAGCAGCCCTACATCCACCTTTAACAGCAGAAGATGGTATATAAGGAATTCCCCAAATATAATCAAGAGTTAAGGATGTTTCGAATACATGTTCAGAACCTAAACCAACAACGAGTCTTGATATGTTTTTCGTCTTAATATCAATAACCTTTAAAAAGTGATTAGCAAGCAAGTATTCTTCAATACTTTTCAATTTGTAATTTATTTGATTTTGAATAAGAGGTAATTTTTCTTTTGCTTTGCTAATAGAAATTGATTGTAAGTATACTTTTTTGCTTCTTTGATTTATAAGATCAGAATTTTTATTTTTTCGTATTTCAAAAGAAACACCTTTTGAAAAAGCAAGTGAAAAGTTATCCCACTCTGCTATAGCTGAATTTAACTGCCGATTTGCTTGTTGATCACTTTTCAAATTTTTACTCTTCTGTTGTTTTGACATCTTTTATTTCCACCTCAACAATTCTTTTTAACCAATTAGCAAGTTTAAGAACTTCGGAGGTTTTAAAAAGAAGATCTTCATAATTTTCTTTAGTTAAATATTCAATTAAATCAATATTTTGTAGCTTGTTTGAAAACCAGCCATTTATGATATTATAAACATTTTCATTAGATTTTTTAAAAAATACTAAGGTTGCCAGAAGACCATTATTGGTTATCATAGCGGGAAGTCTTCTTATATCAGATTTAAACTTTAAAAGTTCATCACTTTTATCTAATTTGATTTTATAGCTTGAAATTGCATTGAAACAAAACTGAGCCATTTCTTGTTCTATGCTTTTTATATTCATTTAGCTATCTACCTCCTGATTATCCTTGGAGTTTTGAAGTAGCTTTTACCTTTACAAAACCTCTTCCAAGAGTTGAATCTGCACCAAGTTGAAGAAGTCCATTGTCAAGTAGTTTTTTAAGTTGATTTATAACATCTTGAGAAGACAAATACCTGTCTTCACATTTTTCTCCAGCTGCTTCTTTTAATATGTTTAACTTTTCGGTGGAAACAGAACTACCCAATTCTTCCCAATCGACAGATGATAATTTCAATTTGTTGTATAAATCATTACCAATACCAAAAAACGGGTCGGTTGAAAAAATAAAGCCATAAAAAATACTCTCTGAAGGCAAAAGTTCTTCAGTAAATAGTGCTTTATCATCAACAACACCTGTTGTTTGGTCTATTCTTATTCGAGTTCTAATTTCAACAGCATATTTAACAAAAGCTGAAAAAATATTGTCTGAAACTATTGCTAATCTCTTTTCAAGTTCCTCTGTGAGTGTATTTGTTGGGAGAATTTCTTTAAAAAAGCCAATAATTTTACCATTGCTTACAACTTCTGATGAGAATTCAAATTCTTCCAGCATTACTTTTTCTGAAGAATTTTTTATACAGCTATTTTCATCAATCAACACTACTTTGTTTTGAGATATAGGAGTTTCTATAGAAGTAATCCACTCATTTATTGCTTTTAATATATCAGGATTATCGCATAAAATACCAGTATATTCTATTTCTTGGATAAATCTTTTTATAACAAATGGACAGGTTAACCAAGCAAAGATGCCGTTTGCTGAACGCACAGGGTAAAAAAGTATTTTTGCATCAGTAAAGCTTATACATGATGCAACTAAATTATCAGAAGATTCTTCTGCCTCAGAACCAAAAATATATAAAAGTTTTGTTTTACTCCATCCGCTTCTCAAAGCTTTATCTCGGGCAACACCTTTGATACTGCTTGACCAGATAACAGGGAAGTCTGTGTGTTTTTCTCTTTGAATTGGCAGGTCTACGTATGATATACTTTGTCCAGAACCCATATGTAGAGGAGTTTCACAATAATATGTTGCCAAGATTACATCTTTGAACATTTTACCACTCCTTTAATTTTATTCTCTATAAAATATCAATTATTCCATAACTTTTTAATGTATTAATAAAAGCATCTATAGCATTCCAATTATTTGTTGAACATTTTATTTTTCTATTTTTGAGATCTAAAAGTATTTCCATATTATTTGGTAAAAAAACAGACTTCATTACTATAAACAAACATTCAACACTGTTTGAAGAATTTGAGGGAGAATTTAGTAATAATATTTTGAACCACAAAGGTGATGCCCGTCTATTAGGGCTTTGTGATTGTTTGTAATTCGATTGTTTGTAATACGCATGTACAAAATAATTATCTTTCCCAATTCTAAAAGGCAAAGGCAAACCGAACACAGATCTTTCAATTATTATTCCATTATTTTTTTCCGACAAAGGATCTTTAATTACAGAAATTAAATTTTTATAATCAGGCATATAATAGTTTCTAAATCCCATGAGTAAACAACCCATAAATGACAATGCTTTTAAGGTGGTATCCAGGTTAAAATCTGATGGCTTCAAATGAGGTATATATTTATTGCTTTTCTTGTTTTTATATATTTCATTGACCCATTTTTCATATGAATTTTCCAAATCGTCCTTTTTGAGATAATATATTTCAATACTATCGTTAAACAAACAAGGGATGGACTTTCTTTCTTTTGAAAACAAAATATTTTTTATAGAATTAAGATTTTCATTAAGCCAATCTTTTACAGGTGGTGTAGGGATAAATTCAAGGAAATTAAATATTTCATCACTACCCTCTATTTTATTAACTTTTACAGAACCAAAACCTCTTCTTGCTCTTGTGCCAAAGTTACCAAGATTCACAGCAAGCCATACACTACAAAAAAATTTCTTTATGTCATCTTCTGTTGCTAAAGGATAAAAACGAAAGGTTAACTTAAACTGTTGCCCACACTGAAAACAAAAATTTTCTCGACCTGATCTTTTTAAAAAATTATTCAAATAATCAAAGCCTTTTTTTAGCTCAAAATTGAGTGTCTCTATCCCTTGATAAGAATCTTTATTAGAAGTTTCTTTATCTACTATTATCTGCACAAGTCCTTTTCTGCCATTGTTTCCTCCAAAACCAAATATTCTTTTTTCATCTTCTAAATCTCCTCCTCCAATTCGAAACCAATACCTAAAAAGCCCATTAAAAGACTGACTTCTTAACTCTAATTTTTCTTTTTCACTCCCACACATATAAAGAGGAGTAACAATTTCACAGTGAAAGTTGTATTCCCTCATTTTTAGTTTTTCTCCTTTCTAATAAGAACAAGATTTGAACCAATAAAACTATTTATTGGCAAAGATGAAATATTTCCTGATGAAATTTCAATATCTTTTTCAGCTATAGCCCAGATTACTGTGCCAGCCGGAATTGCTTTCGAAAAAAATCTTGTATGTGTTGATGAATATAGTGTTATATTGAGACAACTATTCATTGTCATAATGATATTTCTAAAACCGCATTTGTCAAGCAAATCTGGCAAGGAGTTATCAACTACCCCATGGGTAAGAAATAAAATTTGAATTTGCTCACCATTTTGTATTTTTATAACATTTTCTGGAAGTTCTGGGAATATTAATAAATTATTATTCTCAAACTTTAAAAATCCAACAAAAGTATTTTTAATTTTAAGAAGTTCTTTTATTTCATCAAAAAATGACGATTCTTCAATCTTGTAGGATACTGTTCTTGACTCACCGCCAACTTTCAGCACACGTGGTGATTTATCAAAAATAGCTTCTATTTGCTTATATCCTAAATTAATTTTTTTGAGATTTTCGTCTTCAAGATTAAATTCTACCCACACAACAAATGAGAACTCTTCTGCAGGCTTACTTTTGAGTTTTTTAAAAGATACTCTGTAAACACCACTTTCTTTTTCAACAGTTCCATCTCTATAATTTATTTTTATACCAATTCTGTCATCACTTTGGCATATCTCATCAAGCTTAATAATATTTTTTTTGTTTTCAATCTCACTATTTGTATTTGAAAGTTTATTTTCTAACGAACCCTCTAACCAATGTTTTAAATATTCTATTGAAATAAACCCAGTAAAAGGTTCAATTTCAGTTTCATCTTTAGTGTAAACACAAAATGTAGAGATTTTATCTGGCTTGTTAGTGTTTTGAGGAGAAAATAGCGTCAATGCTTGATTTTCTAACGGCTTTAATATGCTAAAAAAATTAGAATTATCTTCTTTTCTTGCAGTGTATATATTTGAAGGTATAGAGAAAAATATGGTTTTCTTTTTCTGACATGAGTTTGTTTCTTCATTGTATGTTTCTGTTAGTCTTTTCACAAAAGGACCATATATATATTTTATTACTTTTGAAGATTCTATATTGAGAAAAGTTGCAAGTTTTTTTGATATTGCTCCGGCAAAGGTATGCGAAAACGGGGGAAAGATGGAACTTGCATCATCTCCCCTGTTAAAAGCTTTTCCACTTCCAAAAAACAAAACGTCAAAAGGTTTAAATTCAAATTTTAGCATCATTATTTAGACCACCTCAGGTATAATTTTATAAATTAAGATCATTCTTGCCCGTCAGAAACTTTGCTAAAGTAAAAAGATAACCAAACATTAAGATGTTTTGTGTTTTGAATTTATTGCAATTCTCGTCTTTTTCAGTTATACATTTTCTAAAACAACAAATTATATCTTCTATCTTTAAAACAGATTCTTTATCTCCATTTTTCTTCTTTCTTTTCCATAACCTTTTTATTTCCAGTTCTAAAATATCTACTATTTTTTCTGAAACATATTCCTCTTCAGTGTCTAGCAAAAAATTCATAACATCAAGAATTTGATTGCAAAAAACTTTAGAAATTGAACCGTTTTGGAGGTCATTTTTTACCTTATTTATGAACTCCACTAATTCCCATTTACCCCCACATTCCCTAATTTCGCCAGAGTGGGTTATAAGCTGAACACAAAAAGCATTTCTGCCAAGCTTATTTTTTGCTTTTTTTTCCGCACTTCTTACTGCTTTTAAAGCAAGTGATAAAGGATATTTATGATAAGCTATAACAATTCCTGCACTCATTGTAGCCCGGGAAATTACTGTTTTTTTGTATCGCTCTTGAAGTTCATACGCACAATTTAAAACAGTATTTACAGGAAGCAATGCTAAAACATCATCGCCACCCGCATATATCAATTTTCCGAAATATTTTTCTTCAACAATTTTTCTTACATTATATAGGGCAAAATTACACAATCTACTGCTTAATATTTGATGGTATGTAGGTGTAGCAGGATGTATTTTATTAAAAAGTTCCTCAATACCATTAGAATTTTTTAACAACTCATTATATACATCAGGATGAATAGTTTCGCCAATTGTAGGAAATTCAATGTTGTCACCCTCACTTTTCCCAAATCCTCTAATCCATTTGCCCATATGGTCGCCATCCATTTGCAAAATTGCAAAGTATCTTGAAAAATTTAAGTTTGCGCTTTTTAAAAAATTTCTCATATTTTCAAGAATGCTTTCATCAATATTTTCGATATCTAACTCATTTTTAAGATAATCTTTTGTGTAACTTTCTTCCATAAGCCACTGCCCATCGATAGAAGCAAATTTTTGGTATTTGGTACCAAAAATTTTTTTCAAAGCAGGTACTGTTTCAGATGAAGGAGGTTCTTTACCACTTGATTTTATCGACATTTCAAATTGGTTATATTTCTCTACAAATTCTTCAATAAATTTTGGATTGGTTTTTAACAGTTTTTCCTTGACTGGTATACAAGCAATTTCTGAAGTAGATGGGAATGATAAAATTTCAAAACCAAATTCTTCCTCAAGCAGTTTTGGAAAAAGTCTTTTAAATAAACATACCCCACAAAGCCTTTCATTTTCTTTCAAAAGACCAGGGTTTTTTTCTCTTAGTTTGTTCCAATATAGTTTATTTTTCTCTTCATCCTTAGCTAAAAAAACTATTTCATTTTCGCCACACAAATGACATTTTTCTCTATTATAATAGGGGATAAATTTAATTTCTCGAACACTTTTTCGTGCACCTAAAAGTTTTTCCAAAAGATCGATCAACAAAGGATATGCCCTGCCTATGCCAACCTCAGAAAACTCAATATCTTCTCTATTTTTAAGACCTTGATTTATTCTAATTATTTCCTCTATTAAATTTCGAATTTCGCTTTCTTCAAATAAAATTTTATGATCATGAAATACATTTTCGCTTGTTAGTCCACCGGGAATTTTGCCAGAATTTTGCAGGTTGCATTTATTAGTAGTCCAAGGTAATATTGCATAATAAACTTGAAAATATGATAAAAGTTGAGTTTCAATTTCATTACAAACAGAGAAATTAATTTCTAATCCGTCCAAATATTGCTTTTTAATAAGATTTACAATTTCCTTGGTAAAATTTTTGAGTGAATTTTCTAGAGCTTTTTTGCATTCTTCAACAATTGCTTTTTTGCTATAAGGAATAATTGCTAGAATTCGATTGGGAATATTTGCAATTAACAATTTATTATTATCTTCATTTTCCATTTTACAGTATTTTTCTTTCAGTGATTTGATTTTTTCAAGAGAATTATTTTTGTCTTTAAAAGTTTTATAAAGCCATCGTTCTATTAAAGGTTGGCCTCTCAAATTAGGATAAATTACAATATCAGGGCCAAGTTGGTCTATCAGTGGCTCTAAGCACTTATATGTAAGGTAAGAAAGAATATAACTTCCTGCCCATAAATCTTGAGTTTTACGTGCTGTTGCAATAAAGCTTTGAACAGGCCCAATAGTAAAAATTAAAAATGCTGGTGTACTACCTACTAAATCTCCTGAGGAAGCTTTATCAACATCTATAATGGCTGTTGTGATAGCACTTGTCTGGACTAAATGATTGTAAATTGAATGAGAAGGTATTCTACTATCTGCTGGATGGATATTTACCCATTTGAATAAATCAGGAATGTACTGCCAGAGAAGTAAAAAGGCTAATTTTGCTTTATCATCATCATTACAGGTTGCCTCAGAGAAAATATTTCCTAATAAATCAAAAAACTCTTCAAGTTTTTGATGCCTATTTTTAAAATATTTGCTCATGACAGTTTTTCTAAGCTTTTTCTTATAAATATCTTGAAAATAAATATCTTTATATTCTCTATATTCTCTAACTTTTTGTGTTTTATCTTTAAGTTTTTCACCCAATACTTCGTTCATAGGGTAGGAAATTCTATCTGCAATTTTAACAATTGGTAATGATTCCTCTATACATTCTTCAGAGAGAATACGAGTAAGAAATTTTTCTGCTACCATTTCGTGAATTACTTCTTTGTGATTTTTGTTTTTTGGGCAAGTAAATTTATCTATATTGAGCTGAACTTTAGTGTTGGGATCATTATTATCTAAGCCAAGTATCCATTGTTTGTCGAGAGGATCATGCAAGAAGGCTTTCAGTTTTAACTTCCATATGCTCATTTTGATCCCCTTTCAATCTTTAGATAAATTTCAACATATTTGGACAGACAAAGAAAGATTTTGTATAATTATATCATATATATGAAATAAATCAACATATATTATTTTACATAAAAGGGAGGACTAAGAATGAAATTAATATATCAGTTAGGTCGTTTGGATACTAATATGGAGCCACAAAAGTTTAAAATTGGTAAAGATAATGAAGATTATACTGAAAAAGCCGAACTGAGCTCTCTTTTTTTAAAAAAGTATTTCAAAGAAAAGAACAATGATGAAGTAAAGGTAATACTTCTCTATCCAGTTAGTTTACCTTTTAATCCTAATTTGATTAGAGATAATTCTAAATTACATGAAATATCTAAAAAAAAGATTGAAGAGATTTGGGAAAGAGAGGATGAATACTTTAATAATCCATATAACTATTTTGAAAGTTATTTTCCTTATTGTAATGAGAAAGATGACTTTAGAATTATTCATTCGTTGGGTAGCTATTCATATGGTAAAAAAAGAGATGATGCTAAAAAAGTTCAATTTGATACCACTTATGGAGACATTGTGCTTGAGATTTTTCTTGACATGATAAAAAGATACCTCAAAATGAATAATTCGATTTCAGAAATTTACATTGATATTTCAAGTGGTCACAATATTTACATTTCCGCAATGCTTGAGGCGTTTAGGCATTTTGCTACATTTACAAGTTTAAGACACTGGGTGGATAAAAGAAAAAGACCAAAATTTTTTATCACAATCTGTGACCCTATTTTACCTGGAAGTGAAAATATCTATCAGGTGTATATTGAAGAGCAGAGATTTAATGTTTTTTTGGAGTCTCCTATAAAAAGGTGGGAGTTTGAAGATATAAAAAGTGAGAATTTTGAAGACATGAAAAAGATGTTATTTGATAAGCAGACCTGTAAACTTCTGGTAGCTGTTTTAGAAAGATTTCTAATGACTTTTAGTGCTATAAAAAACAATATACCTCTTTATCTATTTGATACTTATACTATTATTGATAAACCAGATGAAATTCAGAAGTTACTGGATAAAATAATTGAATACTTGCATGTTGAAATAGCAAAAAACTACAAAAATTCGCCGAAATTAGACAAAAATAGATGGATTAAAATAATAAATACTCTTGGATTTTATTTAGGGATAATTGATGTGATAAATCATGTAAACATTTTAAAATATAAAAAACAAAGAGGTGTTAAAAAAGATGATATAAAGAATATAATGAAGAATATATATAATAAATTTGGCCTTACTAATAACATTGATATTCTATCTGTTGAACTAGATAAACTTAGTCCTCCAGACAGAAGAATAGCCGCAGATATCTTGAGAAGCAATTTTAGGAACCTTCTTAATAGAAAAAATAGACATAGAATACAACGTAATTTTTTTGCTCACTGTGGCCTCGAAGAAAATTTTGTTATTGTAAATGAAGAAAATGAAGGTATTTATGTAAAATACATAGATAATTTGCCCGAATTAAGAGAAATGGTAGGAAAGATGCTTCTTGAACGAATATAGAAAAGCGGAACATATGTTAACTCTAAAGCTGTGTTACATCTTTCTTTTCTGCTCTTATAATGTCTAACTCTTTTGTGTTTTAATTTTCTAAATAACATTTTAATAAGCATCAGCGTTGTTAAATATAAAAAACATATCACTTTTAATAGCAACATTGTAAAGGTAATGTCAATATGATATTATTAAATGGTAATTAATACAGCAAAATTTGTAGATAACACAAAAAGTTGAATTTTGTCGAAAAATGAAATAAAGTAAAAGTAAAAAAGAGGGGTGAAACGGGTAAGATGATAGAATTGTTATTCATGCTGGGTATTTTACTTATTTTGGTTTATCTTTTATCAAAAATTCAGCAAGAAGACTCCCACCTCTTTAAGGTGGGAGATGAATTGCTAAAAGTATGATACAATATTTTTGGGTGATTTCAAATGTACAAAACACAGAAAAATCATATAAGATGTGATAAACAAACGTACA
>Ga0065718_1025033_pt1 | contig 13996 bp, 10 predicted proteins | sample GBSCel77sediment_2_FD_59105 | JGI IMG/M metagenome (GOLD analysis project Ga0065718, IMG submission 59105) | Hot spring sediment microbial communities from Great Boiling Spring, Nevada - cellulolytic enrichment CS 77C v3 (version 3) | ecosystem: Environmental > Aquatic > Thermal springs > Hot...
AACGACAACAGAACCAACTTCAACTATTAACTATAAAGTTTACAGCAACAAACTTTATTGTCCAAATTATATGGCAAGTGGTATATCAACAACAACACCATCTCCTGTTTCAGGGTCCTTCGTCCATTTTGGAGTTGCTTCTTCTTCATTTTTGAGCGTTGATTACGTTGTTAAAAACTTAGGTTTAAATGGCATTTCGGAGGGAGTTTATGAATTGTATTTAGTTAATTCTTTAAACAAGAGAATAGGACCTAGTTCTCCTGTAAAAGTTACTATAAACGTTAAACCACCATCTACTCCACCTCCAGGGTCATTTGAATGTCCTGGAGCTGTTGGTAATTGGTGTAGGTGCATATTTTCTTATTGTTATTGGTGGGATGGTACACAATGGGTGCCTACCTCTTCTTCAGCTTGCGGAGATGTCTGTGCTGGTGGTGTAAGAGAATGATATAATATTTTTTATGAAAATTTTAGGCATAGAAACAACTTGTGATGAGACAGGAATTGCTCTTTTAGAATTTTTTGAAGAAAAAGAATTGAAATTTAGAATTGTAAATCATCAATTAAGAACTCAATTTAATGTGCATTCAAGATATGGTGGTATTGTACCAATATTAGCAGAAAGAGAACATAAAAAAAACTTACCTATTTTATATGAAAAACTTCTCAAGGAAACAAAAGAAGATCCTAAAAATTTTGATTATATAGCATTTTCGTATGGACCCGGATTACCTCCAGCTTTAATTTCTGGGAAAGAATTTGTTATAAGTTTATCTAAAAAATTAAATAAGAAAATAATACCTGTAAATCATTTATTAGCACATATATATTCTGTTCTAATCCCTAAAAATAAAATGAATATTTATCAAAAAATAAAAGAAATAAAATTTCCAGCTTTATGCCTTTTGATTTCAGGGGGTCATACAATTTTAATCTATATGGCTAATTTTCATAAATTTAAAAAATTAGGAGAAACAAAAGACGATGCTATTGGTGAAAGTTTAGATAAAGCTGGGAGAATTTTAGGCTTAGAATATCCAGGAGGTCCAAAATTAGAAAAATTAGCAAAAAAAGGAAAACCACTTTTTAATCTTCCAAGGCCTATGGTTTGGCAAAATAATTTTAATTTTAGTTTTGCTGGTATTAAAACTGCCTTTTGGGAACTTGTTGAAGAGATAAAAAAATATAATAAATTTAATGAAGAAACAAAAAAAGACCTAGCTGCTTCTTATCAAAAAGCTGTTTTTGAAACACTTATAATTAAAACAAAAAAAGCTTATGATAGGTACAAACCTAAAACTATCATAGTTACAGGAGGGGTAATTGCTAATTTGACATTAAGAAAAATGCTAATAAAGGTTTTCGGTAAAGATAAGATAATTTTTCCAGATAGGACCTTATCTACAGATAATGGGATCAATATTGCTTTTGCTGGTTATTTTTTACAAAAAAATGCAGTAATACCAGAAAAATTAGATATAAACCCTTTGCTTGATATATAAAATTTTTTATAATTTAAAAATGCCTAAAACAAAGTCAGCAAAAAAAGAATTAAGAAAGAATATAAGGAGAAGATTAAGAAATTTAAAAAGAAAAAAACAAATTAAAACAGCTGTTAAACAATTTTTGCTTGCTTTAAAAAATAAAGACCAAGAGGGAGCAAAAAAATACTTAAATTTGATTTACAAATATTTAGATAAAGCAACTAAAACATTTATGCATAAAAATACAGCAAGTAGAATAAAATCAAAGTTGGCACAAAAATTTAATAAAGTTTTCGCTAATCAATAATAAATATATGTATTTACTAACAAATTTTTGTTATCATAAAGCCTGATCTCTTCATATCTTGTTTGGTATAAATTTTTATAAATTTCTTTGAATCTCAAAGTGGAAGTCTCATAAATTGTAGTAGTAGGAGTAGGGATAAAAATAATCCAATTTTTAGTAAGAAAATCAGGCTGGTTTAAATTGTTATAATAACATCCTTTATAAGTGAAAAGATCATCAATCAATTTCATACATTTTGAATCATATACTATTTTCTCTAAATCTTTGTACCTTGGAAGACAAGAAATTCTTTTTAGAAAATCTAAGCAATTTATAGAATATCCTTGTTTTCTTAAGTTAAAGAGTTCTTCTCTCGAGAAATATTTACAATAATAAGGTATATAGTCAACAAATTTCTCAACATCTCTCCTTAAATTTAAGAAATATTTAAAACATTTATTGGTTCTAAAGCTAAATCCTAACGGAGAAGAAGTAGCAATTATTTTCGCCTTTCCATATGGAGGCAGGATGATGTCTTCTTCTTTATATTTATAATCAGGATCTACATAATTAACCCCTTTAGGAATTAAATACACTCCCTGAGAAGACACAATCCTCCAATTTGTAATATTTATTTCTTTATTGGTATTGTTATTTAAATATAAAGTAAATTTATCTCCCCTAGGTGAAATAGAAATATCTTTAAAATATGGAGAAATTTTTGTATTAAAAGAAAGATAAGCAGGAGAAGGATCATACTCACCGTTTTTGTTAACAGCTGTAACAATTAGAAAATACCTATAGTATCCTTTAGGTAAATAAAAATATTTTGTATTTGAATAAGAGGCCCTCCAATCTCTTTCTAGCGGATAAAGAATGTAAAGAAAATAAAATCTCTCTTTAGGATTTTCAAAATTTTTGCCCTCAAAAACAAATTTAACTATGTTAGTTTCAATATTATTTAAATCAAAATAGTCATGGTGGATATAAGTTTCAATTTTTTTATTTGGTTTAAGCTTTTTAGACTGTGCATAGGTCTTTTTTAAGAAGAATTTAAAGGGCAGTTTCTCTTCTGGATGTTTAAAAAAAGTACCTTTTGGGACAATACCCTTTTGAGCTGGCTCAATCTCCTTAGGTGGTTTATATGCAGGTACTACGCCTGTTTTAAAATATAAAAAATAAACAAGCGCAGAAAGGATAAGCAAAATAGTGACTAGAAAAACTATAATATCTTCTATTTGCCCCCTTTTCTCCATGTTATAATTATATTTTAAAATTAAATAATTATATAACTTCAGCCATGATAAATATAAAACAAATTCAAAATTTAATAGAGCAGATAGTAGAAGAAAAGGATTTAAATGAAGAAGAAGTACAAGAAGCTGTCTTATATGCTTTAGCTGCTGCTTATAAAAAAGATTATAGACATAAAGAAGAAAAAGTGGAAGGCAGAATTGATCCTGTTAACAAAAAAATAGAATTTTTTTTAGTGAAAACTGTTGTAGATGATAAAGATGTAGAAGAACAAAATATAAAATTTAATCCTTATCGACATATTCTCCTTTCTGAAGCTTTAAGAATAAACCCAAATGCAAAACCAGGTGATGAAATTAAAATACCCCTAGAATATAAAGATACATTTAGCAGAATTGCAGCCCAAACTGCTAAACAAGTTATTACTCAAAAATTAAAAGAAATTACAAAAAATTCTGTCTACCAGGAACTTAAAGCAAAAGAAAACAAAATAATCTCTGGGATAATTCAAAAGATAAATAGTAAAGCAGTTTATGTTGATTTAGGAAAAGCTATAGGGATTATGTTTAGATCAGAAAGTATTCCTGGAGAATTTTATAAAATAGGAAACAGAATGAGATTTTATGTCTATGGAGTAGAAAAAACTCCAGGAGGTGTAGAAGTTTACCTCTCAAGATCTAATCCTTTATTTGTTCCAGCTTTATTTACATTTGAAATTCCAGAAATAGCTGAAGGAATAATTGAAATAAAAGGCATTGCAAGAATTCCTGGTGTAAGAAGTAAAATGGCAGTTAAGTCAAATATTGAAGGAATAGATGCTGTAGGAACGTGCATAGGTCCTAAGGGAGCAAGAGTATTAAGCATTTCTAATGAATTAAATGGAGAAAAAATAGATATTATTCAATATTCAGACGATCCCGTTCAATATGTCTTAAATGCGCTATCTCCGGCAAAAGCAGTAAGTGCAGAAGTTTTACCCAAAAGAACAATTAAGGTTTATGTAACAGAAGATCAAATTCCGGTAGCATTGGGGAAAAATGGGCAAAATATTAAATTAACAGCAAAACTTACAGGATGGAGGATAGATGTTAGATTAATAGAAGAACCAGAAAAAGAAATAGAAGGAGGTATTGCAGAGGCAAATTCATTAGATCAACCTGACGATTCCTTAGAGAGTGGATCGTCAGAAGAATAATTAAATGGAAATAGATGTTTTAGTAGAAATTTCTAAAAATAGTAATGTAAAATATGAACTAGATAAAGAAAAAAATCTAATAAGGGTGGATAGATTTTTATATACCTCTATGGTTTTCCCTTTTAATTACGGCTTTATCCCAGAGACATTAGCAGACGATGGAGACCCTGTAGATGTAGTTGTTCTTTCTTATGCTTCTATTCTACCTGGAAGTTTAATAAAAGTTACACCTATAGGAGTTTTAGAAATGGAAGATGAAGCAGGAAAAGATGAAAAAATAATAGCTGTTCCACTTAAAAAAATTGATCCCTTTTGGGCTCATTATGGAGATATTAAAGATCTTCCTCAAATTTATAAAGATCAAATAAAACATTTTTTTGAAAACTATAAAACCTTAGAGCCAGGGAAATGGGTAAAAATAAAAAATTGGTTAGGTAAAGAAAAGGCAGAAGAGTTAATTAATAAAGCTATAGAAAATTACAAAAATGCAAATAAATAAAGATTTCTTGATAAATATAGAAAAAAAAATAATAAATTTTTGGAAGGCAAATAATATATTTGAAAAAAGCTTAGAAAAAAATAAAAATAATAAAAGATTTGTTTTTCTCGAAGGTCCTCCGTATGCAAATGATAAACCTCATATAGGACATTTTCTAACAAGAGTTTATAAAGATGTTATTTTAAGATTTAGAACAATGATTGGTGAATATGCTGAGAGAAAAGCAGGTTGGGATACGCACGGATTACCTATAGAAGTTGCTACTGAAAAGTTTTTAGGTATCAAAGATAAAAAAGAAATTTTTCAATTAGGAATAGAAAATTTTAATAAGAAATGTAAAGAGCTTGTAATGAAGTTTAAAGATATTTGGGAATATGTAGACGAAAGAATGGGTTTTTGGATTGACCATCAAAATGCTTATATCACTTATGATCCTTTTTATATGGAAAGTTGCTGGTGGATAATTAAAAAAATTTATGAACTAGGTTTATTAAAGGAAGAATATAAAGTTTTTCCTTATTGCCCTAGATGTGAAACAGTGCTTTCTCAAGCTGAAGTAGGACAAGTAGATGCTTATAAAACTGTTTTAGATCCAGATGTTTATGTAAAATTTAAAATTAAGAAATTAAACGAAGACTTAAAAGAGTTTGAAAACAAAGAAGTTTATCTTTTAGTATGGACAACAACTCCTTGGACTTTAATTTCTAACACAGCTTTAGTAATCCATCCTGAATTTGAATACAAGGTTTATGAATTAAATGGTGAAATAATAATTAGTTTAAGATTGCCATCAAATTACCAAGGGAATGTCATTAAAATAATAAAAGGAGAAAAATTAATTGGAATAGAATACACTCCACTTTATGAATTTGTTAATATTGAAAATTATGAAAACGCTTATAAAGTTTACCCTGCCGACTTTGTAAAAGAAGAAGAAGGAACGGGAATAGTGCATATAGCTCCTGCATTTGGTGAAGAAGATTTTGAGTTAAGCAAAAAATATAATTTACCATTAATAAATCCTATTGATGAGACAGGTAGATTTAATTTTGATGAACCTGCTTTTATTAGTAGCAAGATCAATCATTTATTCTTTAAAGAAGCAGATCCGTTTATTATAGATGATTTACAAAATAGAAATCTAATTTTATACGCTAATTTAGAAGGTTATCAGCACGAATATCCTCATTGTTGGCGTTGTAAAACTCCATTAATATACTATTCTACTAAAAATTGGGTGATTAAAGTTTCTAAATTTAAAGACAAATTAGTTAATATAAATAAGAGAATAAACTGGCATCCTCCAGAAATAGGAAGAGGAAGATTCTATGAATGGTTAAAAGAAGGTAAAGACTGGAATCTTTCACGAACAAGAATGTGGGGCATTCCTTTACCTATATGGAGATGTAATAAATGTGGATCTTTAGAAATCATTGGAAGTTTTCAAGAATTAGCTAAACATTTTAGATCAAATAATAAATATTTATTTTTAAGGCATGGGGAAGCTGTGAGTAATATAAAAAATCTACTTTCTTCTTATCCTGAAACTTTCTTTAATCCTTTAACAGAAAAAGGTATTAAACAAATTAAAAATCTTATACCTACTCTTCAGAAATTAAATATTGATTTTATAATTACTTCCCCTCTTTTAAGAGCAAGACAAACTGCTAATATTATTAAAGAATACCTTCATTTACCTGTTTATGTAGATTTTAATCTAAGAGAAATTGACTTCGGGGTTTTAAATGGAAAATCAATTAAAGAATATGATAAATTGTATAAAGATCAGTACGATCAATATTTCAAAAAACCTGAGGGTGGTGAAAGCTTAGATGAAGTTAGAAAAAGGATGATAAAAGTAATTCTTGAATTAGAAAAGAAATATGAAGGTAAAACGATTTTGATAATTTCTCACCAAGATCCATTATGGGCTTTATTTGGAGAAATGCAAGCTCTTTCACGCAAACAAACTGCAGAAAGAGAAGATTTTAGTCTTTCTCCTGGAGAATTAAAAGAAATTGATTATTTGGTCTTACCTAGAAATGAAGAGGGAGAAATTGATGTCCATCGTCCTTTTGTAGATAGGTTTAAATGGGGATGTAAATGTGGGGGCGAAAAAGAAAGGATTGAAGATGTAATAGATATATGGTTTGACTCAGGAGCTGCACCTTTTGCATCAAAACACTATCCTTTTGAAAATAAAAAAGAAATAGATGAAGGAATTTTGTTCCCTATTGATTTTATTGCTGAAGGGGTTGATCAAACTAGAGGATGGTTCTATACTTTGTTGGTTATTGGATACTTAATAAAAAAGATGGAAACTTACAAAAATGTTGTAGTGACAGGGTTAGTTTTAGATAAAGAAGGGAAAAAAATGTCTAAATCTTTAGGAAATGTTATTGATCCCCTAGAAATCATTGAAAAATACGGAGCGGATCTTTTAAGATTGTATTTTGTATACATAAGCGAATCTGCTGATAATAAGAAGTTTAATGAGGAAGAACTTATAAATCTTAAAAGGAATTATTTTGATCTTATTTTGAATATATATAACTTTTATAGAATGTACTATGATAGGAACAAAAATAAATACAAAAATTTAAGCTCTAATAATCTTTTAGATAAATGGTTTGATATTAGAATAAAAGAAATGTATTCGATATTTTATGAAAATTTATATAATTTTAATCCAACAAAAGCATCAAGAGAATTGGTGAATTTAATTCAAGATCTATCTCGTTGGTGGCTTAGAAGAAGCAGGAAAAGATTTCAAAGGCCTAAAAATGAAAAAGAAAAAATCGAAGCTTTATTAAAACTTGAAGAGTATTTATATAAAATTGCTATTATCTCAGCTCCTCTTACTCCTTTCTTTAGTGAATTTTTGTACCAAGAATTAAAAGACGAAGTTCAAAGCAGATTCAAAACTAAACTAAGCGTTCATTTAGAAGAATTAACTTTGCCAAAACCAATTTCTACAAAAGAAAAACAAATACTAGAAGAAATGAAGAAAATAAAAAATATAACTTCAGCAATTTTAGCTTTAAGAAAATCTGCTAAGATAAAAGTAAGACAGCCATTAAGCGAAGTTTATCTTGGGGAGAAAATTGAAGAAGATTATTTAGATATTATTAAAGATGAAATAAATGTCAAAAAAGTTATAATAGGAGAGCCTAAAAATAAAGAAAATTATTTATTCACTGATGAACCTATTTATATATGGCTAAATCCAGTAATTACACCAGAACTTAAAGAAGAGGGTATTGTTAATGATCTTATAAGAAATATTCAAGATTTAAGACAAGATTTAGAATTAATACCAAGTAAAAAAGTTAATTTAGCTATTGTTGCTTCTAAAAATATAAAATCTATTGTAAGAGGAAATTTGGATAAAATCATTAAAGAATGTAATTTAATTTCTGTAAAATATACAAAACCTACAAAATTCAAAATAGTAAGAGAATTTACTTACGAAAATATGGGAACTATTTCTTTATATATTTACTAAGCTAGAAAAAATTTCCCTCCTTTATTTTTAATTAATCCTTTTACTTCCATATTTGTTAAAACAACTAAAAGCTCTTGAATAGGTATATTTGTTTCTGCTTTTAATTCTTCAATAGTTTTTTCACCTTTTTCTAAAATTTCAAAAATAATTTCCTCTTTAGGGGAAAGTTTTAGTTTTTTTATTTTATTTCTTAAATCAACATCAAAGTTAAATTCTACTAAAATATCTTCTATTTCTGTTATAAGTTTTGCTCCTTGTTTAATTAAATTATGACTACCTTGGTAATTTTTATTTGTTATTTCTCCTGGAACAACAAATATTTCTTTGCCGTATTTTAATCCATAATTAGCTGTGATTAACGCACCTGAATCTATCGGAGCTTCTATAACTGTAATACCATCGCTTAAGCCAGCAATTATTCTGTTTCTTAATGGAAAATGATAAGGCATTGCTGGAGTTGATAAAGAATATTCAGAAATAATCGCTCCTCCATTTTCTAATATTTTTTCTACTAATTTTCTTTTAGTAGACCTTAATACTATGTCGATACCTTCTCCTACAACTCCAATAGTTTTACCATTAATCTCAACCGCTCCTTTATGGGCATATTCATCTATGCCAAAAGCTAATCCACTTACTATAATTATTCCCAAACTAGCCAATTCTTTTGAAAATTTTTGTGATATATTCAAACCATAATTTGTTGCTTTTCTTGTTCCTACAATAGCTATGAATAAATTATCATTATTTAATAAATCTTTATTTCCTAAAATATAAAATCCTAAAGGTGGCTCATCAATATTTTTTAGTTTTATAGGATACTCTTTCTCATTATAGGTAATTATTTTAATATTTAAATCCTCAACTTTTTTGTATTCTTTTTCAATATCTAATTTATTTTTAATTTTTAATTCGTTAAATACACTTTCAAAACTACCTAATTTTTGATATAATTTAAATATAGAAAGCTGATAAGGTTTATAAAGTATATTTATTGCATTAAAATATATTTTTTCTTTCATGATACAGCTTATTTGGATTTTAGGAGATTATTTAATATTCTTTTCTCGTTTAATAATTTCATTTATTTATTTTAACCTTTCTTATAAAATTTATCCTTTAGACAAAATAAAAAGTGCTCTCATTTTTATATTAGCAACTTCTTTAGCTCTAGGGCTTTTTACTTCTATTTCAGCTATAATTTTATTGTTTTTTGAAATGGCAAATTTTACTAGAAGTATAGTTAAAAAACAAGTTCAATTAGAAAAATTACCTTTAATAGCTTATTTTATAATATTAATTTCTTCAGGGCCAGGCTGGAGTTTGGATAAAATTTTAGATATTAGATTAACAAATTAAAAAATGAGTACAGAATATAAGGCAGAACATATTCAAGTCTTAGAAGGTATAGAAGCTGTAAGAAAAAGACCTGGAATGTATATTGGTGGAACCGGAAAAGAAGGTATACACCATTTAATATGGGAAATAATTAATAATGCAGTAGATGAAGCTTTAGCTGGGTATGCAAAAAACATAGAAGTAAGATTACTTAAAAATAATAAAGTGGCCATTTCAGATGATGGGCGTGGTATTCCTATTGATATTCATCCTAAAACAAAAAAATCTGCCTTAGAAACTGTTCTTACTTATCTTCATGCTGGAGGGAAATTTAGTCAAAAAGTATATAAAGTTTCTGGAGGACTACATGGAGTGGGGCTTTCTGTTGTTAATGCTCTGTCTAAATATTTAAAAGCTATTGTTCACAGAGATGGTTTTGAATGGTCACAAGAATATGAAAGGGGGATACCGAAAACTCCCTTAAAAAAAGTTAGGCCTTCTAAAAAAACAGGAACAACTATTATATTTGAGCCAGATCCTAAAATTTTTGCAGAGATAGAATTTGACCGTGATCTTATTTTAGAATATTTAAGGCATCAAGCATATTTAACACCAGGTCTTAAGATAAGTTTTTATGATGAGAGAGAAGAAGAGATTTTCGCTTATGGTTTTTGTTTTGAAGGAGGATTAATTAGTTTTTTAGGCCATCTTATAAAAAATAAAAAACTTGTAAATCCTTATCATATTTATGGAAAAATCTCAGAAGATGATAAAGAATATGAGTTTGTTTTTAATTATGTCGAAAATGAAGAAACTAAAGAATTAGCTTTTACTAATAACATTTTAAATCCTGAAGGCGGTACTCATCTTGTAGGTTTCAGAAACGGACTGGTTAGAATATTTAATGATTTGAGTAAAGAATTTAATATTTTAAAAAACAACAAAAATTTAATAACAGAGGATATAAGAGGCGGATTGTATGCTATTATCTCTTTAAAAATCCCAGAACCACAGTTTGAAGGTCAAACAAAATCAAAATTAGGTAATCCTGAAGCAAGAAGCTTTGTTGAAAGTAAAACTTTTAATTTTTTGAAAGAATATTTTGGCAAGAATCCAGATGAAGCAAAAAATATTTTACAAAGATTAGTAGTTAATTTAGAAGCTAGAGAGGCAGAAAAAACAGCGAGAGAGAATATATTTAAAAAAAGATTATCTGTCTCTTTGGCTTTATCCGGTAAATTAGCAGATTGCTCAAGCAAAGATTTTTCTAAAAGAGAACTTTTTATTGTAGAAGGAGATAGTGCTGGGGGTAGTGCTAAGCAGGGCAGAGATAGAGTTTACCAAGCTGTTTTGCCTTTGAGAGGTAAAATTTTAAATGTTGAAAAAGCTAATTTGTCTAAAATTTTAAAATCTAAAGAAATTAGAGATCTTGTTGTTGCTCTAGGCACTGGTATTGGTAAAGATTTTAACTTGGATAACTTAAGATACTCAAAAATAATTATTGCTACTGATGCAGATACAGATGGTTCTCATATTAGAACATTACTTTTAACTTTATTTTATAGATTCTTTAGACCATTAATTGAAAAAGGATATGTTTATATTGCTCAACCACCTCTATATAAAATACAAGCAGGGAAAGAAATTTATTATGCATATTCAGACGAAGAGAAAGATGAAATTATAAAAAAGTTAGAGAAAGAAAAAAAGAAAAATATAGATGTTCAAAGATATAAAGGGTTAGGAGAAATGAATCCAGAAGAATTATGGGAAACTACAATGAACATTGAAAAAAGAGTACTTAAAAAAGTGACAATTAAAGATGCAGAAAAAGCAGATCAATTATTTACAATTTTAATGGGTACAGAAGTAGAACCAAGAAAAAGATTCATTGAAGCATATGCTCGAGAAGTTAAAAACTTGGATATATAACAATTATTTTTTAATTTTTTCTCTATTAGTACTTACAATCTTGTTTTATTTATCTTTAAATTCATCACGTTTTTATCCATTTTTTCTTTTATTTTTGCTTTTTGTTAACTATTATTACTTGAGAGGCTTAGAAATTCTGGTACATACAATAATTTATCCTTTACCACTTCTTTTTCTCTTTGCATTCTCCCAATTTAATAATTATTTACTCACATTCTTTTGGTTCATCTATTATTTAATATTTTTAAAAAACAAAAAAATTGGTTGGATTATATTTTTAATTTTTGTAGTTTTAATTTCTAGTTTTTTTGTAAATAGATATCCTTTCTTATGGATAGTAACTTTATTATTTTTAATTTTCCTTTTAATTGTTTATAGTGGTTTTAATAAAAATTTTATTTCGGCATTTATTATAAGTATTTTTGTTTGTGAAACCTTCTGGCTTTTTTATTTTTTACCCCTTAATATTTATTTAAGAACATTTCTTATATTATTATTTTTCATTTGGATTTTAAACAAAGACTTGATATAATAATTTAAAATGGAAGAAAAATATATGCAATTAATACCTTATGTAATAGAAAAAACTCAATATGGAGAAAGGGCTTATGATATTTACTCAAGACTTTTAAAAGATAGAATTATCTTTTTAGGTACACCTATAAATGATGCTGTTGCTAATTCTATAATTGCTCAACTCTTATTTTTAGAGCACGAAGATCCAGAAAAAGATATTTATCTATATATAAATTCACCAGGGGGAGTAGTTACTTCTGCATTGGCTATTTATGATACAATGCAATTTGTGAAACCGGATGTTGTAACTATAGGATTAGGAATGATAGCTTCAGCAGCTGCTATTTTGCTTGCAGCAGGAACAAAAGGAAAAAGAATGGCTTTGCCCAATTCAGAAATATTATTACATCAAGTTATGGGAGAAGCAGCTGGTCAGGCTACAGAAATCGAAATAACAGCTAAACAAATACTTAAGATAAAAGCAAGAATTAATGAAATTTTGGCAAAACATACTGGACAACCAATAGAAAAAATAGAAAGAGATACAGATAGAGATTTTTATTTAACAGCAGAAGAAGCAAAAGAATATGGTTTAATAGATAAAATAATAGAATATAGTAAAGAAATTAATCCACCAACTAACATTGACAAAAAATAAATTATGCTAAAATTAAAAATAATATGCAAAAATTAGATAAAAAACAAATATTCATAGGAACAATCTTAGGCATAATATTATCAATTTTAACTTTTATTCTTCTTACAAGAAATATTCAACCATTATCTGCACAAGGGCAGCAATCTCCTCAATTTACAGTATTTAAAACAGCAAGAGAAGGATTTAAATTTCTCAAGCAAAATCCAATAGGAGGACGAAATCCTGCAGAATATGCTCCTATTTTTGCTCAAACACCTAATGAACTTTCTCACCCTAATCAAGTTGTTACTAAAGAATACGCAGATAATATAGTAGCTGCGGGTAATTATATTATCGAAAGAAAAGGTGGATATTTAATTCTTTATGTACAAGGGCCTATATGTGCTGACGAGTTTGGTTTATATATATATGAAAGGAATGGTAATATAGGAACTATAAAATTTAATAGCATGACAGGAGGTCATAATAAGTTAAATTTAGAACTAGATAATCAAAAGGGAGCGCCGTGGAGTATTCATCAGGCATGTGTTTGGACAAATGACCCAACTGTATCAAATAGATGTCCAAACCCGGCTTTAGCATTCCCCATAATTAGTTGGGATTGGACTAAAGTAAAAGATAACGGCTTTATCGGAATTAGCGGTGTGACTGGTGGTAAAGGATATGGTGGTGGTGGTAGAATAGGGCTTCCTTGGGCAATTGATCAAAATACCCCTTCTGGTAGTTATAGACAAACAGGAAGACAATTTTTAGGTGACGATTATGATTGTAATAGAATTTGGTGGATGCAAGTAGCTATTCCTATGAAAAATCCTAAAGACAATCCATCTGAAGTAGGATGGTTTAATAATCTACCTAATAATTTAACTAAAGTTAGTTATATTACCAATTTTACTGAGGTGTTTACTTATAAAAGTGGAGAACTTTATAGTTATAAATTACTACATCCTGGTAATAGCGGTCTTAATAACTCTACCGTACCTATTGACCATGGTACTCTTTTAGAACTATGTGGAGATGAAGATGGGTGTGAAATGTTTATTGTTGATTTTTGGGAACCCGATCCAAATGATATAGATTTAGCTGGTGCTTCTTACGTAAAATGCTATCCTTCTTCTGGTCATTGCATAGCTGGATGGGAGGGTGGTACCACTGGTAGAGTTAAAGATAATGATAAAATAGACCATACTCTTTGGGCTCCATGGAGCGGCACTAGATCAGTATTAGATCACGCTGTTTATGCTGGCAGATCAGTGGGAGATTACACACCTGGTTTATTCTTTTATGTAGCCGGAGGAGCTCAGGGCGCGTATTCTGAATTAATAATTA
>Ga0065718_1000118_pt1 | contig 13926 bp, 21 predicted proteins | sample GBSCel77sediment_2_FD_59105 | JGI IMG/M metagenome (GOLD analysis project Ga0065718, IMG submission 59105) | Hot spring sediment microbial communities from Great Boiling Spring, Nevada - cellulolytic enrichment CS 77C v3 (version 3) | ecosystem: Environmental > Aquatic > Thermal springs > Hot...
AGTACATTATAGAATACTCAACTGACAATCAAAACTGGCAATATTTAGCCACTGTCAAGGCAACTACGTATACACATACCAACTTAGACCCAGACACTTTATATTATTATCGTGTATGGGGCGTCAAAAATGGTATCAAGTCAGTTCTACCTGCAACAATTAGTGGATATGCAAAAGATACTACTCCGCCCCCTACACCAACTAATATTACAGTTACCCCAATAATAAGAGGTTTTAGTATAACAATAGAACCACCAACAGTTCCAGATTGGGATGGATTTGAAATTCACGTCTCTACACAAAATGGTTTCACTCCTTCTCCCTCAACTCTCAAAGGGAAAGGAAAAGCATCAACATTTGAATTTTCAGACCTTGACGCAGGGACTACCTACTATATAAGGGTTATAAGTTACGATAGGAGTGGAAACAAATCTAACCCTTCTCCCCAGTATTCGGTTACAGCAGGGAAAGTAGGAAACAACGACATAGATGCCACACCTCCTTCAATACCAACTGGTCTCTCTCTGACCACGTATTTAGACGAAGTAGATGCCTCTCAAAACGGTAAATATCCAGCTGTTATCAAGGCTACTTGGAATGCAGTATCAGATGACGACTTAGAAGGATACCAAATCAGAATAAGAAAAATAAGTGAGCAAGACTACAGAGTTTTTTCTACAAAAGACACTTATTATCTGTTTACAAATTTAAAACCGGGCACACAATTTGGGGTTCAAGTAAGAGCGTATGACAGATGGGGAAATTATAGTAACTGGAGTTCAGAGGCAACAATAACGTCAGCAGGAGACAGTACTCCCCCAGCAACACCTACCTCTATAACAGCACAAGGCTACTTCAAAACAATAGTAGTCAGGTGGAATGAAGTAACAGANGCCGATTTAGCAGGTTATGAACTGTATGCCTCGCAAACACCTAACTTTACACCCTCTCCTCAGAACTTAATCTACGTAGGTAAGTCAAACTCCTATAGCTTCTCAGCAGATGTAAACCAGACATGGTACTTTAAAGTAAGAAGCTATGATACAAGCTTGAATTATTCAAATTATTCTGTTGAGGCTTCAGCATCCACAGCCCAAATAGCAACTGCAGATATCTCAGCAAACTCCATAGCATCCCAGCATATACAGGCAGGNGCAATTACAACNGACCATCTTTCTGCCAACGCAGTAACAGCNGAAAAGATTGCTACAGAAGCTATACAATCAAGACACCTACAGGCGGAAAGTATTACTGTNCAGCATTTNTCANCAGANACAAACCTTATATATTTTGCAACCTCTTTTGAAAATGATACTGATGGTGATGGAATACCTGACGGCTTCAGCGCAGAAGCAAACAAAGGGAGTATTTCCTTAGACACAACAACCTATTGGCGTGGCCGACAATCAGTTAAGCTTTACGTCAATGGCGAGAGTGACTCATATGCTATGTTGAAACTAAATCATTTCATCCCAACTACTGTATTTGATTGGCCTCTCTTAGTATATTNTGTAGCTAAAGTAAGTTTAAATCAGGGCNATTTATACCTCATAGTAGAACAGTTTGATAAAGATAAAAACAAAATACAAGGAGCAGATTTTGTATTAAATCTATATGTCTCTGAAGAGATAGGATGGCATGACGGGATTGCAACTCTGAATGCTGGTGCCTTGGCTTTCTACTCACCAACTCAATACATAAAACTAAGTTTTAAATACGTCACAAGCGAGCCTGATGTTGGAACTTCATGCCATATAGATTTCCTAAAAATCTACCCTCTATCTATTACCACTGCTGACATGGCTACTATACAACAAGGAAACATTTTTATGGTAAAACCAGTAGAAAGGCTTATATGGTACGCAACAGGAGAATTTTCTACATACGCCCCTGCTAATACATGGACAACAATCAAAACACATATTTATGAGGACATGGAATTTAATAAAATTACGAAGATTTTTTACAAAATCAGATGCAATGTTAACTTCCGAACACGCCTTGCAATTTACAGATATTACTGGTCAGGACGAAGATACACATATGATGTCATCTATACTGAGCCTTACGAGTACTCTGGAAGCTCCTCTTATTACAGTGTAGCGTATTATTTTACTGACTTTTATCCTACCTCATGGGGCACCTTCAGGGTAGAGGTCCAAGGCAACCCTTACGCATCAGAATATATATATACAAAAGACTTCTACTGTTATGGGGGTTCTTGGGTATATGCCCTATAAGACTCACCAATTCTCTTTTCAGAGGTGCATAAATGATGAATAATGAAGAACTCATTTTATACCGCCTTAATGAGTTATCTAAGAGAGTTGAAGACCTACAAGAAGACCTCAAGAAACAAGTAATAGAAATGGCAGAAGTGAAAACAAAAATAGACATGATACAAGAAGATATCACAGAACTTAAACAATACACTCTTCCCAAGAAAAAGAATGGCAATAACCATACCAAGTTAGAAGAGAAACGTTATGAATATCTTCTCTCCCTTCTTGCCCTAACAGGNTCTTTAATTGCCCTTATAAAAACCTTTCTAACAGGAGGTGGTAAATAATGGTCGAAAGAATTCTTAAAAAGATATCAAGCTTCTCAAAAGACAAAATTATGCATTTCACAGCTGGGATGCTTCTATTTTTAGGGTTCTATTTATTTTTTGATGCGGGCTATAGTCTTATCGCAGTTGCCCTAATTGGAGCCCTCAAGGAAGTATACGACAAGTTCCACAAAGGACACTGCGTAGAGGTTAAGGATTTCTTGGCTACAATTTTAGGGGGCTTAGTAGTCTATTTATTCCTGATACTTAAATAGAGAGGTGACAAAATGAAGATAGTAGTTATAGATCCGGGACATGGCGGAGAAGATCCGGGCGCAATAGGGAAAAGAATAGAAAACGGACAAGAAAAAATCTACAAGGAGGCAGACTTCACTTGGGACATTTCTCGTAAACTTTGGGGGCTATTAGCAAAGGAATATTCTGTATTTTTAACTCGTAAAGAGCGCGAAACGAAATCCCTACAAGAAAGGGTACTACTTACCAACAGGTTATCTGCAAATCTCTTTTTATCGGTACATATTAACTCCGCCTCTTCTCGGCAAGCCCGTGGATATGAAGCTTTTTGCGTAAAAACACCCATAAAAGGGTATGAGAAATACTACCCTTATTCTCAAAAGTTCAGAGATATTATAATCTCCGAGCTTACTAAGGAATTCCCCAACTGGGTAAACAGAGGAGGAAAAGAAGCTAATTTTTATGTTCTTAAATTTACTTCTTGCCCTTCAGTCTTAGTAGAGCTTGGCTTTATCTCTAATGAGAAGGATTTAGAGTTACTCCTAAAAGACGAAATAAGACAGAAACTTGCCTTAACTCTTAAAAGAAGTATAGATAACTATTTTACACTTTTTAGAAAGAGGTGATATAATATGAGTAAAGTGGAAGCCTTCTGGAGGGCTATAGGAGGAAGAAAATTTATAGGTTTTATTTTAGCTACATACCTCTGCATCACCGGCAAAATCTCCGACCAAGTGTGGCTTGCCGCGTTCATAACCTACTGTTCCGCAAACGTCTTTCAAAAAATCAAAAATGAAAGGGGGAGAAAATAAATAGAAAAAAACTATTGAATGGGTCATTTTAGCTATCTTCTTAGTTGGCTTAATAACTATCTTCTATTGGATATTTAAATTTTCAGGCTGGATAGGGGTTATAATAACATTCATTCTTGCCCTTTTAGGCATTCCTAAAACCCCACAATCAGTAGAGATCCCCAAGGAAAGCATAAACAAAACAAAAGAATTCAGAGACGACCTTGAAAAAATGAAGGAGAAACAAAAAGTCCTTGAAGAAGAAGCAGAAAACCTTAAAAAAGAGATGGAGACTTTCTTAGAAGAGCTTAAAAAGGGAGGAATGTAAGGTGAAAATAATCAAGATTGTACTTGTCCCTATACTCTTGCTTTCTCTCGTATTTGCCAATGAACCCACAAAAGACGACTTCCTCCAGAGTGCGCCCAAAGATTATAACAAGTTATTAGAAGCGTATGAAAGAGTAGTAGATTTTGCATTCAGGTGGAAAGCACTATATGAACAACAAAAACAAATTAACGACGAACTCATGCAAAAGATGGAGGTAATGATAGCCAAAATGGAAGAGATGCAAAACTCTATAAATAGAATGGAAAAAACAATAGANACTCTACAGACAATTATACTAAAACTCTTAGGGGAAAACAAACTTTCTGTACTCGGCCTNTATAACTTNCAGTCAGGTAGCCTGAGCATAGGAATAGGCTATAAATTCTAATAAAGGGGGGATGGTATGAAGATCAAATACGTAGGCGAAGGAGAATACGTAAAAATCGGTCTCGGAGATGTATCTGTAGGAGACTTTTTTGCCCAACAAACCTACGAGATAGCAGATGCCTTCGGAGAAGCCTTACTGGCACTCTATCCTTATCTCTTTGAAAAAGTAGAAGAAAACCAAGAAGAGGAGGAGTCAACATGACCAAAAAGAAAGATAAAATTGAAGATGAAGAGATAATAAAGGAAATCATAGAAGAAGCACAAAGAGGTAGACTATTCAAAATAACAGACGATGACATCATAAACATGATACTAATAGACTTCTATGGGGGAGAACCATTACAGCAAATAGCATGGAACTGGGATCTAACAGAAGAAGATGTAATAGAAATAGTTAGGAGCTATCCAGTGTCTCAAGAAGAGTTAGAGGAACTGAGACGACAATACTTAGAGGAATACGACGACGCAGAAGAAGACACCTACCCAACAAACCTCAATAAATATAAGCACTGAAGAATGAGGTATATAAGTATAGACTTAGGGGACATTGATAAAGCNTATATAATCCCAATATCCGACATACATATCGGCGACCCTCTAACAGACTATGGGAAACTCACCAGATATCTAAACTGGGTAAAAGAAAATCCAGCTTGGATTATTCTTAATGGTGATCTTTTAACATGCGACACAAAACAAAGCATAGGGGACGTGTACAGACAGGAACTAACCCCACAACAGCAATTAGAGGAGCTGGTAAGAATTTTCTCCCCCTTCCAAGATAAAATAATAGGAGTTACAGCAGGGAACCACGAGTTAAGGATACAAAAAGAGGTTGGGGTTGATCTCTTAAGAGTATTCACGCAACTTTTAAAAATAGAAGACAAATATGACCCCGACAGCCTACTCATTCACATCCGGATAGGACGAGACAGCTTTAAAAAAAGAATAGGATACACAATTTTTGTAACACACGGTTGGAGCAATGGAAGAAAGGCAGGAGGGAAAATAAACGCAATACAGGAGCTCAGAAACATCATACTTGCAGACTGCTACATAGTATCCCATACCCACACACAAGGAGCCGTAATAGAAAAATATTTAATGCCAGACTACAGGAACAAAAAAATTTTAGAAATAAAACAAGCTTTTGTCAGTGCAGGATCATTTTTAAAATATGGAGGGTACGCCGAAAGAAAAGGCCTACCTATTACAAAGACAGGAACCCCAAGAATAAGATTTGATGGCACACGAAAAGATATACATGTAAGTTTATAAATCCAGCAAGGGCTTGACAAAATCTGATGCATGTATCATACTTAGCTTGTAAAACTTATAATCTTCCTGCCTCACCCCCAAGCTTCTAAAAGCTTGGGGGTTTTTTTATTCCCGCCAAGTCAATTGCCTCAAAATCCTCCCTTAAAACTACTCTTGCCTAAAATTTTTTTAAAAAATGGTATTGACATATAAAAAAACACGTTATATACTATAGACAAATCTCTCTAAGAAAGGAGCGTGGGAAGCATGATGAAACCCGAAGGGAAGGAGATCATAGTCTTTGACCGAGAAGTAATTCAAAAAGAAAGGATGCGCAGAAATCTTACGTACTCTCACATGGCCCGACTTTTAGGCATTACTCCATCAGGCTACATCTATAAAGAGCACGGTCACCGCTCTTTCACTCTTGCAGAAATCTACAAAATAGCTAAGTACTTCAATCTACCTTTAGAGAAACTAATTAAAGTAGTAAATATAGAGGAGGAAGGAGGTGAAAAAGATGGACAATAAAGAGACAGAAGCTCGCCTATTAGCTNTATACAAATTAATCCTCTCTTTAGANAACACACTGAACAACTGGGTCAAAGAAAACTCAGCTCTCTTCGAAAAAACAAATAACCAACCCTCTGAACAAACACCTAAAAAACAGGGAAATTACGAGTACTGGAACCACATTTGGGAATTAATAAAGAAACACAACATAGACACCAAAAAACTGACAAAATTCATAGGTTGCAGAATGATAGAACTCCCACCCCATGCTCTCCCTTATCTAAAGATACTCATAGAAAACTTAGTTATAGGGATATACACAATAGAAGACCTCTTAAAGATTTCCGACAAACCCTTTAAAGAGATGACAGAAGAAGAAATGGACAGAGTAGTCAACACAGAACCAGAGCAATAAACAGTAATCAGCAAGGAGGTGAAAGGATGGGGTTCCACAAAAACGTACTAAAAAAGATAAAGAAAATAGAAAAAGAAATAGACGAAATCTATGAGAAGTTTTTCGAGGAAATAGATAAAGCAACAAAAAAGATACTGGAGGATGAAAAATGGACAGAATAGCACAAATAAAAGAAAAAGTCTCTTTCTTAGACTTAGTGAGATACTATGGTTTTACAGTGCAAAGAAGAGGTAGACTATACAGCATGAGTTGCCCATTCCATCCTGATAAAAGACCTTCCCTAATCATATACCCTCACACAAACTCATTCTACTGCTTCGGATGTGGAGAAGGCGGAGACATAATTAGTTTCGCAAGCAAATACTTCAATATCACAACAAAAGACGCCATACAGAAAATAGCACAAGACTTTAATATTGTATTCGATAATAAACAAGAAGGGGCCGAGGTACTACCCGGCCCCTCACGGCAACTTACAGAACACGAGAAGCTTAAGATACTGGATGAAGTATACACACTTATTAAACAGAGCCCTCGCACAGTAGAAGACTTAGAAGAACCCGCCTACGTCGAAGCATGCCACAAACATGAAATAGTCAAAGCAAAATTACAAGAACTTGAAACCCAACAACCACAATTATACCACAGAAATTTCTTAAACGCAACAGGAATTTATAGAGAAAGTGATTTATCTTTTTTATCCCCTGCCGTAAAAAATTTTTTGAAAAGAGAAGGCATAATCGCCATACTCCCCGACGATATATACGAGAAAATAAAGAACATGAAGCCAAGAGTAAACCCCAATACGGATACGTGCAAAAATGAAGAACTTACAATACAACAGGAAAGGGAGCAATTAATAAAAGAGTTAGAAGTAGAAAGCTATCAAAAAAAAATCAAAATAAAAAACCTAAAAAAAATGTTAAATGATCTTAACCTATCCCTTAGAAAATTTTCAGAACTCAGTCACTTATCCCTATCTACAATCTGGCGCGCCTATAAAGGGCTTTTTATCAAAGAAAAGACATTTGAGCAAATAATCCAAGCCCTATTAGAAAGGAGGAGAAAAATGAAACACGACGACCATAAAAATCGAACACCTGACCCTGAAAATCGAACACTCGAATATGAAAATCGAACACCTAAAAATGAAACACCCCAAAATGAAACACTTCAAAATCGAACACTTGAAAGTCGAACACCCCAAAATCGAACACCCCAAAGTGAAACACTGAAATCGAACGGAAAATCGAACGGAAAAGAAAACAATGGAAATTTAAATGAAACAAGTAATGATCTACCTTCAGCAATTACAAGCGAGGAAACTGAGGAATATCAAGGCTTAGACACGAAATCGAACACCCCGGACAGGAAATCGAACGGCAAAAATGAGGCGTTCGATTTCGTCGAACACCCCGAAAATATAGATCCTGCCTATTCTTTCCACGTATCCAGCCAAAATCTCGAACACCAAAGTGGTAATAGTAATATATATACTAATACTATTACAGAGAGAGAAAAAAATATAAATAATATATTAGAGTTTAAAGAAAAAGAAAATATAAAAAATATTAATACTATTACCAGCAAGAAAAAAGAAAAAATTAATTCTGTCTCAAATCCTAAAGCTTACTTAGAAAGAGCGTTAATTTTTAAAATAGCTTCCAACCAAGATCTCTTGTATTTAGCAGATATATTCTCTCCTGATTTTATTGAGCCAGAAAACAGAGAGTTATTTAAAACTCTTCTTGAGTTCAAAAAGGACGTAGAGAGTAAAAGAAGACCTTTTACTTCTGTTGAGTTCCAAATAAGGTTAGGAAGTAAAGGAGCTTCAGAATATATAACTGAGATTGCAGATAGTTTAGACTGGTCTATAGAAGAGTTACTTGAGTTGTATAACGTTTATGTAGCAGAGAAGAAGTTAAAGACTAAAGTAATAGAGCTTTTAGAGAGAAATGAACTAAATTATGAAACTCTGAACCAATTGCTAAACAGTTTAATCATGGAGAGCAAAGTAGAGGACAAAGCAGCAAGGATAGACAAGTTAGTAGACAGTTATAGGGAGAACTACCTGAACAAGCAAGAGATATTTGAGACACGCTTTAAGGAACTTTCTTTCATAACCGGAGGTTTTAAGAAGGGGCAGTATTGCATAATAGCAAGTAGACCAAGTGTAGGTAAGACTACCCTTCTCTTAAATCTCGCGCTTGAGTTTGCAAAGAAAGGTAAGAAAGTAGTGTTTTTTAGTCTTGAACAGAGTTCTTATGAAATAATACACAGGCTTGTAAACATCTTAGCGAAGAAGAACGTCAAGGATGAAGAAGAAACTGAGCACTATTTAGGTGAGCTTTGCAAATTAAATTTATACATATACGAAAACGTGTATTCTGTTGCGAACATAGAGTTTGTTTTGCGACGCTTTCACACTGACGCGGATGTAGTTTTTATTGATTATGCCCAGATCATTTCATTACCCAACAGGTTAGGGAACTTGGTGCAGGAGTATAGCTTAATCTCCAACAGTTTAAGAAGAATAGCTAAAGAGCTTAATGTGTTGCTTATTGTTGCTTCCCAGCTTAATCGCGATGTAGAAAGAAGAGCAGATCCTAAACCACGGCTTTCAGATCTTCGTGAGACAGGGGCCTTTGAACAAGATGCCGATATCGTAATGCTACTCTCCAAGAAGCCCCAAAATGGTTTTATCTCGGAATTAGTTATAGACGTAGCCAAGAACAGGAGTGGAGCTACTGGGGAGTGCATTATGAAATTTGATATGCCTGCATTCTATGTCTATGAGGAGGTGAGAGAATGACCAGTCAAAAGTTTTATTCAGATCCCGAGGTCTTGATACAGGAGATGAGCAGCTTACACGCGGAAGGCGATCTTGTAGTCGAAGAAATAGTGCGCAAAATGAATGAGCTTGCTGTAATTGAGGCAGAACTCTTTGAAAAATACGAGAGAGAGTATATAAATCTCAAAGAACAAGCAAACAGTGAAGGCTTAAAAATGACTGAAAAAGAATTGGAGCACAGAGTAAATAATCTCGTATTAGACCTAAAAATTAAGCAGATTGTTTTAGAAACACAAGTAGAAGCACTTCTTAAAAAACTTAAATGGATAGAGAGTAAGCTTTCTGCCATTCAGACGCTTCTTAATTACCACGAGGAAGTCTATAGAGATTTAGCCAGATATTAAGGGGGTGATTTTATGAAGTTTATTTTAAATGTTCCTCAAATTATCTCAATTCTTAAGTTTATTTTTGCTCTAAAAGATACTTTCCGGAAAGAGCAGGATTTCGCTTTAAAGGTTTCTCAAAACAAAATAATCTTCTCAACTTTTAGCCACGAGGAATATGCAGAGGTTACTGTAGAAGCAGATGTAGAAGGTGAAGCGTTAGTTGCTTTGCCTCGCAAACTCTTTCAGGATTTGTTGAGAAAGGTTAAAACTACTGAAGTAGCTTGTGAGTTGCAAGGCCACAAATTGAGGATAATTACTGACAGAGGTGTGTATGAGATTCAAGGATATGAGCTTGAGAAAGAGTTCCCATCTATAGATAGTTTCTCGCAAAGTTTTACAGTAGTCAATAAAGATTTAAAAACAGGTGTAGAGAAGACATCTTTTGCGGTGTCCAAAAATCCTTTGTCTCCCACAAGATTTTTAAGCCTGAAGTCTGTTGGGGATAAATTAGAGGTTGTAGGAACAGATGGGTACAGACTAAGCATGTGTTGTGTTCCTTGTTCTGGCATAGAAGAGACACAACTTCTTGTCAACCCATCCCTCTTAAAGAGCTATTGTGCTTTCTTACCGCCTGACGCCGTAATAGTTGCAGGGTCAATTAAAGATGAAAAGGAAGTCAAAGATGTAGTTGTTTTTAAGACAGAGTTCTCTAAGCTGGCCATGGTAACTGGAAGTTCATTTTTAAGGTATTCGGAGGTTTTGGAAAGGTACAGGGATTATAATTTGGCTTTTAGGGTTGATAGAAAGTCCCTTCTTGGTGCAATTACACGCGCTGTTGGGATAGGTAATTCTTGTGTTATGCGGCTTGAGGATGGCAATATAAGGATAGGTGCTAATAAGGATGAAATAAGCTACTCGGAGTATGTTCCTATAACACTTGAAAAAGAGGGGACTTTAGATGAAATATGTTTCAATCCTGAGTATGTTCTTGAGTTTCTCAGGGAAGCCGAAGAGGATGAAGTTTTAGTCAAGCTAAATGGAGAGAACAATCCTATTTGGTTTGAAGATACTTCGTTAATTTATGTCATGATGCCTCTTAAGAATTTGCAGAAAACAGACACGAGGGAGGTGGGATAGATGATTTTGTGGAGAGGTGAGTTTAAGTTCAATTCTCCTTCGGAGGGTAATCTGTATGCGCTTTATTTAACTGAGAAGGGTGTTACTTGGGAAGAGGAAGGCGATAAAATAGTAATCTATCACGAGATAAGGAGGTTGGAAGATTTAGAACGTTTTACGCGTAGGTGTGCTAAGGAGATAGTGGATTATGCAGAGCAGTTAGGCGGAAAAGGTGGATTAGAAGCTGTCCAGATTACTTATCTTTTTAAGTTTTTAGCAAATGGAGGGGAGGATGTCTAAGAACAGTCGTAAAAAGATTGAGAAACAATTAGATGATTTATGGAGGCGTGCTGTCTTAAAAAGAGACAATAACAAGTGCAGGATATGCGGAAAAACAATAGGCATACAAGCTCATCATATATTCTCGCGTGTAAGGAGATCTACGAGATGGGAACTTGAAAATGGTATAACTCTTTGTAGAGGCCATCACTATTTAGCCCACCGTGATTTTGAAAGATTTAGAAGNTTTGTTGTTTCTATCATAGGAGAGGATAGGTATGATGAGCTNTATCTTTTGAGTCTTTCTACGGTTAAGTGGTCAATGTCTGATTTAGAAAAGAAGGTAGAAGAGCTTAAAAGGTTTCTTGGGGAGGGAGAGAGTGATGGACAGGAAGGTGAATCATAGAGATATAGTAAGACTTTTAGAGAGCCTTGGAATTGATAATTTCAGATCAGATATGGGTAAGCATGAGTTTGTTCTTTATAAGAGAGAGGATTTTTGCAAGTTGCTAAGATTTGTCGGTAGAGGAGATGGCGAAGGTAAAAATTGTGTGCTATTAGGTAGCTACAAGATAATTCTCGAGGAAGAAGCATACTGAAAACTTTTTTGAGGGTATTGACAAATAGAAATATGTATGTTAATCTTAGTAAGAAAACTGAGAGGGAGGTGATATAAGTGTTAAGAGATCTGATTAAGAGATTAGAAGAGCTAAAAGAGAGTAAGGATACCTTGGTTGGGGAATTTAAAAGGCTTAATAATTCGGGTCATATTTCTGAAGTAAGATTTGGGAAAGACGATGATTGGGACAAAATTATAGAGGAAAGAGCTAAAGTACTTGCCCAAAAGGAGAAAATAAAGGACGAGATATGCAAATTAGATGAAGAAATGGAAGCAGTCAAAGGCGAGTTAAAACTTAAGCTAATGGATGCTGGCATTGATGTGGCNGAGTTTGAGACAGCAAAATACATAATCACGGTAAGAGTAGATGGGACTAACAGATATCTAAANTTCGAGGAAANGGGAGGGGTATAATGTTGATAAAAATAAGGGGCGCTTGGTATGATATCTCTCATATACGTAAAAAAACAAGACGGGGACAAAATAGAGGTTAGCTTAGAAGACCTACAAAACTTCATAGAAGGGGTTGTAGAAGCAGAGTTGGATGAGATTGATATATTAGAGTATGCGAGAGCTTAAAAAGAGGAGGCGGTATTGCCTCCTCTTTTGTTTATTCTTTACAAAGGAGTGGGCGAATGGGAAAGATTAGGTTACTGTATCTTATTCTTTTTTTTGTTTTTGTGTCTGTTTCCACAGGTTTGCTGGTAATTGCCACACAAAAATTTATACAAATTACAAACCCAGAAGATGAATTTTGTAAAGTCTTGAAAATGAGGTTTGAAAAAATAGAACGAGGTAGAAGAGAAGTCATAGCAACCGCGTATACATCCTCTCGTGAAGAGTGCGATGACACTCCGTTTATAACCGCCTCAGGTAAGAAAGTGAGATGGGGAATAATTGCTGCTGATAAATCAATACCGTTTGGTACAAAAGTTTACATACCCTATTTTAAACAAACTTTCGTAGTAGAAGATAGAGGCGGCGCAATTAAAGGGAACAGAATAGATATCTGGATGGAAAAGAAAGAAGATGCTATTAAATTTGGAAAACGAAAATTAGTTATCTATATTTTGGGAGAGTAATGAGGCTTGAAAGCTTTGCAACTTGTACAGATGAGAAGGGAGATGAGGAGCATCATTAATCTTCCTTACGTAATAGAGTTACCTGAGAAAGAAAGTGAGATAAAAAACTCTCTTGAGAGAAAGCTCTCGCAATACGAAGAGTGCGTTGGTAAATTTCGTGTCTCATTAGCCGGCCAATGTTTCCAAAAGAGGGTGTGGGTTAAGCAAGGAATTCCTTTTTCAAACCCTTCTTCCCCTAAGACTATGCGAGTTTTTGAGGTAGGGAAAATACTTCATGAATACCTGCAAAACTTTTTAGATGAGCAAGGATTATTAGTCTTGAAGGAGTTTGAATTGGAGGACGCTAAGAGAATAGGGCACCTTGATGCAGTAATCTGGGATGGGAAACAATCTATACTTTACGATTTTAAAACAGTTAGTTCTTCCAAATTCCCTTATTTAACCGGAGTAAGCATTTTCCATGTTTTTCAAGTTGTAACTTATTATGAAATGCTTAAAAGTGTCTTAGATTTTGAGGTAGACAGTGTAAGAATAATTTATATCAGCAAAGACGATTTAGATATGAAGGAATATGAGATAGACACGAAGCAGTGGCATGAGGCGGTGCACAGAGATTGGTTTGAGTTATACGAATTTGAGAACGGCGCCCTTAAAAATTTCCCCCGCTTCCCTTGGGAGTGCGTTAATTGCGTTTATAGAGATTTATGTATTGAAAATATGCAAAAATAGTGATATAATTCAACAAAAAAAGGAGGTGGTATTGTGATAATGGTATTAAAAGGACGTGCGAAGAGAATATTAATAAGAGCGTTTCAGCTATATAATATCCCAGAGTTGTTGAAGGCGAATGGTTTGCCTTATAAGACATATTCAAACGGCAGGTCTGCTATTACCTTTGAGTTTGGTGTATCTAAGGAAGGTTGGTACAGAGATATTCGGCGCCAGAAGGTAAACGGAGTGGTACAAGCTATTGTGGATTTAAAACTTGCTATCTGGGAGCTTACTACTGGGGGGAATGATATCGGTAACGCCCTATCCTTGGAAGATGAGGTTTACGAGTTTTATAAAGGATTATCCCCTGAGAAAATAGAGTTTTATAGGGAGAAAATAAGAGAGGGCCTGAAAGAGGTAATGATTATCACAGATGTAAGCAATAGAT
>Ga0065718_1025034_pt1 | contig 13920 bp, 11 predicted proteins | sample GBSCel77sediment_2_FD_59105 | JGI IMG/M metagenome (GOLD analysis project Ga0065718, IMG submission 59105) | Hot spring sediment microbial communities from Great Boiling Spring, Nevada - cellulolytic enrichment CS 77C v3 (version 3) | ecosystem: Environmental > Aquatic > Thermal springs > Hot...
CTGTACCATAAAATAACAAAAACAATTATTGACATATATGCTGACTGAAATACAATATTTTCAATAAAAGTTTTAAAAGAAAACAAACTTTTTGCACCAACTGCATGGAAAAACTGATATTTAAACGAAACAAACTTGTGCGCAATATTCCACATTATCACCGGCGAAAAAATTGTCAACGAAATCAAACAATAAACAAAAAAATCTTTCCCTAAAAATATTCTTCTTAGCTTTGGATCAACCAAAATTATAACAACACTGCCAAGAAACAAAAATACTGCGGTGTATTTTGACAATAATGCAAAACCTAATAATACTCCACAAAAATATAAAAGCCATATATCTTTCGTCAAAATAAACTTGTAAAAATAAAAAACATACATCATCCAAAACATACCCAATACTGTCTCAGGAATTGTTATGATAGAACCAACAAAACTAATAGGAATAAAATTAAGCAATAAACTTGTATAAAATGCTATTTGAGAACTAAAAATTTCTTTTACAATTCTATAAAAATATACTGTTGCAATAGTGAAACAAAAAATTGCTGGCAGCCTTACAGCATACAAATTATTCCCCAAAATTTTTGTTGACAAGTATATCAAATATCCTACCATAGGTGGATGATCATAATAAGAAAAATCTAAATATTGAGCATATTGCCAATAATGAGACTCATCATCTGTTAAACCAAACATGCCAGATAAAACAAATCTTAAAACTGTAGCAAACAACATAAATTTTATAAATAGAAGATTGTAGTTGTCTTTGAAAAACCATTTTATAACTAACAATTTCACTTTAAACAAATATCTTAGAAGTTTTCCAAATGAAAGTTTGCTTTTACCATAAGCACGCTTATGAAATTCAATCGGTATTTCAAAAAATTTAAAATTAAATAATTTACATAAATAATTTACTTCTGTAACAATAAATGGATCCGAAGCTGATAAATACGGTAAAATTGTTTCTATTACTTTTCTCCTATACACTTTATATCCTGAAGTAACATCTTTAACAGGTATACCAGTCAACAATTTTATATAAACTCTAGAAAACAAACTAATTAACCTTCTGACAACACTCCTTTGTTCATCTTTACCACCTACAATGTATCTTGATCCAACAACAACATCTATTTTAGGATTTCTTTCTAAAACTTCAATAAGTTTAGGTAGTTCATATGGTGAGTGAGACAAATCTGCATCCATTTCTACAACTATTTCTGCACCTAGTTCTAAACATTTTTTAAATCCCTCAATACCAGCATATCCACGGCCACGTCTTTCTTTTCTTACAACCAAATATAAGTTTGGATATATTTTTTTTAACTCTTCAACTTTTTGTGCAGTACCATCTGGTGAGTTATCATCTACAACTACAAGTTTGCAGTTTGGTAATACTTCAAAAACTTGTTGGATAAAAATTTCTATATTTTTTACTTCGTTATATGTTGGTGTAAATACTACAACGTTTTTCATCACTTTATAAGTTTATCTATACTTCTGTACTGTATTGCTTCTGAAATATGTACAGAATCAATTATCTCTTTTCCTTCCATATCAGCGATAGTTCTTGCAACTTTTATTATTCTATCATATGCCCGTGCTGAAAGACATAATTTCTCAACACTTATTCTTAAAAGTTTTTTTGCTTCTTCAGTCATAGGACAAAATTCTTTTATAAACTTACTTGTAAGTTGTGCATTTGTATATATTTTTTTATTCTTATATCTCTCATACTGTATCGCTCTAACTTTTTCAACACGTTTCCTTATTTCCTCAGATGTTTCCGATGGTTCTTCAGAAACAATTTCTTCTATTTCTACAGGTGGTACTTCTATTTGAATATCAATTCTATCCAAAAGTGGTCCTGAAATTTTTGAGATATACTTCTGTATTTGATACGGTGTACAAACACATTCTTTTTTAGGGTGGCCATAATATCCGCATGGACAAGGGTTACACGCAGCTACTAACATTATCCTTGCTGGATAATCAACTTTAAATGAAGCACGTGATATCGTAATACAACCTTTTTCTAAAGGTTGGCGTAACACTTCAAGAACGTTTCTGTTAAATTCTGGAAGTTCATCTAAGAATAAAACACCGTTATGTGCTAACGAAATTTCGCCAGGACGTGGGATCTGCCCACCACCAACTAATGCTATATCTGATATTGTATGATGTGGTGTTCTAAACGGTCTTGTAGAAATAAAACTATTATACAATATACCTGCAGAAGAATAAATTTTTGTTGTCTCGATTGCTTCTTCAAATGTAAGTTTCGGAAGGATCGTAGGTATACGCATAGCTAACATAGTTTTTCCGGCGCCCGGAGGACCTATCATAAGTATATTATGTCCGCCGGATGCAGCAACTTCTATTGCGCGTTTTGCATACTGTTGACCTTTAACTTCAGAAAAATCTACATCGTAAACAAAATTTTCTTCATACAATTTTTGTAGGTCAATTTTAAAAACTTCAATTTCTTCTTCACCATTTAAAAATTTAACAACTTGTTTCAAATTTGTAACCGGGTAAACATTTGTTTTAGTAACAGCTGCTTCTTTTGCATTTTGTTGTGGCAGAAGAATTCCACAGCAATTGTTTTCTTTAGCAAATTTTAAAGCTAAAGATAAGACACCTTTAACAGGTCTTACACTACCATCTAATGCAAGTTCGCCAATAATATAATAATTTTTAAGTTTTTCAATTTTTATCTGGCCTAAAGCTGCAAGTATACCAACAGATATTGGTAAGTCGAAACCAGCACCTTCTTTTCTCAAATCTGCAGGAGCAAGGTTAACTGTAATTTTTCTTGGTGGGAGATCAAACCCAGAATTTCTTATTGCTGACAACACACGTTCTTTTGATTCTTTAACTGCTGTATCAGGAAGACCTACTATATTAAAAGATGGCAAACCACTTGAGATATCTATCTCCACTTCAACTATGTATCCTTCAATACCATATATCGTTCCTGAATAAACTTTTGCTAACATAATTTATTTTATTCTTTTTTAAGTATTTTTTTTAACTCGCGTTGAATAACAACTATCTCTCTGTTTTCAGGGACAAATTCTTTTATTTGCTGTATCAACTGGTAAGCATTATCGTATTCTTTAAGAAAATAATATGTTTTTATTAACAAAAATATATTTTCCAAATTATCAGGATATTTTTTATATTCAATCTCAAGATATTCTTTTGCAGTTTGATAATTTTTGTTTTCAAAAAAAATTTTGCCTAAATAAAAATTAACATTACGTGGCTCAACAATATTTTTCTTTTTTGAAACAGTCAGAACTTTGTTAAAATATTCTATAGCATTTGAAATGTCTTTATTATTATAATATACTATTGCTAAGTTTGTTAACGCAACAACATTGTTTTTATCCATTTTTAAAACTTTTTCATACATTTTTATTGCGTCTTCAATTTGTCTTGTTTGAAAATACAAATTTCCTAATCTAATAATTACTTCTTTATCATTTGGCATGTTCCTTAAAAATTTTTTATATTCTTCAATTGCTAAATCATAAAGCTTCAAAAATTCGTACATACAACCTAAGTAATAAAAGATACGAATGTCGGTAGAACCTAGCTTCCAGGCAGTATAAAAACAATTTATTGCTTCGTCATAAAACTGATGTCCTCTTAAAAAGTAATAAATACCTAATTCTACCAAAATATTTGTATCTTCTAAAGAAGATTTTAACTTTGTGTTCAAATCTTCAATCTTTTCTTTAATATTATTTTCATCAATCACTTTAATCTCGTTTTCTCTTGGAAAAAAAACTTTTTTCTTTTTAACAGAAAAGAATAAAATTGTTAAAATAATTGTTAATATAAGTAAGACAAGAAAGACAATTCTTTTTGTCATTTTTCGGTTAGAATATCTTTTAATGTCGGAAGTTTCACTTCAGAATATTTTTTTATCAACTGTTGTTGAATTATTTTTTCTAACTTTCTAATTGAAAGTTCAATCCTTTGTTTCTTTTCGTCAATATTAGTTATGACAGCGTCTATGTATTGCCCTGGTTTGTACAACAACTTAAGTTCTTTTGACAAATCTTTTTGTTCTACTATTGCTTCCCTTTTTGTAATTATACCTTCAACATCTTTCTCAAGTTCTACAATTAACACTGTTTTTAACACTTTTTTGATTCTACATTTAACAATACTATCAACAACATATTTTTCAAACGGGTTTTCTATAAGATGTTTAATTGACAACACAGCTGTCTCCTGATCAACAAGAACATCTAAAACTTTGTATTGGACATACTCTCCAACTTTATATTTTTTAGTTAAATCTTTTATTTTTTGTGTCCAAGAGATATCTTTGATACTTATAAATCCTTCAAAACCATTTTTAAGTAAAACATACATACCAGTAGGCAAAATTTTTGTTATCTTACCTTTATGGACACTACCTGCAGGAAACTCTTTTTTAATATCTTCCCAAGGATTAAAAGAAACTCTTTTTATTGACAAAGATATTTTTTTATTTTCTACATCAATACTTAAAATCTTTGCCTCTATTTCTTGACCAATTTTAAACATACGATGGAGCTGTGGTTGTTTATTTTCCCACAAAATTTCAGATCTATGAATAAGTCCTTCAACTGCAGGTTCTAATTCTACAAAAAGGCCAAAATTTGTTATGTTTGTAATCTTACATTTTACAACTTCACCAATTTTATATTTTTTATCCACATCTTCCCAAGGGTGTGGAAACAGCTGTTTTAGACCAACTTCAACTTTACCTTTTTGTTGATCTATAGATAAAATTTTAACTTTAATTTTATCTCCAATATGCAACACTTCTTGGGGATGGTTCAACTTATACCAAGCAATATTGCTTATATGTAGCAATGCTTCTACACCAGCAATGTCTACAAACGCTCCAAACGAAACTAATTTTCTAACAGTTGCTATTAATTCATCACCTTCTTTAAGTTGTGCTAAAACTTTTTTCTTTATTTCTTCTCTAAGTTGTCCTTCATACAGTTTATTAGATACAACTACATCTAATTTTTTATCTTTTAATTTTAACTCTTTAATCAAAACATTAAAAGAAAATTCTTGTATTTTTGTGTTTTCTTTTACAATTTTTTCTTTAAGTTCGTCTGAAACTTCACGATATGGCATAAACGCATCTATACCTATGTCTACAACATAACCAGATTTTGTTTCTGAGACAATCTTTGCCTCAACCGGTATTTTTTGTTCATACCATTCTTTGATTTTATCAAAAAGCTCTATCTCTTTTGCTTTCTTATACGATAACAAATGATAATTATCATAATCAACTTTTTTAACATACACTCTTATTACTTGTTGAGGTTTAAACAATTTTGTTATTTCCTTTGTGTTCCGAAACTCTTCTATCGGTATAAAACCGTCTGTTTTAGAACCTATATCTATATAAATACCGTCGTTTGTAATACTTAAAATTTTACCTTCTACAATATCTCCAATTTTAATGTTATCAGTATATTTATTAATTTCTTCTTCGGATAAAAATTCGTCAGTATATTTATCGAATTTATCTTTTATCATATTTAATCCACCACGATATCTTTTATCCTCAAAACGGTAAGTTGTTGTCTGTGCCCGTATTTTCTTCGCCAATTTTTTTTAGGATTACCTTTTCTTAAAACTATAATTTTCTTACTTTTTACATGATTAACAATTTCTGAAACAACTTTCGCATTTTCAACATAAGGTGTACCTATTTTAATTTCGTCATCATTTGTTTTTATTAATAAAACTTTGTCTATAACATATTCAGAATTTTTTTCACCGTCGAGTTTCTCAGTAATAATTGTATCTCCTTTACCAACTATATATTGTTTTCCTCCTATCTCTATAACTGCAAACATAAAAGCTTATCCTCCTTTACAATTTTTAACAATTTTTAACAATTTTTATTTTTATAACTACTACAATTTGTATAACAAAATCAACACTTGATAAAAATATAAAATTTTTATATTTTTTTTCAACTATGAAACCTAAAAATTCTTCACCACCTGAAATTTCCGTAGTCTTACCTTGTTTAAACGAAGAAAAATCTATAGAAATATGTATAAGAAAAATAAAAGATGTTTTTGAAAAAGAAAAACTTAACGGTGAAATAATCGTTGTTGACAACGGTTCAACAGACAAAACTGTTGAAATTGTTAAACAATTCGATGATGTAAAACTTTTGTTTGAACCACAAAAAGGGTACGGTTCTGCATTAAGATGTGGTATTGAAAACGCAAAAGGACAATACATAATAATGGCCGATGCTGACAATACATATGATTTTTATGAAATACCAAAATTTTTAGAAAAACTTAAAGAAGGTTATGATTTAGTCATTGGTTCAAGGTTCAAAGGAAAGATTTTAAAAGGTGCAATGAGTTTCTCACATAGATACATTGGCAACCCAATTCTTACAGGAATGCTAAGATTATTTTTTGGCGGAAATATATCAGATGCACACTGTGGACTAAGAGCATTCACAAAAGATGCTTACCAAAAAATGGCTTTAAAAACAACTGGTATGGAGTTTGCATCTGAAATGGTAATTCATGCGCTAAAGAAAAAACTAAAAATTACAGAAATACCAATAACTTATTATCCTCGTATTGGCGAATCAAAACTTTCATCGTTTCGTGATGCATGGCGACATATAAGATTTATGCTTCTTTACAGTCCAGATTATTTGTTTTTATTACCAGGTTTAATTTTGTTTTTTACAGGCTTTATTACCTCAGTTGGTATTTTGACTAAAGGATATATTTCATTATTTGGCAGGTTGTGGGGTGTACATGTATTATTTTTTAGTTCAGTTATAACCTTAGTTGGTTGGCAAATCCTAAACCTCTGGTTTTCAGCAAAAGTTTATACACATATAATTGGATTAGAAGAAAGTTATTTTGTTAAAAAACTTATTAAGTTTTTGACACTCGAAAGAACTCTTGTTTTTGGACTTTTTATCTTTTTTTTAGGTCTAATTGGACTCTTATACATTGTTTACATTTGGGCAAAAACAAATTTTGGTCCTTTAGAAGAACTAAGGTTAGGTATATTCTCCACGATGGTTATTGCAATGGGGATACAGACAATCTTTGGTGCGTTTTTATCAAGTGTTGTACAGATAAAATATAGAGAGTAGTTGTTTGGTTACTTAGTTAAATGAAAGTATATATAATTACTCCTGCGTGGTTAATTAAGAATAAAAAACAACATATTGCAGGAATAAAGATTCTTGAAAAATTAGGATTTACAGTTATAAATAAAAATTTTGTCAATCGACAGTTAACAATTAAACAAAAAGTTAACCAATTACATAATGCATTTTTAAAAAAAGATGTTGATATAATTTTGGCTCAACGAGGTGGATACGGTTGTATAAAACTTTTGCCTTATATAAATTTTGATATTATAAAAAATAGCAACAAAAAATTTTGTGGTTTTAGCGACTTAAGTGTTCTACTTAACATAATATACGAAAAAACAAACCTAATAACATACCACTCGCCAATGCTTATAAATTTTGCTGACACAACTAACTTCACAATAAAATCTTTTTTAAACGCAATTAATGGTTTTCCAATCAAAAACCTTTTTTATAACACAACAGTAAAAATCTTTAACCATGGGAAAACTGAAGGTATATTAAAAGGTGGCAACTTAGTAACCTTAAGTTCGCTTATAGGTACGCCTTGGGAAATAAACACTAATAATACAATCTTATTTCTTGAAGAAGTAGATGAACAACTATACAAAATAGACCGTGCATTAACACAATTGGTATTAGCAAAAAAATTTGATTCTATTAATGCTTTAATACTTGGCAACTTTAAAGGTGTAAAAATTGAAGATGTGTATAAAATTTTAAAGCAACAAATAAAAATTAAATTCCCAGTTGTATACTGTCCACACATTGGTCATCTTAAAAACAAAATTACATTACCAATTGGTGCAAAAGTAAAATTGGATACATATAAAAAAACTCTTGAATTAGTATGAATATAATTTGGTTTATATTAATTACAACAAGTGTAATTTTTTCTATCGTTAATAACAAACTTGAAGATTTTACAAAGTCAATTTTTGATGCAACAAAACAAGCTGTTGAAGTTTCTTTATTCTTGTTAGGTATAATTGCTTTATGGCTTGGAATAACAAAAATTATTGAAGATTCTGGATTAATTTATCACTTATCAAAATTTTTTAAGCCTATTATATCAAAACTTTTTAAAAAAATACCAAAAGATCATCCTTCAATTGTTTCAATAACATTAAACTTACTTGCAAACTTTTTTGGATTAGGCAATGCTGCCACACCATTAGGTATTAAAGCAATGACAGATTTACAAACTTTAAATGAAGACAAAGAAACAGTAAGTTTTGAAATGATGTTGTTTTTAGTGATAAATACAGCAAGTATACAATTGATACCGTTTACTGTAGTAGGATTACTTTCACAATATGGTTCAAAATCGCCAAATAGTATTGTGTTGCCAACAATTATAGCAACAGTAATTTCTGCAATAGTTGCTGTAATAAATCTACATATCTTCAAATTTTTGTTTGAAAAAAACAAAAAATGAAATTAATAAATTATATTTCACAACTTATAATTCCTGTTTTTATTTTGTTTACTGTTTTATATGGATTTATTAAAAAAGTAAGGATTTATGATTCTTTTATTTCAGGTGCAAAGCAAGCAATAGAAATAGTTTTAAAAATTTTTCCATACATACTTGCCATATTTGTTGCAATAAAATCTTTTCAATCTTCTGGTGCCTTTGATTTTGTAAAAAATTTATTTTCAGGTATAGTAAAAATTTTTGATATTCCACAAGAAGTTATTGCGATTGCGTTAATAAAACCTTTATCAGGTAGTGCATCGCTTGCTGTGTTCACAGATATTATTAAGACAACAGGTGTTGATTCTTTAGCAACAAAAATTTCAGCAGTTATTATGGGTTCAGCTGAGACAACTTTTTATGTCCTTGCAGTATATTTAGGGTCTATAGGAATTAAAAAGACAAAATATTTAGTCCCAGTTTGCATTTTATCTGATATAATTGGAATCATTATTGCTATATTAGTTGTAAAAATATTATTAGGATAAAAAATATGGACAAACATTTAGGTTTGTATAAATAACAAGCAAGGCTAAAGCCTTGCCCTACAAGTGAAAAAATAATAAACATTGTAGGGCAAACCTTCAGGTTTGCATAAATAACAAGCAAGGCTGAAGCCTTGCCCTACAAGTAAAAAAATAACAAATATCGTAGGGTAAACCTCTAGGTTTGTTAATAACTTAGGTTCTAACAAAAAAATATGTGTCGGATGTTAGCAATAAAAAATTTTTGTTACAAAAAGCACAGTGATATTATTGAAAAATTTTTCCTTCTTGCAGAAGATGGTAGAGTACCACCAGCTAGTTCAAAAGGACATTTAGATGGTTGGGGTGTTGGCTGGTATGAGAAAAGTTTTGCTAAACTATACAAAAGTGGGAAATCTGTAGTTGAAGAAAAAGAAAAATTTTTTTCAATCTTAAATAAAATTAAAAAAACTAAAGTTTTACTTATCCATTTTAGAAAATCTGCATGGAAAAACACAAATAGTCCAGAAAACTCACATCCTTTTAAATACAAAAACATACTTTTTGCACATAATGGAACAATTTATGACTATATAAAACTTGTTAATCAAATAAAAACAAAAGATAAAAACTTGCTTGATTCAGAAGTTTTTTTTCAAATAATTATTAACAAAGTTGGAAATACTTTGGAAGAGAAATTTAAAAAAGCTGTTGAGACAATAAAAAAAGAGTGTAAATATTCTTCTCTTACCTGTATCTTTTCTGATGGTAAAAAAATTTATGGATATAGAGATTTTACAAAATTTAAACGCTACTACACCTTATATCGTTTAAAACTTAACGATACATTTTTAATTTGTTCAGAACCAATTATTAAAAACCAACCTTGGCAAGTTTTAGAAAAAGACCAACTATTTATATACTAATTACCCTTCTTCCACTACTCCAAACTAATAACTATTTAACCATGAACTATGAACTAATAACTATATCTCTCGGCTACACCTTTTAAAATCTCCCAGCGTGATGAAGAGTAAAGATCCTCTAATAAAAAAAAGTTCAGTGGTTTTTTATATTCATGTTTTTTATTTTCTATAAATTTAAGTTCTTCATCAGTAAGTATTTTATACAAATACACATAGTTTTTAGGGTCAGCTGAATAATGTTGCCACCATTGAGGTTGCTGAAGTTTCATAGAATATATGTTTCTATCAGGTAAAGAAATATCTGCTATATCTTTATAAACTTCTTCAACATATTTATCCCAAAACTTTAGCCAAATCTCATACTGTTGTGGTTCAAAATAAAAATTGTCATATCCAGCAAGCCGTTTTGCTTCAGGTACATTAAGCAATATATGGGTAATACCCTGTCTTTTAAACTCCAAATATAACTCGTCTTCGTTATTAACTTTTTTTAACATCTCTACTAATGGCGAATATTCTAATACACCATGAATTAAATAAGGGATTTCACAAAAAAGACCTCTTGTTTCACCTAAAAAAAGTATCTTTGACTTTTTTGACAGATTTTTATTTGCCCAATCTACAACAGAATAATACGGGCAAGGATAAGAAGGTCTTTGAGTAAATAAATATTCTTTTATACTCATGTCAGAAAAGACGAATTTAGCAGGTGTTTGAGTAAAATGTAAGATTCTCTGACTAAAATTAATATTTGAAGCAACAAGGAACAAAAAGATAAAATATACGAAATTTTTAAAACTTTTTGAAAGATTATTCTCAACAATAAAATAAGCATAAATTACAGCAACTACACCAATTACAGGAATAAAATATCTTAAATAAAATCTGCCAATGAGTACCCACAAAATTGTACAAAAAATGGCATAAACTATTAAAAACTTAATTTTTTTATCAACATTTTTAAACAAAAACAATAATGGTAAAAAAACTAAAAATATAGCTCCCGGATAACTTTCTTGTTGCAACCTACCTAAAGTAAGCGGCCATAGGAATAAAAAATAATTTTTGAAAGTAAACTTTGGGTGTGCTGGATCAGAAAAAATATTCCCTACTATTCTAGGTTTCACAAAACCGATCTTGTGAGCAAAAAACGGAAATACTGGGTTGCCTGTCAAAATTATGTTTCTTATGTACCACGGTGAAACTACAAGCAACGCTAATAATAAAAAAATAATGCATTCTTTTATAACTAAAGACAATTTTTTCTTGTTAATGAACAAACTGTAAATAAAAAAAGATAAAAAAATACTAAAAAATTCTAACAAAACAATATATTTACTTCCTAAAGCAAAACCCCAAAATATCGCTGATAACAACAAATATTTTTTTTCTTCTTTTGTAAAATATTCAACAAGACAAAAAACACCTGCTAATTCAAAGGCTGCTATACCAAGTTCTATTGCTGTCTTCCATGAAACAGCCATAAGTGTAGGAACAGTGTAAAAGATCAAACATGCCACCAACGCAGCTGTTTTTGAAAAATATTCCTTAACAAAAAAATATATTAAAGCAACACTTATAACACCGCAAAACCAATGAATTATTTTTGCAGAAATATCGTTTGAAAGAACTAAATTTAACAAATAAATCATGTTTATATTAAAAGGATATAAAGACGCAAATAAATATGGGACAAAACAAATCTTGTTTTGTAATTTCCAATAATTTGGTAAACCTAAAAGATAAAACTGCGAATCAAAAAATGTTTCAGGTGTTAAAGCACCAACTAGATTAATAAACATTGAATATAACAAAAAACTTAAAAAAATTAGTTGAAGAAAACTAAACCTTGACAAAACAAAGTTTTCAACAACTTTTAAAAAGTCAACTATACCCAAAACTACCCCCACCAAAACAACTAAACAAAAAATGCTAAACTTAATTAACCCGGTTGTTCCTAAAAAGAACACAAAAATTGCAACTAACCCAAAACCTAACACTAAACTTAAAACTAATCTCTTCCAAGAAGAAACATCATAAAAAAATTTTCTAACAAGGAAACTTCCATACCCATAACATGAAAATATTGTCAAAAACGCAACAATAAAACTTTTTAACAAAAACCATATTTTATCAAAATCAAAATTTATACCATCAAAAAGTCCTGCAGGAGTAAAAGGCAAAGGAAAATGCTTAAAATAATTTGTTACAAATAAAGTCAAATACAACCAAAAAAGAAACAGTATAAAAAATATAAAATGAGGTATTCTTAACATCAAAAAGTTTTGTTTTACTTTATTTTTATTCTTTGATTGCTTCAACATAAAATTGTATCTCTGCAAAATCCTACTAATAATTTTTAACACATAATAAATTAGTATCGTTTCTTTTGGCAATAGTATATTTATTTAGCAGATACTTAATGGTAACTGGAATTATAGCTTGTTTTTCTTCACAAAATTCAAATATAGAAAACCCTAACTCTGCTAACAATTTTAAAAAATTTACAGGTTCAACACCAAAGGATTTTAATGATATAGGTCTAAATTCTGTTATGATTTTTAATTTATCATTCTTTTTAATAATATCTTTTGCGCCTAAAATACAAGAATATTCAGCTCCTTCTATATCCATTTTGATCAGATGTATGTTTTTTTCAAAACTTTTAAAATATTCATCCAAATTTATAACTTCAACTTCTATAAAATTTTGTTTTTTATCAATTTGATAGATAGTATTTTGTCCCGAACTTTCTCTACTTATATATAATTTTGCTTTTCCAATATAATCGGATACAGCTTTTTGCTCTAATACAACATTTTTGTAGTTATTAACTTCGACATTCTTTTTAAGTAAACAAAAATTTTCAGGATCAGGTTCAAATGAAAAAACTTTTCCATTTTCTCCAACAAGTTTTGCAAACATCAAAGTATAATACCCAATATGAGCACCTATATCTACAACGATACTCCCCTCTTTAATCTCTTTTTTAATAAAATCTGTTACTAAAGGTTCGTGGATTTTATGTATAGACAGTCCCAAAGCATCTTTTTTATCAAGAAATATTTTATTACCATAAATCTCAACGTAATTTGGCTTAAAACATTTGTTTATAAAATGATGTATCATTATTATTCCTCTAATTTTTTGAAAACCAAAATTTCTAAAAATCTTTACTAATATTTTATAAAGCTCAAATATTATTTTCTTCATAGAAAACAATTTCCTATTATAAATTTTGCTGTATTTTCCCAACTAAATTTTGTAGATATTTTTAAATATTCACTTATTAGTTTCTCCCTAAACTCTCTATCATCCAACACTTGTTTGATCTTAATAACGATATCTTTCACTGAATATGAATTGAAGTATAATCCTTTATTTTCCGTAATTTCTCTAAAAACTGGTATATCTGATAACACAATACAACACCCACATTTCATTGCTTCAACTATTGGAAGTCCAAAACCTTCATTTAATGATGGCTGAACATAAACTTCGCATGCGTTATAAAATTTAACAAGGTCTTCTTCTGATATGTCATAGAAAATTTTAATCCAGTTCCCATAGTTTAAAACTTTTTTATCATTTTTATCGTATTTTTTAAATTTCCTTCCAACAATTACTAGTTCTAAATCATAACTGTTGCTTTTTAAAATTTCCACAGCTTTTATTAACCTAAACAAATTTTTTGTTTTTTCTCTATTGCCAACATACAAAACAAATTTTTTCAAGTTATTTCTTTTTTTAAACTCCTCAATCTCCTCTTTAGGAAGAATTCTAAAAATTTCGGAAACACCATCGTAAATTACATTTATTTTTTCTTTAGCAATCCCAAAAAGTCTTACTAAATCATTTTTTGTATTTTCAGAAA
>Ga0065718_1025035_pt1 | contig 13909 bp, 17 predicted proteins | sample GBSCel77sediment_2_FD_59105 | JGI IMG/M metagenome (GOLD analysis project Ga0065718, IMG submission 59105) | Hot spring sediment microbial communities from Great Boiling Spring, Nevada - cellulolytic enrichment CS 77C v3 (version 3) | ecosystem: Environmental > Aquatic > Thermal springs > Hot...
TTTTTTTCTCTGTTTTTATTTTTGAATATACTTTACCTGCAACACTTCCTGAATAAATATAGCCTGCATGAGGAACTATAGCTGCCTTCGCGTCTATTTTTTTATTTTGAGTAATAAACCTTTTGATCATCGAAATAAGTTCTTCTTTATTTCCAGGATAAAATCCTATTGCCGCAGGATATCTCATGAATTTAATTTTATTTTAAAGATTTTTATTTCATTGGAATTTTTTATTATTTTTTAACTTGAAAAAATAAATTATAAAGATCTTGCTTTTAATGAAGAAAAGAGATGAGCTAATCTTAATGGTTCTGGAATTTTATATTTAATAAATTTTTTTGTAATTTCCTTAGATGATTCTATATCTATCAAATTTCCTGGAGAAACGAATATTTTTTCTTTTCCTATTTTTACTACACATCCTACTTTTTTATTGTTAACAAAAACGTAATCTCTTTTTATATTTCCTATTAACAACTTTTTTGCAACCCCTATTGTAGGAATTTTTAAAATTGTCCCTACGTAACAAGCTATTCCAAAATTTCTAGGATGCAATATTCCATTTCCGTCAACAAAAATTACATCTGGCTTATTTTTTACTCTTTTCATAATTTTTAGAATTATTGGGCCCTCTCTATAAGAAAAATATGTTGGTATATATGGAAATTTCACTTTTGTTTTTATTATGATTTTTTCTATTTCGTTAAAGTTTTTATCCATAGAAACATATGAGCATACCCCAAAATTTTCTTTATAAGATACATCCACTCCTGCGACAATAGAATAGTTTTTTAATGACTTTAATTCCATCTTCTTTTTCATTCTTTTTTCATCTTCTATTAATTTTTTTAATGGAAAATCTGTTTTAAAATCAGTGAAAAGCAAATTTTCAAAATTTAAAACTTTTCCATTTTCAATTTTAATTCCTTCCTTTTCCAATCTCTTTTTCTTTTCCTCTATTCCTAAGCTATAGCCGCCAATTTCTCCATTTGATAGAATAACTTTATAGCAAGGATATTTATTAGGATATTTATTTTTGTTTAATATTTCTCCTACTGCTCTTACAGAAATTTCATCTCCTAGAGCTATAGCTAAATGTTTATATGTTGTAATCTTTCCATAAGGAATTTGTCTAAGAAAACTTAAAACATATCTTTCAATATTAGGGATTTTTGTTGGATCCATAAGGATCTACAAAATTTTAAATAAAAACCATTGAAAGTAAAACGAATAATAAATAACAGAAAAGCAATATCAAACCTTCCATCCTTTCTATTTTTTTATCAAACATGAAAAAGAAAATTAAAGAATATGTCCCGAAAAGAAATGAAAATAAAAACAATTCTGCTTGACCTATAAATAAATTAGAAAAAAGCATCCCAATAGCTAAAATCAATGTTATATTAACAAAACATGAGCCAAAAATATTTCCTATCAAAATCTCGTGTTCTTTCTTTTTTCCAGAGCTTATAGTTACTGCAAGCTCAGGCAAAGTTGTGGAAAAAGATATTAACAAAGCAGAAATTATTGTTTTATTAATTTCTAAAACTAGAGAAATTTGTTTTAAAGAAATAACTATAATTTCTGCAGAAAGCGAAAGAAGAAAAATAAAAAATATAATTTTTGCAAATATTCTATAACTGCTTTTATTTTTCTTTTTTTCATTCAAAGAATTAACTCTAAAAGATAATAGATTTTTTGAAACTAGGAAAAAAATTATCAAAGAAAAAGATCCTAAAACAAAATTAAATCCATAAAAAATTCCATAAAGAGATAGTAAAGTTGTAATAAAAATCATTTCATAGTATTTGTTTCTTTCTTTTATTTTAATTCCAAAAAAAGCTGCTGCCAATCCTAATACTAGCAAGATGTTCGTTATATTAGCACCTATTATATTTCCTAGCATTATATATGCTTCTCTATTAAAAGATGAAACTATAGCAACAATAAATTCTGGAAGAGATGTTAGAAAAGATATTATAATCGCTCCTATTGCAGTTTTTGTTATTCCTGTAATTTGAGAATATTCTACAGAACTTTCAACAACTATATCACTTGATTTTGCTAATAAAAATAAGCCGAAAATAAGACCTAAAATGTATAAAAGCATTTTAATCCTCTTTTAATTTATTTTCCTTCAAATTATAAAAATCATGTATAAAATAAAAGAAAGGCTTGATTTAGGGAAGCTTGTTACATTTATTCCAAATAAAAATTTACCTATATATAGTTGGCTTTATTTTAAAGAAGGTTTTTCTAGGGATTTTGTTTTTTTAATTTTAGATGAATTTCACGCAAAAGAAAATCATATCATTTTAGATCCTTTTTGTGGTTGCGGAACTACGTTGCTTGCATGTAAACAAAGAGGAATAAACGCAATAGGTTTTGATGTTTTGCCTATAGCTGTTTTTTCTTCTAGGGTTAAGATAAGAGACTATGAAACAGAAGAGCTAAAATTATATGCAAAAGAAATATTAAACAAAAAGTTTAAAAGATACGAAATTCCAAAAAGATTTTTGAAATACTTTTCAAAATATATTTTAGAGGATATAATTTTTTTCAAGAACGAAATAAATAAAATAGAAGATGAAAAAATAAGGGATTTCATGCTTCTTGCATTAATAAATGCATCAATGAAATGTAGTTATGTGTTTAAAGATGGTGGAGTTCTAAAAATTAAAAAAAGAAATGTAGCTCCTTTAAGAGAAATGTTGAAAAGGCAAATATACAAAATGATTAAAGATCTATCAAATTTTGAAAAAAAGAAATGTGAAATTTTTGTAGATTTTGGCGATGCAAGAAATCTTAAAGTTGATAATGAATCAATAGATTTTATAATAACATCTCCTCCTTATCTCAATAAGATAGAATATACAAAAGTATATGAAATAGAAGAAGAACTTTTTCTTTCAGAAAAGGCTAAGCCAGGCATAAGATCATTCATTGAAAAAGAAACGAAAAATGCTATTATTCTAAAAGATGTTGAAAATGCATTAAACAAAAGTTTATTAGAAAAAATTTCTAGATATCCTAATGCTATAGCTTATGCGAATGATATTTACTTATCAATAAAAGAAATGTATAGAGTTTGTAAAAATTATTCTTTAGCCGCAATTGTTATTGGAGATGGTGTCTTTGTTGAAGATAATGTTATTATAGAAGCAGACAAACTTTTAGCAGATATTGCAAGCTTCTGCGGATTCGATGTAAAAGAAATAGTTGTAGTAAACAAAAGATTTTACACTACACCAAAAAGAATAAAAAAAGGGATAATAAAAGAATACATTATTATATTAAAAAAAATTGGATAAAACTGCAAAATTATGTTGTTGTGGTTGTTTGTGGCCTTTCAGGAACTCCACAGCAAGCTTCTCTACACATTTCAGTAGTATAATCTCTTCCAAATCTTCTTTGACATGCTGTAAACAAATTATCCCATTGTCCATTTCCGTCGGGATCATATCCTGATATAATTATTCTTTCAATATCTTCTCCTCTACATCCTCTTTGAATAAGCTTTTCACAACCAATAGTCCATGCCTGAACATCGTTTACTGTTCCTGTTGGGGTTATTATTCCTGTCATTAAGATTACAACTATCAACATTACAATTACTGCAACCGCTAGTATTACTATAAAGTTTACTGGCAATGAGATTGCTTTTAAGCGATTCATTTTAACCCCTAATACTTTATTGTTTTTACTTATATATATAATTAATTATGAGCCTTATTTCGAAATTCCCTTAAGCTTTCTACCCTTCTTATAAATTCTTCTATATTTTTTTCTTCTCTTCGACTCAAAATATTCAAACTTTTCTATTTCTTCCATATTTACTCAGCCAAACATTTTTTAGTTCACTTGGTTTAAATATTCCATATTCAGTTATTATTCCTTTTATGTATTTTCCTGGAGTGACATCAAATGCTGGATTTAAGGCTTTACATCTCTTATCAGCAATTCTTTTTCCTCTTACAATCAAAACTTCATCCTCTTTTCTAAACTCTATTGGTATTTCCTTTCCTGTTTTGCAATTATAATCAAAACTGTTTAAGGAGGTTGCAACATAAAAAGGAATTCCGTATTCCTTTGCTATTATTGCCTTTTCTAAGGTTCCTATCTTATTCGCCACGTCTCCATTTCTCGCTACTCTGTCTGCTCCAACTATAATAAAATCAACGTCTTTCATGAAAAAAGCACTAGCAGAATCACAAATTATTTTATGTTCAATTTTTTCATTTGCAAGCTCCCAAGCAGTAAGCATTGCTCCTTGTAATCTTGGTCTTGTTTCACTAACATAAACAAAAATCTCCTTTCCTTCTCTTTTTGAGATATAAATGGAAGAGGTTACTGTACCCCAATCTACAGAAGCTAACCAGCCAGCATTACAATGAGTCATGATTTTAGCATTATTTTTTATCAATTTCTTTCCATATTCTCCTATCTTCTTGCACTTTTCCACAATAGAATCAGCATATTTGTTAGCTTCTCTAATCAATTCCTCTTTAAAATTCTTTTCTCCTTTTTTCTTTTTTATAAAACTAAGCATATATTCTACTGCATATCCTAAATCTCTTGCTGTTGGTCTAGCATTTTTTATTAAATCAGCAGCGATTCTTGTTTTTCCCTGAAGTTCTGCTTGAGCAATGCCATAAGATGCGGTAGCGCTTATCGCAGAAGCCCCCCTCACAACCATTTCCTTTATTGCATATACTACATCTTTATAATTTCTTGCAACAAAAATCTCGAATTTAAAAGGTAATTTTCTTTGGTCTATTAAATAAATCTTTCCTTTAGAAAACCAAACACTTCTATACCACTTTTTACCGACAAGCATGTAATTCTATATTAGAATGATAATTAAAAAAATTTATGATTAAATAAAAAAATTAATAAAATTTAAATTCTTGATTGCGGTTTATTCTTTCCTATATACTCTGCGAGATATTTGCTGTTCTGGGTCGCTGACATCTATAGTTACTTCATAAAATACACTTCCACCAAGCCAAGAATACATATTGGGAATCAAGCAAGTATGATAATATTCACAACCTTTATCTCTTCTGAGATATGCTGGTATGTTTTCTTCATCTTCCGAAGATATGATCCTTATTCTGCCAACTTTTGTGATTCTTTTTGCTTCATCTGGGTTATCTTTTAATATTAAAACAAGAGGCCATGCATATCCTTCAGCAATAGTGATACCTTCTTCATCAGGCACTCCGAATTTCGCTAATCCGTCTGATATTTTTTCTATTATGCTGTTTGGCAACCTTTCTCTGTATCTTTTTTCTTCTATGCCTTTAAATAATTCTATTTCTTTTTCGTCAAATCCATAACCTTTTCTTAAAAGTTCTCTTATATTCTCTTCCATAATATCACCTTTATATCTATTAAATGGTAGTAAAAGTATTTAAATTTTTCGTGGAGTTAAAAGTTTCTCGCCAAAAAGATTTTTCTTAATTAATATATGAGTTTCGATATTTGTAGAAATATTTCTTGAATGTTAAGGTGTAAGTCGAAACTCTGCTAAAAAAGATGCTTATTTAGATTAATTTCGTTTAGTTCTTTCTCAAATCACTAAAAAAGTTTTCTATAATTTATAATACCTTCTTTATCTATCATGACTTCATAAGCCTTTAAACCCTTTATTTCGCTTTCAGGAAAAGGTAAAAGCAAGTGCAGAGGATGAATATGAACGTATTCTGCTTGATTCCTCAAATATGTTGGGATATTTTCTTTTGAGGGAGAGCCTATTATTCTTATTTTTCCTGTATTTTCTACAATATATTTCAGCCCAACATAATCTTTTCTTAATACCATTTCTACCAAAGGATATGCATAAAATTCTGAAATTGTTATTTCATCATCTTCTTCTACTCCAAGTTTTCTAATACCTTTTGCTATCTTTTCTTTTGTTTCTTCTTTTATTTCTTTTCCATGTTTAATATCAAATATTTCTTCTGGTGTTAGCTCATAGTATTTTCTTAAAATGTTCCATTCCGCATCTTCTATCCTCATATCTCTCATTTCATCATCACCAATATCTACCAACTAGTAAATAATTAATTTCAAAAGTTTTTAAAATTTTACTATTAAAAGTGCAATTTTTAAGGTTTAAAAATCTTTTCTTCTAAATTTTCTTTTGTGCTTAGCATTATTGGAATTATTGGTGGCACAGGTATATACGATATTCTTGATATCAAAGAATATAAAAAAGTTTTCACTCCATATGGAAGTACTTCTGATCTCATAGCTATAGGAAATATTAAAAATAAAAACATAGCATTTATTCCAAGACATGGAAATAAACATACTATACCTCCCCATAAAATTAACAATAAAGCAAACCTGTGGGCGCTTAAAGAGCTTAATGTAACAAGAGTCATTTCTATATGTGCAACAGGCTCTCTAAAAGAAGAATATAAACCGGGAGATATTGTAATTCCTGATCAATTTATTGACTTTGGAAAATCTATAGAAACTTTTTATGACGGAGGGAGGGTTGTGCATGTTTCAATGGCTGATCCCTTTTGTCCAGAAATGAGAAAAATTGCAATAGAAACGCTAAAAGAGCTTAATTTTAGATTTCATGAAAAAGGAACTTATCTTAGAATCTCTGGCCCACAATTTTCTACTCGTGCTGCTTCAAAAATGTACAGAAATTTTGCAGACATAATAGGAATGACTGGAACAAGCGAAGCGATTTTAGCAAGAGAGCTTGGAATTTGCCATATAATAATTTCAGCGATTACAGATTATGATGTTTGGGCTGAAAAGCCTGTTAGTGCTAAAGAAGTAATAAATGTGATGAAAGAAAATGAAGAAAAAATAAAAATGATTATAAAAAGTATTATCGAAAAAATACCTGAAGAAAGAAGATGCGATTGCAAAAATTCTTTAGAAGGTGCTGAAATATGAAAAATTATTACAAACGGCATAGATATGAGAATTTAGATTGGAGAGAAGTAATTAAAAGAGATACAGAAAATTCTCCGATTACATATTTTCCAAAAGAAAATGGGAATGGTTTTTATCCGTATGTTGTTCTTCCTTTTGAGAGAGAATGTCCTGCACAATATCTATCAGCAGTAAGAAAAGGTTTTCTTTATATGTTTGAAAAAGAGTTAGAAAGAGCCGATACAGTTATACTTCCTGAGGCAAAAGGCTTTCCTTTTGCTTATGTTTTTTCTGACTTAGGATTGAATATAGCATTTGCAAGAAAAAGAGATTATAGATTGCCTAATCAAATAAGAATAAAGCAGAGAAAAGCATATAAAGGAGAATGCGATGAAATGTTTATAGTTGGAATGAATAAAGATGAAAAAGTTATCATATCGGATAGCATAATATCTTCTGGAAATACGATGATAGGAATTATAAAAGCTCTTGAAGAACAGACAAATTGCGAAATTGTTGGTATAGGAGCTGTATATGAAAGAGGGGATGGTATAGAGAGAATTAAAGAAGAAACTGGGTATTTAGCAAAAGGTTTGGCTAGATTGGAAATAGAAAATGGAAAACCGAAAATAATAAAGTTTTTTGATGAAAAGAATATATTAAAGCATTGATAAAAATCTTAATAAATATGGAAAATGTTTTAGATATTCTAAAAAAAATAAAAAGGATTCCTCAGGTTATTTTACCTAAGGATATTGGCTTAATAATAGCTTATACTGGCGTTGCTCCTGGGTGGAATGTTTTAGATTCTGGTACGGGTTCAGGATTTTTAGCAATATTTCTTGCAAATATTGTAAAACCCGGAAAGGTAATAAGTTATGAGAAAAACAAAGAATACGCAGAAAATGTTATTGAACATATAAAGAAATTTAAGATAGATAATATAGAAATAAGAAACGAAAACATATTAAAAGCAAATATTACAGAAAAATTTGATTTAATTACTTTGGACATGAAAGGAGCAGAAGCTGCGGTAAAAAAGCTTCATGAAAATTTAAAATCAAATGGATTTTTTGCAGTTTATTCTCCTCATATAGAACAAGTTAAAGCTGTGAGAAGTGCTCTTGAAAAAATGAATTACAAAGTACACACAATTGAAAATATTGTTAGAGAATGGAAAGTAACTTCAAAATATACACATCCTAGGCCAAGCGGAATAATACATACAGGTTTTATAACAATAGGAAGAAAAGTTTAATGGATTTCCATGATAAAAATAATAGAAGGTAATCTAGTTGATATTTTTGAAGAAAGAATATTTCCAGCGATAGTTAAAATCAAAGAAGATAAGATATATGAAATAAAAAGATCTGACAAAGAATATAAAAGATATCTTCTTCCTTCTCTTATTGATGCTCATATTCATATAGAAAGTTCTATGCTAACTCCAACAAAATTTTCAGATGTTGTTTCAGTTCATGGTACAACTTCTGTTATTTCAGATCCTCATGAAATAGCTAATGTTCTTGGAATCGAAGGTATAAAATATATGATAAAAGAAGCTGAAATAAGTAACATTAAAATATTCTATACAGCACCATCTTGCGTGCCAGCAACAAAATTTGAAACATCTGGAGCAATTCTTGGAATAAAAGAAATAGAAGAGTTAATGAAGCTTGATAGAATTGTTGGTTTGGGAGAGGTAATGAATTTTCCTGGAGTAATAAATAAAGACGAAGAAATTATTAGAAAAATTGAAATAGCGAAAAAATATAATAAGCCGATAGATGGCCATTGTCCTGGTTTAAGGGGGAAAAAATTAAAAAAGTATGTTTCTACAGGAATTAGCACAGATCATGAATGTACAAGTTTAGAAGAGGCAGAAGAAAAATTAAAGTTAGGTATGAAAATCATGATTAGAGAAGGGAGTTCTGCAAAAAATATGAAGGATTTAATAGATATTGCTAAAGAAAATGATAATTGCTTTCTTGTAAGTGATGATAAGCATGTAGAAGATTTGGTTAAAGGTCATGTAAATGAATTATTAAGAAAGGCTGTAGAATTTGGTTTAGAACCTATTAAAGCAATAAAGATGGTTAGTTTGAATCCTGCAAAACATTACAATCTTAATGTAGGTTTATTAAGGATTGGAGATCCTGCAGATATTGTTGTTGTTAATGATCTAAAAAATTTTAATGTTATTGAGAATTGGATAAACGGAAAGCTTATTGTAAAGAATGGTAAACTATTAAGAAAATGTAACAAAAAAATTAAGATAAAAAATTCTTTTAAATTAAAAAGAATTGAACCGAAAAGATTTGAAATAAAATCAAATAAAAAGAAAAACATAAAGGTAAGAGTAATAAAAATTATAGAAGATCAAATAACCACAAAAAGTGAAATAGCTATACTAAAATCTCCATCTCCTGATATAAAAAGAGATATTCTCAAGATAGCTGTAGTAGAAAGGTATGGGCATAATAGAATAGGGATTGGATTTGTTAAAGGATTTTGTTTGAAAGCTGGAGCAATTGCAAGCAGCATTGCACACGATTCTCATAACATAATTGTTGTTGGAACAAATGATAAAGATATGAGCTATGCAGTAAATTATATTAGAAAAATTAGAGGCGGAATAGTTGTAGTTAAAGATAAAAAAATTATAGGCAAAATAGAGCTTCCTGTAGCTGGTTTGATGAGTAATAAAGGTTCTGAATATTTAATAAAAAAGATAAAAAATGTTCATGAAAAAATAAGGAAGCTTGGATGCAATTTAAAATCTCCTTTGATGCATCTATCCTTTTTAGCGCTTCTCGTAATTCCCGAGCTCAAAATTTCTGATTTTGGTTTGTTTGACGTGAAAAAATTTAAAACAATTGACCTTATTTTAAATTCTCAATGACTCTTATTAAGTTCTTTTAGAATACTTTTGATATCTAATCCATACATCTTTGCAACTTCTCCGATCCTTAGCTTACTCATTTCAAAAGAAGCTAATGGGCAGCCCATACAAGGAAAATTGTATTTCATTAAAACTCTTATTCCATTTTTACTTTTCATTATCTCTTCTATCGTAGTATTTTCTGAAAATTTTTCTTTTGTTTTTTTCATTTTGTTTCGCACTCTATCCACCTCAAAAAATTTTTATCTCCATAATTTATATCAAAAGATATTATACATGGTAATTCATAAGGATGTTTATCTTTTATATTTTTCATTACCATTTTTACAAGATCTTTTCTTGTTTTTATTATCATTGCATACTCTTTTTCTTTATTAATCTTTCCTTTCCACGAATAAATAGATTTTATTGGAAATATATTTACGCAAGCAGCTAATTTATTTTTTATCAAATCATTAGCTATTTTTTCAGCTACTTTTTGTTTATTCACAGTTGAATATATTAAACTGAATTTTTTAGCATATTTCATAATCTCATCAACTTAATTCTTAATTTTTAGATTTATTTTTTCATATCTCTTTTTAATAATCTTTTTCTCTTTTTCTATTCTTTCATGATTCTTTTTCAAATCCTCCGGAATTTTTCTTTTCGACTTTTTTAGATAATCATAAATTGCTTCTTTAAGAGCATCTATAGCAAGCAAGGAGCAATGAACTTTAATTGGAGGTAATCCTCCGAGAGATTTTATTATTTCTTCCTTAGAAATTTTTAGAGCATCTTCTATTTTCTTATTCTTAGCAATTTCTGTAATTATACTACTTGTTGCTATTGCTGCCGCACATCCAAGAGTTTTAAATTTTATATCCTTTATCACATCATCCTTAACCTTTATATAAAGCCTCATCACATCTCCACATATTATATTTCCTACTTCTCCTACTCCACTTGCATTTTTTATTTCACCAACATTTTTTGGATGTAAAAAATATTGCATAACTTTTTTGGAATACATAAAATCACTTTAATAAACTAATATTTCTCAACTCTCCTACAACTTCTTCAAGTGTTTTAACAACATATTCTATTTCTTCTTTTTTCGTTTCCTTTCCTGTTGAAAATCTTATCGCGCTATGTATTTCCTCTGGCCTTAGCCCGAGAGCTAATAATACATGACTAGGCTCTAAACTTCTAGAAGAGCATGCAGATCCTGTTGAAACGGCAATCCCTTTTTCATCCAATCTTAAAACAATGGCCTCACCTTCTATACCAATAAAAGATATGTTTGCGTTGTTGCATAACCTTTTCTCTCCTTTGGGGCCATTTAATCTAGTGTTCTCTATTTTTAAAGCACCTCTTATCAACAAATCTCTTGTTTTTCTCATATTCTCTATATCTTTTTCTTTCATAATTTCTACTGCCTTAGCAAATCCAACTATTCCAGCAACATTTTCAGTTCCACTTCTTAACGAAAATTCATGACCGCCACCATGAAGAAGAGGATCTATCTTAACACCCTTTCTTATAAAAAGTCCTCCTACTCCCTTAGGACCATAAATTTTATGTGCATTCACACTAACTAAATCAACATAATCAAAATCAATCTTTTCTTTCATAAAGCTTTGACATGCATCTGTATGAAAATAAATTCCTTTTTTCATGCAAATTTTCCCAATTTCTTTTAAGTTTTGAATTGTTCCTATTTCATTATTCCCATGAATAATAGAAACTAAAATTGTGTCTTTTCTTATTGTTTTTTCTAATTCTTCTAAATTAACAAACCCTTCTTTATCAACTGATAAATAGCTTACTTCAAAACCATTATTTTCTAACCATTTACAAGCATTTAATACGCAATCGTGCTCTATTTTTGTGGTTATTATATGTTTTCCTTTCTTTCTATTTGCAAATGCTATACCTTTAATTGCAAAATTGTTTGATTCTGTTCCGCCAGAAGTGAATATTAGCTCATGTTCTTTTGCCGAAGATTTTTTCTTAATAAATTCTCTTGAATTCTCTAAAGCTTCTTTAGCTTCTCTTCCAAATTTATGAATGCTAGAGGCATTACCAAATTTTTTGTAAAAAAATGGTTTCATTGCCTCTAAAACCTCTTTTGATATTGGCGTAGTAGCTGCATAATCTAAATAAATTCTCCTCATTTTTTTCTACCTCTACATGAATTTTTACAAATAAAAGAACAAATTTTACATAGCTCTTTTACCACAACCTCTTTTTTCCTTTTTTCATATATTTTGTCTGCAGATTTTTTTATTATCTTAGAAGCTTCTTTATTTATCTTAAATTTTATTCCGCGTTTAGAATTTAGATATTGAGAAACGGCAGCTTCAGTAATTCCAAACAACCTTGCTATTTCTTTTCTTGAGACTCCTTTTTTTAATAAGCTTTTTACCAATTCTTTTCTTATGCGAGGTAAAACCTTCCAAATAACATTTTCACAAGGTGCTTTTATCATATTATTAACAATTGTTAATAAAACTTTAAATATTTATTCATTTACACTTTTTAATAATACTTTACCATCGCCAACCTCTTTTCTTATTAACTCATTTGGTCCTATAATGCAGTTCTTTCCTATTAATGACCCTGGCATTATACTGACCCTTATTCCTATTCTTGTGTTTTCTCCTATTATTACTCCGAGTTTTTTAAAGTTTGTTGAAATCTCTTTTCCTCTATGTTTTACAACGATCTCTTTTTCATCTAATCTCTTGTTTGCTGTTATTATTCCTGCACCAATCATACAATTTCTATCTATTATCGAATCTCCTATAAATCCAGAATGTAATTTACAATTTTCTTGGATTATGCTTCTTGTAATTTCTGAATTAGCTCCTATTACTGAATTACTTTCTATATTTGTATATTCTCTTAAAACAGAATTATTTCCTATAATGCAATTATCTCCTATATAGCAAGGACCTCTAATTACTGCGTTTTCGTATATTATTGTATTTTTTCCAATAAAAACATTACCTTCAATTTTAGCCTTTTTTGAAATTTTTTTCATAGATTTTCCTTTCAATTGCTTTTCAAACAAAATTTTGCAAAAAGAAAAAAGGTCCCAAGGATATTTTAAGCTTGGTGTATCAAAATTTTTGATAATTGATATGACTTTATGATCTTTTATGTATTCATTTATAGCATCTTCAAAATCATAAACATGCTTTTTAACCTTTTCATAATATTTGAAGAATTCTAAAGGAAGCAAATAAATGCCAACAGCTTTTATAGCTTCTCCTTTAAAATTAGGCTTTTCTATTATTGAAATAACTTTTTTTCCTTTCATTTTTAAAATCCCATATAACCAAGGTTTATCTGTTTTAGATCCTGCTAAAACCAAATCAGCATTCTTTGACTCGAAAATCATCTCTTTAATAAAAATGTCACAATCTATTCTGTCGGCATTCAAAACAAAAAAATTATCTTTTAAAAAATCTTTAGCACACAATAATGCATTACCCATTCCTAAAGGATTTTCTTGTTCTACATAAGTAATTTTTGCTCCACTTATTTTTCCAATCTCTCTTTCTATATCCCTTTCCTTTTTCTGAACGATTATTATATCCTTAATCTTGCATTTTATAAGGCTTTCTATCGTGTATTTGATTATTGGTTTTCCACATATTTTAAAAAGTGACTTGTGTCTAGAATTCAAAGGCCAAAACCTTGAGCTTTCACCAGCAGCAAGTATTACAGCTTGCATATCTATCTTTTTAATATTTTTTTCACAAGTTTTTATAAAGTTATCAAGAGATGAAATATATGATAATTGGTTGCACAACTTCACATGAAATGTGGAAAAAGCCGCTTAAAGAAATTCTTGAGGATATTAAAAAAATTGGAATAAATTTTGTCCAACTAACTTATGAATATCCGCATCTTTTTAAAAAAAAGGATATTGAAACGATAAAAAGCTTTGATTTTGAATATAGTATGCACAGCCCTTTTGTACATCTTCTTATTTCACATTTAAATCCAGTAATAAGAAAGGCATTCATAAAAATTATAAAAGATTCTGTAGAAGTTGCAGAAAAAATTGGAGCAAAAGAATATATAATTCATGGTGGAGTAATTCCTGGGGTATTTAAA
>Ga0065718_1005167_pt1 | contig 13861 bp, 15 predicted proteins | sample GBSCel77sediment_2_FD_59105 | JGI IMG/M metagenome (GOLD analysis project Ga0065718, IMG submission 59105) | Hot spring sediment microbial communities from Great Boiling Spring, Nevada - cellulolytic enrichment CS 77C v3 (version 3) | ecosystem: Environmental > Aquatic > Thermal springs > Hot...
AGCCTTCCTGGAAGCTTAATTGAGGCAATAGAAATAACAGAAAAAAGTGAATTAGTAAGAAAAGCATTAGGAGATCATGTTTTCACAAACTTTATAGAGAACAAAAAGATAGAATGGGACAATTATAGAAAACAAGTTACTACCTATGAATTAGAAACCTATTTACCTGTACTATAAAAAAGAGGGGGACATTGCGTCTCCCTCTTTTTCATTTCCAAAGAACTATAATATAATCATCCGTAGCGGTTTTTAAAAATAGGAGGTAAATATGTTTCTTTGGATTTTTTTAATATTTATAATAGGAAAAGAAATCGTTCATGCTTATCTTAGCTGGAGGAACCTAAAGTATGCCACATCTCATAAAGAAATCCCTGACATACTTAAGGATATAATAACGGAGGAAAATTTCAAAAAAGCTAAAAGCTATCTAAAGGATAATACCATATTTGGTTTTATCAGTCAGGCCTTTGATTTAGTAATTACTTTAGTCTTCTTATTTTTCCTTTATCCCTATATTGAGAATTTTGTATCTTCTATTACATCTTCTTTTATTCTTCAAGGACTTCTATTCTTTGCAATTTCTGGACTTATAAACTTAATCTTATCCCTACCCTTTCAAATCTACGATACTTTTGTTATAGAACAGAAATATGGATTTAATACAATGACTGTAAAAACCTTTATCTTGGATATCATAAAGTCTATTATAATATCGGTAATCTTAGGTACCCCAATTCTCTCGCTCTTGCTTTACATAATAAAAGTAGATCCAAATTTCTGGTGGAAGTTTGCTCTTGTGGTAATTTTCTTCGAGGTTTTCATGATTTACATATATCCAGTACTCATAGCCCCTCTTTTCAATAAGTTTATTCCTTTAGAAGAAGGAGAACTGAAAAATAAAATAATGGAAATTGCAGATAAAAATGGATTTAAAATAAGTAATGTATATATCATGGATGCTTCTCGAAGGACAAAAAAACAAAACGCTTACCTTACTGGCCTTGGAAAAACAAGAAGAGTAGTACTATATGACACTATACTCTCCTATCCCCAAGAAGAAATACTTGCCATATTTGCCCATGAATTAGGACATCATAAGAAGGGACATATCACCAAATCATCAATTCTATCAATAGTCTTTTATGTTCTATATATATACTTAACCTTTTTAGTATATAAAAANNCTCCTTTTACTCAATATTTCGGAATTAAAAAAGAATTTACCATACTTCTATATTCTTTCATGTTCATTTCTTCTCTATTCTATTTCATAACTCCATTAGTGAATGCCATATCCAGAAGATTTGAATATGAAGCAGACAAATTCTCTGCCGAAATTCTTAACACTCCTTATCCCCTAATCAACGCTCTTAAGAGATTAATAAAAGAAAATCTATCCAACATTTATCCTGATCCCTTATTCCGCACATGGTATTATTCCCATCCAGCTCCTGTAGAAAGAATATACAGTCTACTAACTTTAGATAAGGAGGCAAAAAGCAAATGAAAATCACTTTAGCTCAAATAAATCCCACTATTGGAGATATAGAAGGAAATTTAATAAAGATAAAAAATAGCCATATTAAAAGCTATTTCCGATAAAAGTGACGTGATTATCTTTCCAGAGCTTTCCTTGTTGGGATATCCCCCTTTTGATCTCTTAAAGAATAGAATTATTAGAGATAAATTAGAAAGAGCACTTCAAAAAATCTTAGAAGAAAAATTCTCCATAAATATTCTTTTAGGAGCTCCCTATTTTGAAAATAATAAAACCTATGACAGTGTATATTGGATAAAGGAAAATAAAGTTATAAAAAGAATTGATAAATTCTATTTCTCAAATGATCCGTTAGGTCAGAATGATTATTTCTCCAAGGATGCAAAGCCGGAATATATAGAAATAAATGATAAAAAGATCGCACTATTAATAAGTGATGATACTCTCTTTTCCTATGATTTCTCAGGGTTTAATGATTACCTTAAAAACTCTAATTTAATTCTTATAGTATCCTCCTCTTTTTACTACTTTGGAAAAAGGAAAGAAAAAATTAGAAAAAATATCTAATTTTGCAAAGAACTTAGGTAAAAAAGTTATTTATATTAACCAGGTAGGAGGAAATGGAGAGTTAGTTTTTGAAGGAGGAAGTCTTGTGATTTCTGAAGAAGGAACTGTAATTTTTGAAGGAGAAATCTTCAACGAAGACATTAAAACAATAGACCTTGAAAGTCTTTTCCCAATACTCCACAAAAATGAAGACCTTTCCTTTCTATATAACAGCCTTGTCATGGGGTTAAGAGATTTTATAAAAAAATCTGGCTTTAGAAAAGCTGTAATAGGGCTTTCTGGGGGGCATAGATTCTGCTCTTGTAGCTTGTATAGCCACAGAAGCCTTAGGAAAAGACAATGTTCTTGGTGTAAGTCTTCCCTCTATTTACACCTCTAAAGAAAGCATAGAGGATGACCAAAATACTCTCTCAAAACTTAGGTATCGAATTTAGAATAATTCCTATAAGTGAGATTTTTTACTCCTATCTAAAAGAATTAAATCCGTCAGAAAAACCTGTAATGGATGTTGCCGAAGAAAATCTACAATCAAGAATAAGAGGTAATGTTTTAATGTTTATATCTAACAGGGAAGGATACCTCCTCCTTGCTACAGGAAATAGATCGGAAGCGCTCACAGGCTATTGTACTTTATATGGAGATACTGCAGGAGCCATAGAAGTTATTGGAGATATATATAAAACCACTGTGTATGAACTTGCAAACTATATAAACAAAGAAAAAGAAATTATACCTCAAAACATAATTACCAAGGCTCCTTCTGCAGAATTAAGACCAGGACAAAAAGATGAAGATTCTCTTCCCCCTTATTCTGTTCTTGATCCTATACTAAAGGCTTACGTAGATGAAAACAAACCTATGGAAGAAATTCTCCAAATGGGATATAAAGAAGAGCTTGTGAAAACTGTAATTAGAAAAAGTAGAAAAGAGCGAATATAAAAGGAAACAAATCCCTCCTGTTTTAAGAGTAAGGTCTAAAAATCCACTTAGAGAAAGATTTTTCCCATTAGTTTATAAAATCATATGATATAATTCTTTAGATAAGTTTCAATAATAGGAGGTGTAACTTAATGAGAAGAAATCGTTTTACAGCCGAACAAGTAGATGAAAAGGATATAGAATACCTAAAAGCTCTTGCTCACAAATGCAGAGGCGATATTCTAAAGATGACAACTCTTGCTGGTTCAGGACATCCTGGTGGCTCCATGTCATCCATAGAAATGTACTTAACCCTGTACTATTTTGCCAATGTTGACCCCAAAGATCCTAAAAATCCTGATAGGGATAGAATCATTATCAGTCATGGACATACCTCTCCAGGCGTATATTCTGCCTTAGGAAATTTAGGATTTTTTAATATTCGACGAAGCTATAGCCTACTTCAGACTCGCAGGAAGTATATTTGAAGGACACGTAGAAAGATACGTTCCTGGAGTTGAATGGAGTACTGGAAATTTAGGCCAAGGACTTTCTGCAGGATGTGGAATGGCTATTTCTGCAAAACTTCTTAAAAAAGATTTCCACGTCTTTGTAGTTATGGGAGATGGAGAACAGCAAAAAGGCCAAATCTCCGAAGCCCGAAGATTTGCTAAAAAATATAACCTATCTAATTTGACTGTACTCATAGACTATAACAAATTACAACTCTCAGGGCCTCTTTCTGAAATAATGCCTCAGAATATTAAAGAAAATTATCTTGCCGATGGATGGGAAGTAATAGAAGTAGATGGACACGATTTCAAAGCTCTTTACAAAGCCATAAGAGAAGCAATCTATGATAACAAGCCTACAGCTATTCTTGCCCACACCATTATGGGTAAGGGCGTATCATTTATGGAAAACAAATTCGAGTTTCATGGAAGAGCATTAAAGCCTGACGAATACAAAAAAGCCTTAGAAGAATTAGGGATTGAAGATGATCTTGAAAAATAACAAAAAAATGAGAGAGGAATTTAAACCTTCTGGAAAACATATAATAGAGCCTTATACCATAAACATAAATATAGGTACTCCCTTTACTTATGAAAAAGACGCAAAGATAGATAATAGAGGTGCTTTTGGGAAAGCCCTTGCAGATCTTGGAAAACTAAATGTAGGAAAGGAAGGAACAACACCTATAGCAGTGGTAGATTGCGATCTAATGGAATCAGTAAGAACTCATGAGTTTGGTAAAATAGCTCCTGAGAATTTCTTTGAGGTAGGTATACAGGAACATAATGCAGCAACTCTTGCAGGAGCATTATCCTCTCAAGGAGTAATTACATTTTTTCGTCAGATTTTGGCGTTTTTTGGCGTTGATGAAACCTACAATCAGCATAGACTAAACGATATTAACTTTACAAATTTAAAAGTTATTGTCACTCACTGCGGACTTGATGTAGGTGAAGATGGAAAAACTCATCAATGTATTGACTACATCGGAGCTTTTAGAAATCTCTTTGGTTTTAAGATTATTGTACCTGCAGATGGAAACCAAACTGATAGAGTAATAAGATATGTAGCAAAAGAATTTGGAAACTTCTTAGTCGCAATGGGAAGGTCTGTAACCCCAATTATTACCGATGAAAATGGCAATCCACTTTTTGGTCGGTAATTATGAGTTTATATATGGAAAGATGGACAAAGTANGGGACGGAGATAAAGCTGCAATTATAGCTTGTGGTCCCATGGTAGCAAAGGCAGTACAAGTTTGGGAAAAATTAAAAGAAAAGGGTATAAAAATTAAAGTTTTTAACTTTACATCTCCTAAAGAAATTGACTGGAACGCTTTATCTGAGGCTGCTAAAACAGGTTTTGTATTAACATACGAAGATCATAATGTATATACAGGAATAGGCAGTATAATAGCAGAAGCCCTTCTTGAAGGAGGATATAAAGTTAAGTTTAAGAAATTAGGAGTAAAAGAATACGGACTTTCTGGAAAACCTGATGCTCTTTACAAATTCCAGGGCTTAGATGTAAATTCAGTGGTAGATTTAATAATCAAAGAACTTGAGTAATAAAAATTAAAGGGGAGGAAATTTATCCTCCCCTTTTTGTCTTATTAAAAATGAACTCACAAAAATCTATTAAATTATCAATATCTTCACGACAAATAGTATGTCCTCCTTCTCTATAGGCAAATCTAATCCTTTCAGCATACCCCAAAAATTCATAAACTTTTTTAGCTTCCAAGAAAGCACGCCAGGTTCCCTCGGGATCTGTCCATAGATCAGCATACCCTCCAGTGATAATTAAACCTCTCGGAGCACAGAGAGCTAATAATAGATGTTGATCAAAAGGTAATCTGTTCACATCATCAAACTCCCTAAAAATATCATTAAACCAATGAGCCTCTGAAGGACTCTGTAAGTTTGAAAATGGTTCAGAAGAAGGAGAAGCACATCTAAAAAGCGCAGTACCTCCTGCCCCTGAAGCATGAGGATTCACAATAAGAAACCTCTCGTCAAAAGCACCTGCTAAAATAGCAGCTTTACCAAAACGAGAAAAACCTGTAATAACTGACTTATAAGGATCTATTTTAGAAAAAGCCCCTTTACAGATTATATCCATAACCTTAGAAGCACCCCAACCCCATGCCATAAGTACTCCAGCACTCTTTCTTACATCCTTTGAGTAAGGATAGATCTCATAAAAAGCTCCTTGATGGGTAAAGTCATCCTTTGCTACTTGATAAGGATCAAAAATTACTACAGAATAACCCTTAGATGTAATATAAGGAATATGTTCTCCAATAAAACCAATAACTACAATAACAGGATATGGAGGATTAAAATTTTTCTCTTCAGGAAGGCTAAATCTTGCATTAAAAGTTGTTTCTCTATTTCCCTTTCTTATCCTAATACTTACTGTGTTTTCGTTAACTTTATAATCTACTTCTTCCTCAGAAGTATCAGGATAATAACCATACATATAAAATTGGTAGAGTTCTTTGATTTCTTGTCTTCTTCTATCCCAATCCTCCAAGTTCTCCACTCTACTGCCATCAAAAAAAGTAAAGGGGTCAGGAAGATCATATAATAAGGGTAAATCCTTAGGTTTAGGGTATCTCTCAGATCTTTGCATCAACTCAGAAGATTATTAATCTCTTCTAAATATATTTTCCTCTGTAGGAGGCCAAAGGACATTCTCTTCCTGCATGAGATTAAAGGCATAAAGTTCCACATTTTCTGCCACAATTTCTTCTCTCTCTCGTATAGCCCTAAGTAGTCTTGCATAGAGTCTTTCTATTTCTTTAGCTAAAAAGTAAAGCTCTTCATTAGATTCAATTTTACAACTCCAAGTTTTCTTATCAAACTTTATATTTACAGGCCCCTGATAACTTTCTAAAGGCAGTAACATAAGTTCCGTAGTATTTTGTCCCCATTTCTCCACTAAAGTTCTCGCAATAGCAGAAAGAAGTTTTTCAGAAAATTCTATAATCTTCCTCCTAGCTTCCTTCTCCCAAAGTTCAAGATAATCTTTAACTTCTATGGTATCAAGAGCATACACACTAATGAAACCATAAGGGGGAAGCACAACAGGGGGAGGATTGGTAGGTTTACCCTTTTTAAAAATCCAGAATTTAACATCCTCAGCACTTCTATATAAAACAACCCCACTAAATTCTCTATTTTGAAGGGCAGTGAAAAATTTTGTTGGTATAATAGTATTAGCATCTAAGTCTACATAAAGGGGAGTTCCTACATAAATAGCTGAGAGTACAAGAATAAGTACCACATCTGTGGGATAATAAGTAATCTTTCCATACCCTTGCTGAATCTGTCTCATTATAAAATCAACGGCTTCAATCCCTTCTAAAACTTTTTCATTTTCAACTTTAGCAAAGAAGGCTTTCCCCTCAAAAACAAAAATCGCTCCACGTACTTTCTCAGAATTATATATAATGACACCTGTAGCCTTTTCAGCCCTCAACTTTTTTATAAACCTTTCTGCATTAAGTAAGGCAGCAGGGAGATTTTCAAATTCAGGTTTTACTCTTTCCAAAAGATACATAAATTCTTTCATAAACTTCTCCCCCATAATAAAAAATTCCCTGTTAAGAGTTTAACATAAAATAAGTTAAAATAAAAGATATTACAAACAAAAAATATGGAGGTAATAAAGAATGCTGATAGACTATCACATGCATTTAGAAAGAGGACCATTTGAGGAAAATTGGTGGCTTAAATTTTATGAGAAAGGAAAAGAGAGAAATATTAAAGAATTAGGGATTTCAGAACATGGACATCGCTTCAAAGAATTTAGACCTATTTATAACCATCTTCCCATAACAGAGCCATGGTGTGATAGTACCCTCTCTGAGTATAAAGAATTTACTATGTTTTTGAAAAAGAAATATGGCATAAAGATTGGTGTTGAAATGGATTATTTTCCTGAAAAGGAAAAAGAAATCAAAGAACTTTTACAAGAATACAACTTTTTTGATTATGTTTTAGGGTCGGTACACTTTATAGACCACGGATTTGGTTTTGACATAGATCCCAATGATCCTCGTTGGACCGAAAGAGATATTGAAGAGATCTTTGAAGATTATTTTGATAAGCTAGAAAAACTAATAAAAAGTAATTTATTTGATGTGGTTGCACATCTTGATGTGGTGAAACTTTGGGGTGGAAGAAAACCTAAAAATTTAATTAGTCTATATGAAAAAACAGCTAAAAATGATTGCCAATCACGATATATCTGTAGAATTAAATACTGCTGGTTGGAGAAAACCTGTAAATGAAATCTATCCTTCACCTGAATTCCTTAAATTATTAGTTCATTACAACATTCCATTAACTTTTGGAGCCGATGCCCATACACCTGAAGATGTAGGAAGAGATATCGAAAAAGCATATAAATTAGCAAAAGATTTAGGATTTAAAAGATTATCAATCTTCAATAAAAGAGATAGAATTATTGTAGATCTTTAAAGAAGGGAGTGAGAATTTTGTTAGAAATTGGTAGAGAGATCTTAAGTTATGCCTCAAGATTTGGTGGGGATTATGTAGATGTAAGAATTGTAAGAAGAAAACAAGAAGAAATAGAGGTTAAAAACGGAGTTTTAGAAAATGCAAGACAAAAACGAAACTTATGGTTTCGGGATAAGAGTACTTTATAAAGGAGCCTGGGGCTTTGCATCTTCTTTTGATCTATCAAACTATAAAAAAACCGTCGAAAAAAGCTTTCCAAATAGCAAAAGCAAGTGCCTCAGTGAATAAAAAAAAGGTAGTTTTAGCTCCAGCAGAAGTTTACAAAACCAAATGGGAAAGTTATTACAAAATTGATCCATTCTCTGTTCCTTTTGAAAAAAAATTAGACCTTCTTTTTACTGCCGATAGAATAATGAGAGAGGTAAAAGGAATAAGCCTTACTGAAGCATATTTGTCTTTCTTTAAAGAAGATAAAGTATTTCTAAGTAGTGAGGGATCTGAAATTGAACAAAGTATTCTTGAAAGTGGGGGCGGTATAACAGCATATGCTATAGAAGGAGGAGACATTCAGAGAAGATCATATCCAAATTCTTTTGGAGGAGACTTTAGAAAAGGTGGATGGGAATTTATTGAGGAGTTAGATCTCATGGGAAATGCAGAAAGAATAGCTAAAGAAGCAGTTGCCCTTCTCTCAGCAGATCCACTACCTGAAATGGTAACCACTCTTATCCTCGATGGAACCCAACTAGCATTGCAAGTTCATGAGTCTTGTGGACATCCAACAGAGCTTGATAGAGTTCTAGGAATGGAGGCAAGTTTTGCAGGAACAAGCTTTTTGACTTTAGACAAAAGAAATAACTTTCAATACGGCTCAGAAATAGTTAATATTGTTGCTGACGCTACTCATCCCTATGGTCTTGGAAGCTTTGGATTTGATGACGAAGGAGTACCCGCCCAGAGAAGTTATTTAGTAAAGAATGGACTCTTTGTCGGATATTTAACTTCTAGGGAAACTGCCGTTATTTTTGGTGAAAAATCCAATGGTACTATGAGGGCAGACGGTTGGAACCGTATTCCTATTATAAGAATGACCAATATAAACCTTCTTCCTGGAGAAATGCCTTTTGAAGATCTTATTGCCTCAACCGATGAAGGGGTATATATGGCTGTCAATAAAAATTGGTCTATTGATGATAAAAGGTTAAACTTTCATTTTGGCTGTGAAATCGCTTATGAAATAAAAAATGGAAAACTTGGAAAAATTTACAAAAACCCATATTACACAGGAATAACCTACGAATTTTGGAGAAGCTGTGATGCTATAGCTGATGAAAAATCATGGAGAGTATGGGGAGTACCTAATTGTGGTAAGGGAGAGCCAATACAAATTGCAAGAGTGGGTCATGGGGTTTCACCTGCAAGATTTAGAAAAGTAAAGGTAGGTGGTAAATAATGTGGGGAGAAGATAAGATTTTAAGCCTATTAAAAGATATTATCAACAAAATACCTTTTGAGAGAAAGGAAGTAAGCTTATCTATAAATAGTCAAGAGCTAACAAGATTTGCCAACAACACTATTCACCAAAATGTGGCCGAAGAAAATTTATCTCTGACTATGAGGGTAGGTGAAGGAAAAAGAAAAATAATAGTAAATACAAGCGACATTGATAAGGAAAAAATAGATAAATTAATTCAAGACTTATATGACCTTTTGAAGGCTCAACCTGAAACTGAAGAACTATATTTACCCGAGTCAGAACCTATCCCTGAATATGAAAAAAATCTTATAGCACCCTCTCCTGAATTGAGAGCAGATCTTGTAAAAAACTTTATAGAGAAGGCAGAAAAACATAATTTAGATGCTTTCGGAGCCCTATCAGAAAACACCACAGAATTTGGGATTATAAATTCAAATGGAGTAGAGGCTTATGCCACCTATTCTTATGCCCATGGAAAGGTTATGTACATGGGAGAAGGATCAGGATATCAAGAAGAATTAGGTAAAAACTTAGTTAGCATAAACTTTGAAAAACTCTCTGAAAGAGCATTACAAAAATGTATAGATAGTAGAAATCCAGAAGAGATTGATCCTGGAATTTATACAGTAATTCTTGAACCCCTCGCTGTAGGAGAACTTTTTGAAATGCTTTCTTACTTTGGCTTTTCTGCAAAAGCTGTTCAAGAAAAAAGATCTTTCTTGAACCTTTATATGGGACAAAAAATCTTCAAAGAATTTATCAATGTCTTTGATGATGGATTAAACCCTGAAGGAATTGTAATTCCTATAGACTTTGAGGGAGTACCTAAAAAGAGAGTAGACCTAATAAAGAACGGGGTTCCTATAGGACCAGTATATGATACTGCAACAGCAGCAAAGGAAGGCAAAAAATCTACTGGACATGCTCTTCCTCCGCCATCCTGGGGTCCTGCTCCCTTAAATCTTTTCTTTACTCCTGGAGAAAAAACTTTGGAGGAAATAATAAGTGAAACCGAAAAAGGAATATTAGTGACAAGATTCCATTATGTAAATGCCTTTCTCGATCCTATAAAAGTACTCGCCACAGGAATGACACGAGATGGAACCTTTTTAATAAGAAAACGGAAAAATACAAAAAACCTTTAAAAAATTTAAGATTCACTCAAAGTTTTGTGGAAGCTTTAGCAAATGTGGTAGATATATCCAACGAGGCAATTTTAGTTCCCAGTATGGGTTTTTCAAAAGTACCAGCTATCAAAGTAGAAAATTTCAATTTCACAGGAAAAAACTGAATTTTAAAAAAGAAGAAGGCGGGATAAACCCGCCTTCTTTTTTACTTCTCTTCCTTAATCTTTATCTTAATACCTTCAAGTTTTTCAGGTTTTGCCTTTGGTAATGTTAAGGTCAATACTCCATTCTTATAAACAGCTTCACTCTTGTCAGGTACTATGGGCTTTGGCAGATCTATTCTTCTATAGATCCTACCTAATCTTCTTTCCTTTCTATAGAAGTTCTCTTTCTTTACCTCTTCTTCCTCCTTAGTTTCTCCCTGAATTATTACACTATCTTCTGTTACACTGATATCTACATCTTCAGGCTTGAAGCCTGGAAGTTCAACTTTTAATACGATATTTTCATCAGTTTCATACATGTCTATGGCAGGAGCATAAGCTCCTCTTCTTTCCTCAACAGCTGTAGTTTCACCAAAGAAATCTGCGAATAATCTATCCATTTCTCTTTGTAAGTGTCTTATTTCCTCAAAAGGATCCCAATATCTTCTTAACATAGTCTCACCTCCCCTTTGAGATTTCAGATATATTAACTTTGTCTATATATATTATATATCCCTATATAACTATGTCAAGTCAAAAAACCAAAAATACCCTAAAATAATTAAGTAAAAATACTTGTTTAAGAATCTTTATATATCTTCTTTATTGCCTCCTGAGCAGCCATTACCACATGATAAACGGTAGGAGCGCATGTTAAATATGGATGAGTTGCCATTTGAAGAGTTTCAAGCTCCGATGCGGTTATCCTTTGCTGTATAGCTAAACCGATGAGATTAATGAGTTCTGCAAAAGACATTCCTCCTGCGATTTGTCCTCCAAGTAAAACCCCAGAATGTTTTGAAAAAATAAGTTTTACTTTTGTTTTGTTTACCCCTGGAAGGGTACCTGGATGCTTATCAATACCTTCAGCAATTCCTGTAACTACCTCAAATCCTTCTCTCATAGCACTGTTTTCGGTAAGACCTGCAGAGGCAAGTACAAGACCATCCACATAAGTAGAATAAACTGCAATAGTGCCTTTGTTCTCTCTTATTAATTTTATTTTATACAAATTAGCTCCCGCTATTCTTGCCTCAGCAGTGGCCGTTGAGGCAAGCATCACAGCAGTATTTCTTCTAGTATAAAAGTCCCTCTTTAAAGCACAATCTCCCACAGCAAAAATATCAGGATCAGAAGTCCTCATGTACTCATCAACCCATATAGCCCCAGTGTTTATAACCTCAAGTCCTGCTGTCTTTGCTAATTCAGAATTTGGCCTTGCTCCTATCCCCAAAAGTACCACATCCACATCTATCTCTCTTCCATCCTCAAGTCTTACTTTTCTAACCTTTTCATCTCCTATAAACTCAACTACTTTAGCATTAGTAAGGACATTAACTCCTTTCGATTTAAGTTTCTCCTCTACAAGTATGGAAAATTCCTCATCAAAAGACTGAGCAAGAAGATGAGGAAGCATCTCCACGAGATATACATTAATCCCTTGCAATTTTGAGACCTCATCTGCTATCTCTACCCCTATAAATCCTCCCCCAAGAATTAATACATTTTTAGACTTTCTTATCTCTTCGACTACCTCTTTGAGATAATCCAAATTCTTATAAATAGGGAATATATTTTTCTTTTCTATGCCTGGAATCTTAGGTATTATAGGAAGAGAACCTGTTGCAAGCACTAATTTCTCATAATAATACTTATCTCCTCCCTTGGTTTCCACATACTTCTCTTTTCTATTTATATTTACTGCCTCATCTACTAATACCTCTATTCCTGCATTTTCAAGCCCAGCATATCCCATTTTATTGTCTTCGGGCTTTTGGAGACTATAAAACATATAAGGAATACCACATGGAACCACACTATTTTGAACATTTCTCATAACAGTAATTTTTTTATCAGGATAATATTTTTTAGCAGTTGAGGCACAAACAATTCCTGCAGGACCTCCTCCTATTATAAGCACATCAGTTCTTTTATCCATAATCCTACCTCCTTTTATTAGGTATTTTCTTAGCTCAAATATTATACCATCTATTTACACAAATTTAATATTTAATTTAATATCAAACATTATGATGGGATAAAAATAAAGTGAATTTTAGTAAACTCATTACTATACTATATAAATCTCGCAATAATTGGAAGCTATAATTCAATAATTGATTATCTTTTAATGGTGTTTAAATGACTAATATAAAAGTTATTGACCTATAAAATATTTTAGTATAAAATTTACTATAAATATATCAAAGGGGGGATAGATTAAATGATCAAAAAAAGAGTCTTTATTATCTTCTTAATCTTAATCTCCTCTCTCTTGATATCTGGTGTTGTGAACGGACAAAAAGAGAAAGTAGTAAGCTTACCATTCTGGGATGTTCCTGGAGGACTAGTCCCTTACTATTGGCAAGCCCAACATATATTAGCACAGGGTACAATTTTTGAAGGACTTTATGGTTACGTTCCAGATCCTAAAAGCCTTGGTGGCGTAAAAGTTGTTCCAGTTATAGCACAAAGCTATAAAGTTTCAAAGGATTACAAAGTATGGACCTTCAAATTAAGAAAAGATAAGAAATGGTCCAACGGTGATCCAGTAACTGCAAAAGACTTTGAATGGTCATTCAAATACTATGCAAGTCCTAAGATTCAAGATCTTCCCGCATGGGCAGGACCTATTCAATTCTTTGAAAATTTCTGGGCAGTAAAATCTGGAGCAATGGATCCTGATAAGCTTGGAATAAAAGCTCTCGATGATTACACATTAGAAATAAGACTTGTTACTCCAAGATATGACCTTAAAGAGTGGCTTTGTGTTGGCCAAGCTGTTCCAATCCACAGAAAAACTGTTGAAGCAGATCCACAAAACTGGTGGAGACCTGGAAAGATCGTTGTCAATGGTCCATACATTCCAGTATCATGGACTCCTGGAAAGGACATGGTACTTGTAAAGAACCCCAACTATGTTGGTGAAAGAGGAAACGTGGATAGAATAGTACTAAAGTTTGGTGGTCTTGGTTTACAACAATATATGGCAGGCGAGCTAGATGCAGCGTTGATAAATACCGTAGCAGAATACAAATTTGTACTTTCTGATCCTAAACTCTCGAAAGAAT
>Ga0065718_1025036_pt1 | contig 13850 bp, 21 predicted proteins | sample GBSCel77sediment_2_FD_59105 | JGI IMG/M metagenome (GOLD analysis project Ga0065718, IMG submission 59105) | Hot spring sediment microbial communities from Great Boiling Spring, Nevada - cellulolytic enrichment CS 77C v3 (version 3) | ecosystem: Environmental > Aquatic > Thermal springs > Hot...
CCCTCCTCCCTTGGTAGTTTGCCAAACAAAGTTTGCAGGGGTGATATAAATGAATACTCTTATTCACAAACGTCCTGTTACAAAAGAAGAAATTAGCGAAGAAATTAGGAAATTTATTGACTACTTTGAAAAAGAGGAACTACCGGTTGCGGCAATATACGAGGCAGAAGACCTGATATACGACCTTGCCTACTGGGCACAACCGGTAGCAGACAGTTGGCCACTCGGTGGAACAATATGGACGTACGACTTTGAACATCAACAAAAAACGTACCTCATACACCAGGGTGGCACAATAGAAAAAGTAGATGAATTTGAGTTTTTTGAACAGCAGATTTGGAAGATATTTGAGAGATATCCCCAAAAACTTCTGACAGCACAGTACATTGCAGTTGTAGAAACCAATAGAGATTCAGCAACAGTCTACTATACAGAAAATTCATCGAGGCTTCAGAACAAAATTCTTGGTATCATTTCGGAGTACAGAAAAACCAAAAAAGAAGTTCAGAAACTTCCGGCAGGTAAATAACAATTCTGCCGGAAACCTGGTGTCACAAGGAGTTTGCAGAAGACAGTTTGCCCTGTGCTGTTTCTTCAGGCACTTTTAAAAAACAGCACAGGGTTTTTATGTTTTTTTAGAAGTTTGCCAGAAAAGTTTGCAGGGAGAGGTTGTTTGCTATGTTGGACGCACTGTTGACACATCCACCTGTGTGGGTTGCAATTTTGTGGTTTTTGCCTCTTGCTGTATTGACAATGGCAAGGGGCGTGGAAGAGGACGACTTCTAAGGAGCTGTGCAGGGTTTTCCCTGCACAGTCCTGGTAGTTTGCTAAATAAAGTTTGCAGGGGGTGTAGAAAAAATGATTAAAGAACTTATCGAAAAATTCGTAGAAGACAACTGGGAAGACAACAGGTTTGTCAAGGAGATTCTACTCAAAAATCCGAGGTACTGGACACACTCATCATCTGACGTTGAAATTGTAAAGAACATCTATGACGCCCTTGAATACGGTGCTGGACTAAACAAGGAAGAAATGAAAGAACTTTCTGAGAAGTACAGAAGCGACATAATAATCTACTTTGAAGATTTCCTTGACAGAACAGGATATGGCGATTTCTTTGTAGCAGATTCAGAAGTACCACTGTACAAGTTTATCATGACCACTGTTTTGGACGATCTAGTATACTGCCTTGGCTGGTACATCGTAGAAAGACTTGAGCAGGAAGTCTTCCCGGAACTCCAGGATGCAGACTGTCTGGAATGTGCTCTTTCAATGTTGATACGAATATTGCAGGAACAGGAAAAAGTAGAACTGAACTGAGCAGGCGGGCAATCGCCCACTGCCCTGAGAGATAGGGCAGAAGAAGTCTCTTCTGTCCCTCTCCCTTTTTGGTAGTTAGCAAATCAAAGTTGGCAAGAAGGGAGAGGGTTTGCATGTCTGATATGCTGGAGAAAGAAGTCAAAGACATGAAAGAAGTCAAAGATACTTTCCTGACAACAGTAGAGGAACTTTACAATCCAAGGTACCCTGTTCAAAAACTCAGCTGGGGACAGGTATGGAAAACAGTCAACAACAAACTCAGCAAAGACAATTCATGCAAAAATGGGTATGGCAAAGGAAAACCATACCCGGACAAGAACATAATAAAACTATTAGAAGCAAGATTTGACGGCGCTACACTAGAACTTGCAGGGAACAGGGTATTATTTAGCATTGTCAGAACACCCAATGGTTTTGTCGAATGCTACAAACTGACCCGGCAGTTTGAACGCACACCCGGAAGAGAAGCAATAAAAGCAATAGAAAGAGCACTCGACACAGACTTTGGCAGTATCAATGATATGTTTGTAGAGGTGTACGCATACTGATTTTCTGGCTTAAGGGGGAGATTGTGTGGTATAATCAAAGTAGAACACTCCCCCTTTGCTTTGGTAGTTTGCAAACAAAAGTTAGCAAAGGGGGTATAAGGGTGGAAACAAGTGCAATGCCAAACCGGAACAGCAAACCGGGAAAATTGCCGGCAATAACTGCAAGATTGCTTGACAACAAGATTGATATGCTACGTCTTGAACTAAAACAGGAAACAGCAAATATCAGGCGTGAGCTTGCTGAAGCAAGAACAGAACTTAACACCAAAATTAACGAAACAAGGACAGAACTTAACGGCAAAATTAATGAACTCAGAGCAGAACTGCGAAATGAGATAGCTGATCTCAAAAGCGAAAATGCCAGAGAATTTAGCAGTATTAGAAACGAAATTGCTATGATCAGGAACGAAATTGCCGACATCAAAAATACTTTTCGCTGGAACACTGTCGGCATAATAGCAGCACTCCTGATGGGTTTTGCCGGCATAATTGCAGCTATAATTATTCCACAGATGATACTAAACCATCACTAAAAAGGCAGGGGATAAAAACCCTGCCTTTTCTTTTATTTCACATCTTCAATTTCCTTTTTTATCATAACTTCTATTCCTTTCTTCTCACCAAACTCAGCTACTTTTGAAGCCATTTCATGATAGAATTTCTTCTGTTCCGGATAATTGAGTTTTCTATAATTCCAACGTCCGAACACTATCCTATCTACAAAACTGATGCTTTCCAATAGTTTTTCAATATCCTGTTCAATGATATCCGGAGTGGGATAAGGTTCAATGCTAACCCACGTGCAAAAACCGCACATGTGCATTGCAAAAAGACTTTTCAGACGTTCATTGATGGGTGCTGCGTTTGGTTCGTATTTTTGCCTGAACTGTTCTGATAGCGACACCAGCGTTATACCAAAACTGTTCTCAGGATGGTTTGAAATTTTTGCAACATCCTGTGTATAAACTCCCTTTGTTAATGTTCTCACAGGAATACCATAGGAGTTAATAAGCACAATTACATCGCATGAAAGCTTCACAACTTCTGGCTGGTTGTACATGAACGGGTCTGTCGCAAAACACATATTAATGTACCTGGCTTTTCCTTTGAGTCTGGGAAGTTCCTTTTCTAAAAGCTCAATCGTGTTTTCAACAATCCTGGGTTTGGTCCAGTTCTCGTATGTGATATTTCTAAACCGCTTGTTCATCAAAAAAGCATAGCAGGGATACCTGCACCCATGCGAACAGCCCAGAACATGGTTCAGAGCATAATCACCATACTCGACACCAGTCTTGTACAGCAGTTGCTTCCTGATAACTCCTTCCACTTTCATCATCCCCTAAAACCATAGTTTTCAGTTCTTCGCATTCTCCTTTTTAGAAGACATGTATCCAAAAACCTTTTCTTCATCATCCCTTTCCAGTATTCACGTTTTCTTTCCTTTGCCGCAGTATACAACAAACTGAAATCTTTCATTTTTTCCACCTCCCAAATCTCGGTTAAAAGTTTTCACACGCTGTATCATCAGGACTCACCCACTGCTGCTTTATCTCACACATGGAGAAAAGCTCAAAGGGCTTTGGATTGTGCCTGCAGGAAAAACACCTGTAGAGCATGTACTCTCTGAAATCACAATTTTCACAAACTTTTCCACAACGTCTTTAACAGGACACTTCAGACCAAAATCAGCCAGAGCACACAATACGAATGTGTAGTTTCGCCTATTTTCCTGTTGTATTTGCAATAACTACAGTATCCCATCCTTTTCAGCCCCCAGTAGTTGCTCTTATCCCACAGTCTTGCGCCATCACGAAAATCAAACCTGTACATCTCTATTTCTAACTTCAGGAACCATAACAGGCATCAGCAATCCCACAACCTTACTACTGCCTTTTTTAACAATGTACCCATAATTCCTAACAACATCATGAAAAATGGAAAATTCCAGCAACGTGAAGAATTCATAGTACAAAAGCGAATATGCAATAGTCCTGTCACCCAGGTCCATATAAATAACATCGCCGTTGACTTTTGAGGGAACAAACTCAATAACTCTTTCTTTATGCAGGTCCTTTTTGCCAGCAACCAGAAGCATATTCCTCACGTTTTTCAGAACATGTACAGGAATTTTGTTTTTTCTGGATACATACAGTTTCCTCTTTATACTGTCAGGGATAACACTTGTATTAACCACAAAATGCCCATTCGTTATTATCCCTTTATAGAAGTGTACACCTGCAAGCGGGTTGTTCACAAGCCTTTTTAAAATATCACTGATTTCACATTGCATATTTGAAACCTCCTTTCTTTTCAGATTTTAGCAATATCATCGCTGAGTATTTTCAGTATCAGTTTTGCACCATCATTAAAACCGTTCCGGTAAGCATTTAGTTCAGCAAGATTGATAAGATACATGTGCCTGTCCAGCAGCTGATTGATAAGATCGCGCATCTTTTCACCAGCATCAACAGTTGAAGTCAAAGGATCAATGTTTTCCTTCATCTCCCTGACAAGACTCTCAAACTCTTCCTTGACTCTGCACCACTCGTAGTCAATTTCCAGTTCCTCTCTGTGTTCAATAACTGCGTCATAGATAAGATTCTTCAGAAGTTCTTCTATTGGTTGTCTTGGCATTATTCATCACACTCCTCATCTTCCAGATCTTCATCATCATTAACGTTCCGCATGTATTCTTCTCTGTCAATCACAGTGATGTATTCTTTTTTAATGTGCATGACATCTGCCAGCAACTCACGCAGAGCTTCTACCTTTTCAGCTGTGTCAACAGACTGGTTAATTTTAATTTTTGAATACACCGGCACATAATTTCCGTTCTCATCAACACCCCATTTTGCATGTTCGCTTACCCTGAAATAAACGTATGGCATTATTCACCACGCTCCTTTGAGAGAATTTCTTCAATTTTAGTGACTTTACTTTTACCGCGAAATTTAATTTCTCTTGGTACCTTCATGTTTTGAATGTTATCCATAACTGAAAACACTCCTTTCAAGAGTTCTTAACTATTCAAAAGCCTGTTTACAATTTGAGCCTTTTGATAAGCTGATTTTAGTCTTCTGGATGTACCGCCAATTTCTACTGGACAGCACATCTCTATAAGCCTGTCAAAAATGCGAATTCCAAGCTTTTCTTTCAGCTGTTCAAGGTCATAGTTCGTGGTTACAATCAGCGGCTTTTCATCACGATAACGCATATCCACAAGCATGTACAACTTCTCCACAGCCCAGCCAGTAGAACTCTCGGCTCCCAGGTCGTCCAAAACTATCAAATCAGCATTTTTAAAATTGTTCAAAACTTCAATCTCCATCTCACCAGAAGAAAGTGAATATAACTGTTTGAGCTTTGCAAGAAAACCTATCGCGGATACCGCAATAACCGGGTAGAACCTTTCAATGAGATAGTTAGCGATACAAAACGCAAGAAATGTCTTCCCTGTTCCTGGTGGCCCATAAAACAAAAGTCCAACATTTTGCTTTTTCATCTCTTCAAACTGTTCACAGTAGTTTCTGGCAAGACGATAAAACCGCTCGTTTTCAGAGTCCACTGTGAAATTCTCAAAAGTACACGACTCAAACTTTTTATCCATGAGCGAAAAATTTCTCAATCTCTCAAGTCTCAGAGCTCTTTCTCTTGCTTCCTGAAGCTGCTGTTGCCTTTCGTATTCCCGTTTCTGACATTCACATGTACACGGAAGTTTTCTTATCACACCAAAAATCTCAACTTCAGTCCAGAGCTTGCTGCCACATACAGGACATACTTCTTCACGCTGTGCTATTTTGTCCAAGTCGAATAACGGGGATTGAAGCGTACGGGTCAAAATCCGGGTCTGGTTGTTTCCCGAGCCTGATTGGCTTGATGATTGAGTACGGGTCGTCTGGAAGTAGCTCACCATATCTTCTGTTATCTTTCTTACGCTTTCCATCCGCCTCACTCTCCTTTTTCTTATCATTGCCGTTTTTCAAAACATTGATTAAATACCCTTCAGGCTTTTCAATCTTTTTGTTCTTAAGTCCCCATTCAAGCCTGTCCAAAGCCCACAAAACTTCAGCGTAACCATAGTCATTATAGAGTTGCCCCAGCAGCGGATAGAGCTTTTTGTCATGCTTGCCCGTTATCTCTTCAAACCGCTTAACAAGGTCCGCTATTAACTGCCTGCTGTTTACTACTGGTGGTGGATTGTTTACACCTTCCCCAGTAGTTCCCTGTTCCTTCAAACCCACTTCTGTGTTAACGTTAGTTAACTTATTATTCTCTAAAATCTCTAAATTTTCTTGATTTTTATTTAGAGTGTTAGTATTATTGTTGTTGATATCAAAGATATTTATATCTTTGTCGTTTTGCTGGCTTTTGTTTAGCAAAGCAGTTTGAGAGCAGGAATCTACTGGGCTAACAGACTTTTGCTCACTTTCTTTTACTGCAAAGTTTTCACTGCATTTTTTACACTGCATTTTTTGCAGTGTATTTTCTGCAGTATTTACTTCTGTGTTATCGCTGGTATTAGAATTTGAGTTATCTTGATTTACTGCAAAATTTGCAGTGTATTTTTTACAGTGCATTTTTTGCACTGTATTTTCTGCAGGTTTTTCTCGCGATAAGTTGGAGATAGGGTTAAGTTTGTAAAGAGTTGGTTGTCCTTTCTTTCCAGAAACAAAATCAATTAGTCCAGCCCTTTTCAATTCATTTCTTGCCTCAATTAAGGTATGCTCAGATAGGATGCAGGTTTTTGTCATGAGTTCTTGATTGCTTATCGAAAACCATTCTGTTTTTGTTAAACGGTTCTTAATTGATGCCAATTTATACCATAATAGCTGCGCTAAAGGAGAAAGTGAATTAGTTTCTAACCAACTTTCAAATGCTTCAATTTCTTCCAGTATACTCATCTTTGTTACACTCCTTACCATGCGAAAGTTATGCCGACCTATCAGATTTTTGCAAAGCATTAACTAACAACATCTTGATGTAAGCATTTTTTGATACTCCCATCTCTCTTGTCAATTCTGTTAATTTTTCGTTTATTTCCGGCGTCAGCCTAATGGTTAAAGCTATTCTCTTGTTTCTACATAGTGCATTCACTTTTAACTCACCCCTACATTCTATTATAGATTGAATTCAAAAAGAAGTCAATATCACCTTGAATGATTTTTTAACTCACCGTGGGTGTATATATGGTGATATTGGAATGATATAATTATGTTATCAGTTACAGGTTGAGGTGATTTTATGCCGTCTAATTTACCTACTTTTACCCTTCGCATACCAGAAAAGTTGCTTGCAAAATTACGTGTAGTTGCAAATATAAATAAGCGTTCAGTTAACAAAGAAATAGAGTTCTTAATTGAACGTTATATTGAAGAATTTGAAGCTGAGCACGGTGAGATAAAAATTGAAGAAGAAAATACTGAATAACTTTTATCTTCCGGATAACGCATGCTAGAAAAATAACTCAAAATCACAGTTTGCAAGTAACGAAAGGAGTTGGCAGGATGATAAATACAATTGCAAAAGATGAGATGAAAAGAATACTGCTGGCATACCAGAAGTTTGAATTGTTACACCCTGCTACTATTCCCGATGGAGTTTTTATAAACGATTTTACTGAAATCTGGAGTCCTAACTATTTCAAAAATTGCAGAGTCTACCTTGGGATTTATGACTACCAGGAAGTAAAAGAAGCTTTTGAAAAAATTTATAACCAGCTATATGACCATCCCGAAAAAGAAGATGAAAAACAAAACAGAAAACAAAAACTTTACTGGTTCTATTTCGATATTGATGAGAACGGGAAATATAAAGATGACAGTTTAAAAGTTTCTTCAACTTTGTGGGCTCTTAAACAACTGGAACTGGAAAATACAAACAAAAGAAGGTTGTCAGAAACTGCGGAGAAAAAAGATGAAGAAAAGAAAACTGAAGATTATGATCTTGGTAAAAAATTCACAGAATTTGCTCAAAACTTGAAAGATACTTTTGAGCAGTTAATTAAAAATCAGAAAAATATTAGAGAAATCTATATGAATTTACTCCAAAAATTTTGTTACGATATTTATCCGGTCAAGAACAAAGAATTTACAAACTCATTCGGTGTTACATGGCTTAATTCCCAAAAAGGCAAACAACACGAACAAAAAAGAAAAGTCGAGATAGAAAACGAAATAGAGGAAGAAATTGAAACGCCACTGCAAGACCTTTTTGCCAGTTTTTATCTAAAAGACATTGAAGAGGCACTCAAACGCCTTGAGAATGATAACTTGAATCCTATCTTGTTCCGTTTCTTTACTGAGTCACAGCAAAAAGAAGACCTTACAGAATTATCGAACCCTAAAAAATACACCACTGCCAGATATATAACCCCTGCAAGATGGATACATCCTGAAAAGATAAATTTGAACCTTATGCAACAAATAGCTGTTAACCTCATTTTCAACACAGTCGAAACTGAAAAAATATTTTCAATTAATGGACCACCAGGTACCGGTAAAACCACTCTTCTTAAAGATATCATAGCCAATATTATCACACTCAGAGCACTTGAACTTGCCAGGTTTCGCTCACCGGAAGAATTATTTAAAGGACCCGTGGATGATGTAAATGCTGTCAATTCTGCTTTAAAAAACTTTAACATTGTAGTTGCTTCTGCCAACAACAAAGCCGTGGGAAACGTTACTAAAGAAATACCGGTTCTAAATTCAGTTGACCAATCCTGTCTTGAAAAATATGGACTGGATTATTTTAAAGATGAATCCAGACTGATATACAACTACAGAGGGGAAAACAATGAAGGCAGTGAGAAAACTGAATCTCCAGTACCGGTTGAAGACGGGCAGGAATACTGGGCATTGATTTCAGCAGTTCTGGGTAAAAAAGAAAACAGAGAAAAGTTTTTTGGTGCTCTGGAAAAGTATATCGAAGAATTGTTTTCTTCTATACCACCAATCAAGTGGGAACAGTGTAAAAGAAGTTTCAATCATGCCTTCAAGAAGTTTAGACGTGTCCAGAAATTTTACAGTGCTATGGAGTTTTTTCTGAAACTCGAGGAAACCAGGTTTAAATTTAGCCATCTGGTAGCTACGGCAGGGAAGTTTTGCCTGAGGAAAATTTTTACCAGATATTTTCCTGATGACATGAAATTTCCTTCCCGGGAATTTTGGTCTCAAAATGACCAGGAAATCCACAAATCATTTCCATGGTTGAGTAGATATTTCAATGATATACGCAATGAAGTTTTTGTAAGAGCTCTTCAATTACATCAGGCTGTTATTGTTGCAAACAAAGAGAAATTTAAGTGGAATTTGAAAAAATTCATTGAATATATGAAAAAAAACGAATCACTACCTGCAGAAAAGGTAAAAGAACTGTGGTATACTTTCTTTTTGATTGTTCCAGTTGTTTCAACAACACTTGCGTCACTGAATAATATGTTCAGAGATGTTAATGACGAAATCATTGACTGGCTAATTGTTGATGAAGCTGGCCAGGTCCTACCCCAGCATTTTATCGGTGCGCTCCTCAGAAGTAAGAGAGCAATAATAGTAGGAGATCCTCTACAAATACCGCCTGTTGTTGAAATACCACCATTTGTTATTAATAATGTATTCAAGGCATATGGAATTTTCAAATGCAGGCAAGAAAACAGTAATTCCAGTACACCGCGTATAACTGAAACCGATTCTGTACAAATTGTAGCCGATAGAGCCAACAAATTCGGTGCGAAGATTGGCGATATGTGGGTTGGATGTCCTCTGAGAGTACATAAACGTTGTATGGAACCAATGTTTACAGTAGCTAATAAAATTGCTTATAAAAACCTTATGATTTTTGATGTGAACAAACCTGAAAGAGTGCCAACTGTTTTTAAAGATAGCTTCTGGATAGATGTAAAAGGTAAGTGTATTTACAAACACTATGTAAGAGAACAGGGAAGAATAGTGAAAACTATCGTACAGGAATTTTTGCATCGAACCCTGACAACTCGAAATGTGGCTAAATTAACAGAAGAACTTTTTATCATTTCTCCTTTTAAAGCAGTCAAAAACAGTATATCTTCTATTCTGAAAAAAATACCTCTGGATAACACGAATTTAAAGAAAGAAGAATGGGAAAATATAGTTCACGAAATAGTTGGTACAATACACAGCTTTCAGGGTAAACAAGCCAACAATGTAATTATATGTCTTGGTGCTGATGAAAGCAATGAAGGAGCTGTAAGATGGGCATCTTCAGAACCGAATATTTTAAATGTGGCTCTGACTAGAGCTAAATATAGAGTCATAGTAATAGGTGATAAAGACCTGTGGGGGAAACATAAATATTTTGATACATTCTTAGAAGAACTGGGTGAAAGAGTGATTGATTATACCACAGAAAAAGATCTAGTCAACAAGATTTTTGCTTAGAAAACATGTATGATGATTCACCACCAGAAGTTGACGATATTAATTTCTTCAGTATTCACTGAATGATGCACCTGCTCATTGAAATTTTAAACTTCATGAATTATAATATGATTAGAGTAACCGGCAAAGAGGTGTTTTAAATGATACAAGCAACCTCAAAGATTACCGGAAGGGGTCAAGTACAAATACCGGCTGAAATAAGGAAAGTTATTGGAGGAGAAATAGGGGATAGTGTTCTTTTCACTGTGCAGGATGATGGCAAAGTTGTAATTGAAGTAATAAAGAAGCGAAAACTGTCAGAACTTGGCGGATCTTTAAAATCATCAGTTGCATTCACAAACCTGGAACATGAAGCAAATAGCACAAAAGAAATCTGGGTAAGCAAAAGAGTAAAGGGGACATACTAATGGAGAAAGTCTGGATTGATGCAAACGTCATTTTGCGATTTCTTTTGCAAGACCACCAGGAGTTTTTCCAGAAGGCTCAAAAGATTATGCTTGAGGCAGAACAGGGAAAGTTAAAACTGCTTGTTGCTCCAATCACAATTGCAGAAGTTGTGTGGACTCTGGAATCGTTTTATAAAATACCAAGGAAAGAGATAGCTGATATTTTAAGTGCTTTCATATGCTCTGATGGTATTGAAGCAGAAGAAGGGGATGTTGTTCTTTTTGCACTCAAAACCTACAAAGAAAGCAACGTCGATTTTATTGATGCATATCTTTCCCATCACATTGCAAAGTCAGGAAACAAGAGGATATTCACTTTTGACAAGAAACATTTTTCAAGGCTTGACGTTGAAATTGTAAGCCTGGATTAAGAATGCAAAATGGGCTCATGAACCAACTGCTTGCAGATACAGAAAAGCAGGATACAAGCAGATGCAAACAATGAACCTGCTACTGATGATATAAAAGAGTTACTGCTGCTGGCTCAAAATCTGCAGGAAGAAGATTTGAAACTGTTGAAGCAAATAGCAAAAAGGTTGGGTAGATAGAGTTAGATGTATCTCAAAACCATTGATAAACCTGAGGTTGCAGACTGTGTGCAAACCTGAAAAGAGCTTTCGAGATACCTCTGCAGCTGCACAGTGGAGAAAAACAGGAGAGAAAGGCTGTAAACGGTTACATTGAAATAGCGAACAAATGTCCAAAAGAAACTGAGTTTTTGTGCCTAGTAACCAAAATAGTTGTAAACAACATTGGGAACTGTGTATAATAATCTTAGACTTACTTTTGATTTCGCAGGGGGAAGGAAAATGCAAATACTTCCATTAAATCAAATGTTACTAGGCGATTGTGAAGAAGTATTAAAGTCATTTCCAGATAACTCTATAGATTTAATTGTAACTTCACCGCCTTATGCAGATAGTCGCAAAAATGTATATGGTGGAATCCATCCTGACAAGTATGTTGAATGGTTCTTGCCCAAAAGCAAGGAATTTTTGCGAATTTTAAAACCTACGGGAACGTTTATTCTTAACATAAAGGAAAAGGTTGTCAATGGGGAAAGACATACCTATGTAATTGAACTTATCCTCGAGATGAAAAAACAAGGCTGGTTGTGGACAGAAGAGTTCATATGGCACAAAAAGAATTGCTATCCAGGAAAATGGCCGAATAGGTTCAGAGATGCTTGGGAGAGATGTTTACAATTCAATAAGCAAAAAAAATTTAACATGTATCAAGATGCCGTAAAGGTTCCAATAGGTGATTGGGCTAAAACAAGACTCAAAAAGCTAAGCAAAAATGACTTGATTAGATACGAAGCTGCAACAAAAAGCGGATTTGGCAAAAAGGTTGTTAATTGGGTCGGGAAAGAATACGTTTATCCAACCAATGTTCTTCACTTTGCAACTGAATGTTCTAACCGCAAGCATTGTGCAGTATTCCCTATAGAACTTCCAACGTGGTTCATCAAACTCTTCACAAAAGAAGGCGATGTAGTACTTGACCCCTTTGCAGGAGTAGGAACAACTCTCTTAGCAGCTTACAAACTTAATAGAAACTTCATTGGAATTGAAATTGTGAAAGAGTATTGTGATATTTTTGAAGAGGAGTTCAAAAAATTAAGAGAGGAAGAAAAAAATGATATCGCCAGAATTGCAAAATGAAATAGATGAGTTTGTCAAAAACAAAGTCAGTGAGTTTCACCAAAAAAGAATAGACTCAATAAAAAGCTTAACTTTGTCTAAAATCTTGCAGAGAAAAAATCCATATCTTTTTAAAGCAAAAAATGTTAATACTGCTGAAGAATTAGTTAAGAGTTTACTTAATGCTTTTGTTTCTTCACAAGAGGAAACTTTATTTGGTGGTCTGTTAGAAGATGTAGCTTTGTTTGTGTGTTCTAAGGTATTCGGTGGGCAAAAGTCAGGTATTGAAGGAATTGATTTAGAATTCAACCGAGACGGGAAAAGATATATTGTCTCAATCAAATCAGGACCTAACTGGGGTAACAGTCAACAAATAAAAAAGATGATAGAAAACTTTCAAAAAGCCCAAAGGATAATAAGACAAAATGCCAAAGACACACAAATAGTTTGTGTAAACGGATGTTGCTACGGAAAAACCCCTGAAAATCCTGATAAAGGTTTTTATTTAAAACTATGCGGAAAAGAATTTTGGGAATTAATAAGTGGCGACGAGAATCTTTACATAAATCTCATAGAACCTATAGGACATAAAGCAAAAGAAAGAAATGAGGAATTCTTAAAAGAGTTGAAACTAACATACAACAGATTAGTAGAGGAAGTTAAACAAAAATATTGTCTACCAAACTCCAACTATGTAGATTGGGGAAGATTTGTCCAGTTCAACTCGAAAAAGAAAGAAAAGAAAAAAGAGAAATGAAGAACGTTTCTACTGTTGAAACAGCAGAGTCAAAACTCTGTCCTTTTGTTTTGCAAACCATTCTTGCAAATCACTTTTCAAAAGAAAGACTTGCAAAAAAGATAGGAAAACTACCAGAAGAGAAAATAAAGGAACTGGAAGAGAAAATAAAGATTCTACTGGGGTTGTAGAGACAGCCAACTGGTGTTCGCTATCTGGAATGGCAAGCTCAGTTGCAAAGGGTTTCGGGAGTTGTACCTGCAAAAGGTCAAAACAAAAGCCCGAATAGAACTCAGCGGTACTTCGAAAAACCAGATACATTCTGGACTTGCAGGGAGCAAGCAAAACTTTCAGAATTGTTGTTGCAAAATTTGAAAAACTGGTTTATAATAAAACTAGTTAGAAAAATTGTGCTCAAAAAGTTGTCTACGAAAATGTAAAAATAAAAGTTAGCGAATAAAAGTTAGCCCTGGTTACAAAATAGCCAGGGCTTTTGTGTTTTAAAACAGAAAAATTTCTGGGCAGTTTTTCAAAAAATGTGGTATAAATAATAATAGACAACATCTCCACTCCCCCATTTGCTGTTGAACAATCTCCCCCTACCGCTTTTGGCAGTTAGCCAAATACAGTTTGCGGTCAGGGGGAGTTTGGAGATGTTGTACCATCCAGACGAAATCACAATAGATGGTCTGGAGTGTTATTTAGACTGGTCAAAACACTCCACAGAAAGAGAAGTAGAGAGG
>Ga0065718_1005171_pt1 | contig 13828 bp, 18 predicted proteins | sample GBSCel77sediment_2_FD_59105 | JGI IMG/M metagenome (GOLD analysis project Ga0065718, IMG submission 59105) | Hot spring sediment microbial communities from Great Boiling Spring, Nevada - cellulolytic enrichment CS 77C v3 (version 3) | ecosystem: Environmental > Aquatic > Thermal springs > Hot...
TTGGATATTTTTTGAGACTTTATAAATTTTTTCTCGAACAATCTGAATTTTCTTTTTAAAGCTTTCGATCAAAATCATGTGTTCGAGAAAAGTATTTCAAGAGAAAAAATTATATAACCCTAATCAACTCAAATTTTGTTCGAGTATATCCCTCGATGAAAAGAGGATTGAAAGTTATCGAAAGATATTTCTATTCAGATTTTTAACAATCTTTCGATGGAAATTATCCAAATCGGAGATCCTCTCGAGATCGCCAGAGAAATTGAACTGAAAATCAAAATGAACAACAAAGAAATAATACTACCTTGCACTCCTGAAAATCTTGAGGAACTCGTAATCGGATTTGCGATATCTGAGGGTCTATCAAAAAATCCGAAAGTTATCCTCAACGGGTATACGGTCATTCTTGAAGCCGAAAGATATACACCATTACTTCCGAGGATTACCCCAAAGATAAAGTTTAAAATAGATTACGTGAAAAGATTTATTGGTCTTTTGGACACCGATTATTACAAAAAAACTAGAGCCTACCACACCGCGATAATCGTTAGCGAAGATGAGTATCTCAGAGCATATGATGTGGGAAGACACAACTCGATTGACAAAGCTATAGGACTCGCCTATAAAAGGGGTTTCGATTTCTCTAAATCATTTATGGTGATCACGGGAAGGATTACTGGAAGTGTTGCGAAGAAATGTGCAAGAGCTGGTATCCCTCTCATCGCATCAAAAGCGGCTATAATTGACTCGGCGATTGAGGTATGCAGAGAGACTGGGTTATCGGCAATATCTTTTGCCACAAATCTTGTTGTGAATAACGGTGCTATAGAGGTTTGAGTAGAATAAATCTCTTTAATTTTTCATCTATTTCGAGAACGTTACTTTCCACAATGATCTTGCCTTCTCTAACTTTAATCTCTCTGTTTGGTGAAATTCCGATTTTTCCGAATTGATGTGGCGCTACAACAACCTTGTATTTTCCGTCCTCCGCAATATCGAATGTAATGAACTCCTTATCACAACTTTCACACACATCGCACTTACCGGAAATCAAGATGCATATCTTTTCGATTACTTCATTATCGACAATGTGTTCGAGAGTGCAACTTAATTCATGCACTTTTTCTTCATCTTCGATCTCTAAAAATTCTTTAAAAAATTTCGTGAATATCTGATAGTTTCTCTTTATTCTTGCCGCAACTATGTATCCTTTTTTTGTGAGTGTTGCCCCTTTATACGGTTGATATTCTATGTAACCCATCTCACTCAGCTTATTCAGCATTTCTGTGACACTTGAGGGCTTGATATTTAACCTATCGGCTATCTCTTTTGTCTTTGCTACCTTTCCCTCTTTCTGGATATCCAATATCGTTTCAAGATATTCTTCTACTCTTTCCATTACAGATCACCGAAGAATATACCTCTCTTTTTTATTAGTCTTCTGCTCCCACAAAACGGGCAGTATAGATTGGGAAGATGAATGGGACCACTGTATCCCGTAGTCCTAACTATGTTTATATCAAATTCGCTACCGCACCTCGCACAATGCAATCCCTTTAGTTCCATCAGTTATATTTGGGATCATAGAGTAATTAAGTTTTTGTTTTGTGCCGTTGTAAGAGTGACCAGAGGATAAAATGCGTTTGAATTGAGAATAAATATAGCCCCGGCCGGATTCGAACCGGCGTCGCCGGATCCAGAGTCCGGCAGGATTGACCACTACCCCACGGGGCTATGGGCTCGCCCGGATTCGAACCGGGGATCACTGCCTCGTAAGGGCAGCGTCATAACCGCTAGACCACGAGCCCCAGAACTATGTTAGGAGAATATGAATTTAAGTTTATCGCTTAAAAAAGGTTATATTTTTTCTTAAAATATCAATTAGCATGCCTATCAAAAGGGAAAAGAAGCTCGAAAAAAAGATCGCCGCGGAGAGAGTTAATTATCTACTCGATAGGGCAAATAAAGTGAAGCTCGTAGATTATGAATTGGCTAGGAGATATATCGAACTTGCTAGAAAAATCTCTCTAAAATACAGAATCAGGCTAAAAAAAAGGAAATACAGATTCTGCAAGAAATGTCACTACCCTTACAAAAGTGACAGAGTTAGGGTTAGAATTAGTAAGGGTGTTGTTAGAATAACCTGCCTAAACTGTGGCTATACGAGAAGAATTCCGATAAAATCGAAGCGTCAAAAAATATAGGCAGAAGATTTATATTTCGTAAAGTCTCAAAAAATTCTGGGGACCCGTAGCCTAGCATGGATAAGGCGGCAGCCTCCTAAGCTGCAGATCGCGGGTTCAAATCCCGCCGGGTCCGTTTATGTAATTCTTTCATGCCTGCTCTTTTAGAACAGTCTGTTTTGAATTAAGTTTAACGACCCAAAATAGCAATTGTCGAAAAATTTTTTGTGTTACAGAGCCATTTATTGAGATGCCTATTTAAGTAACTTAAGAAACAACGGATAAAGGAAGACCCCCGAGGGGCTAGATGAACATTACGCCCTTAATATCAAAGCTTAGAGGCTTGCTTGTTTTCTTTAAGACTTTTGCCACTGCTCTTTCAAAGTCTTCTAAAGTAACCTTGGCTTTTTCTTCTCTTATCGCAAACATTCCAGCTTCGGTGCAGATCGCTTTGATATCGGCACCACTTGCACCTTCCGTCGTCTCGGCGAGTTTCTTGAAATCGACATCGTCTGCTAGTTTCATCCTCCTTGTATGGATCTTGAATATCTGGATTCTTCCCTCGAAATCGGGGAGCGGTATCTCAATTATCCTATCGAATCTTCCCGGCCTTAGTATAGCAGGATCAAGGATGTCGATTCTGTTCGTTGCTCCGATGATTTTCACGTCACCACGAGGATCGAATCCGTCCATCTCGGCAAGGAGTTGCATTAAAGTTCTCTGGACTTCTCTGTCGCCACTTGTATCGGTATTTGTCCTTCTCGCAGCTATGGCATCTATTTCATCTATGAATAGGATTGTCGGTGCCTTCTCCCTCGCTAATTCGAATACTTCTCTGACGAGTCTTGCACCCTCTCCGATATATTTCTGGACGAATTCGCTCCCGACAACTCTTATGAAAGTTGCGTTGGTTTCAGTTGCTACCGCTTTTGCGATTAGAGTCTTACCTGTTCCCGGAGGACCGTAGAGCAGAACTCCCTTTGGCGGTTCAATACCAACCTCTTCGAACAGATGCGGTTTGAGCAGTGGCAGCTCGATAGCCTCTCTGACTTCTTCGATCTGCCTATCAAGACCTCCAATATCAGTGTATCTGACGTTTGGTTTTTCATCAACTTCGAATCCGTAAACCATTGGGTCTTTCGGTGTCGGGAGGACACTAACAACCGCAAGAGTCTGCTGGTTTAGGGCTACTCTAGCACCGGGTTTCAGTTCATTTAGAGGGATGGAGTGAGATACGTGAACAAGGAATTTGGGGCCGGTTGAACTTTTAACAATAACTCTACCATCTTCAAGAACATCTGTTATAGTTCCTATGAGGAGAGGTGGTGATCTTAATCTTTCGATTTCACTTCTTAATCTCCTAACTTCTCTTTCGTATCTAATTCTTTCAGATTCCACAAATCTTTTCTCATCTTCAAGCCTTCTGCAAAGTTCTTTTAATCTTTCATATTCTCTTTCAAGCTGCCTTAATCTTAGGATTAAATCTTCTATTGGTTTTGAACCTATTGTATCCTCCATAATATCCCCTCGGGAGCCTCCACTAGATACTATACAACTACTACTATATGAATTTAACCGTTCTCTTCTTAAGATTGTTTAAGANACAGCTGGTTTTAACACCTTAAAGAGNTCTCTCTCCAACTCCGATCACAATCCCGAGGATAGAAAGAAGCTTCGGAGATGGAATTACGGAAAGATTGAATGACTCGAAGATTTTTTGTTTCTTAATGAAATCAACCTTAAAATCTTGTCTTTTAGGACCATCTAGAAACTTTTTGCTTTTCGGTGATAGATAGTTTTTGTTAATTTGTTCGAGAAATAGAGAACATAGAAACCGAATCTAAGACGCCGGGGGTGGGATTCGAACCCACGCGGGCAGAGCCCAGTGGCTTAGCAGGCCACCGCCTTACCACTCGGCAACCCCGGCTTGACATAGTGTAATCATTCACTATTTTTAAATATTTTGTTCTAACAAAGAAGCGAAATCCAAGGAAAAAAGTTCCATGTAAAAGCTACGAAAACTGTTTATTTTCGATATTTTAGAGCTAATCTTGAGTCATTCTAACCAAGCCCGATAACATTAATCGAAGACATACTAGGGGGATGGATCACCTCTGCCTCTCAGACGGAGATGTCGTTAGACTAGCGTAAAATGAACGATCGTAACAAACTCGGAATCTTTAATGCTTCCGTAAATCTTCTTTAAAGCTTCGATAAGCTCTTCTTTACTGTTAAATCCGTCCTTTTTAGCATCTTCATCAGTTAATTCTTTAACTCTCTTAACAACGACCTTATCGACTCTTGCTTTAGCAAAAGGTTTGTTATCGACTGTCAGTTCAACAATTCTTCCAATCGGATATCTTTTGATGCCTTTTCTTACTGTCGTTATCTTTTTTCCTTGTATTATCGCCTCAACATATTCAAAGTCGAAATTAATCCTCTTTTGTTCCATGATACCACTCCCAAACCTTTTTTAAAGCTTTTAGTAATCTTTTATAGGATTTTGGATCGTCAATATCTTTCCAATCTCTGAGCATGAGACACTTCGCTATCAGGACTTTTTCCTCTTTTTCATCCATTTCAGCTTTGTCAGTTCTCAAGTAGTAATACCTGACGAGAGGCCTCGCAATATCTGATATGTATTCGTAAAGACTCTGTCCTTGGAAGTATTTTTTCATTCTCTTTCTCTCCACCTTCCCGATAACCGGCTCGTAGTAGGTACAGTCCTTTTTTAGACTTTTCAGTAACATATTGGCGGTCTCAATCTCAATATCGCTAATCTCATCGCTCAGATATTCCACAACTCTTCTAACGAATTCCGCATTTATCTCGTCAATCTTCGATGAAATATGCATTTTTAACGGTCTTAAAACGATAACGGTGTATTCCCCAGAGATCTCGTTTCTCTGAGGAGTGATGTGGACGGGGATAAATCCGTTTTTCATCCAGAAATTTAAAAGTTCTGGTGAGACACCGAAGCCACTACCAGCCCAATCGAGTTCTTTTTCGGTAGCCCATTCAATCAGCTTCATTAATCCGAAGCTTCCGATTCCTTTATTCATCACCGATGGATGAGTGGCTATCCTGACAATCCTGATACCTACGAGTTTCGGAAAATCGTAATCCCAGTAATGCTTGAGAATCAGATCTGGGATTATTTGTCCTTTCGGCTTATAGCCTTCTGAAAGTTTCGCTATCGTCTCTTCATCCATGTTTCCCTCGATCGCAACATGCAGAGAACAGACCGTCTTTCCGTTAACCTTTACTCTCAGCGGAATGTGGTTTGGCATATCTAAAAGAATTACTAGATCGGAAGGTCTGTTTCTGTAGTGAGCGAGGACATAGATCCCGAAAAACTCCCTTAAAAGATCATCGTTTTCTATTAGTTTATCCTTATCAATTTCTTCGAATTCGAACTTTTTCTCTTCTATAGCTTTTAAATCTTCTCCATCAAGCTCTACTGGCTGTGCATCAAGAAGTAAAACATCGTAAAGCCACTTCTCAATGGGGTCGCCCTTACCGTATCTGATCGGTTCTTCAAGGTGGACTTTGACGAGCTCAACATTTTCATCACTCTCAAGTCGTTTTAGAAATCTTATGGCGAATCCTCTTCCCGTCCCTTCATATCCGTGTATGGTTGTAGAAAATATAACGTATCTGCATCCTTCAACAATCTTCCAGAGGACGGGAACATCAATTCCGGCCGCTTCATCGACGATGATTATATCTGCGAAATCTTTTTCAATCATTGCTCTACGCGGAACCGCGTATTCGACACGGGCGTATTTGCTGTTGATTACCGTGATGTTGGGACCGCTCGTTTTCACGCTGAACATTTTCATCCCTTGCCTTACGAGAGCTTTTTTCAGGAATTCAAAGTAGGTCTGAACAGCATAAGGAGTCGGGGCGACCACAAGTATCCTAACTGGTCTCTTCAGCACCCTCTCCATCCTTGAAATGAGGTACGGCGTTACGATTCCTAAGACAGCTGTCTTTCCTCTGCCTCTGTTTGCTGTAATAACGACAGCTTTCGTCTCTTTTTCTTTGTCAAAGAAGGTTTCAAAGGTTTGAAGAACCTCTACCTGATCCTGAGTGGCACACATTTTGTAAAGCTTTCTTTTGATCTCTTTTTTCTCCTCAGGAATTACTATCTCCTCCCTCGGTTCTATAACTTTTTTGAAAGTGTATTCTTTGATTATCTCCCTCTTATCGGCGTCAAATATGATAATACCTTCGGCAGTTAGTGTTTTCTTAATGAATCGTCTGTAAAATCTCGGAACTACATCCTCCACCGTATAGGGTTCGCTAACTAGATCTTCGTGCCATTTTCCCTTAAGATTCCACCAAGCATCTATGGGAGGAGACAGGGCGATTATTATTCCACCCTCTCTAATTGTCTCGATTATAATCCCGAGGTCATTCGGATGAAAACCTTCAGTTAGATCGATGATCAGACTGTCATAAGTTTCTCCCAAAACTGATGCGGATTCTCTATAATGCATTAACTTGCCCTCAAAATATTTTTCAGCTAATTCAAGAAAGTAACCCCTTCCGACAATCAGAAGATTGTTTTCCTTTTTTCCAATCGTTTTCAAATGAGTCTTGTAGACTCTCTTTGCTATTTTCAGCAATCTATCGTTTATCTCCTTGGAACATAAAAATACTCCGTACCTATGGCGATTTTCAACAGCGATTTGACAAGCTTTTTGAATTTCTTCAAGCAGTTTTTTTACGGTCATTTTTAAACAATCTTACGTCATGATTTAAAAAAGTAATCCTTAGCAGTTTCGAGCGATCTTGCAACAAGTTCCGCTGTCTTCTCTGCGTCTTTTATCGAAATAACCTCTACCGGTGTGTGGATGTAGCGAGCGGGAACACTTACGACGCCGGTTGGAATACCGGATTTTGTTAGATGGATCGCCGTAGCGTCGGTCGTTCCTCCTTCACCTACTTCGAGTTGGTATTCTATCTTGTTTTTCTCGGCTGTTTCAACAAGCCAGTCGAGAACACTCTTCGGAGCTATAATCCCCCTTCCAGAAGCGTCCGCTACCGTTATTACGGGTCCTTTCCCGATTTTCACATCGATCTTAACGTTTTCTGCACCGGGATGATCTGTTGCGGGTGTAGTATCAATCGCCAAGGCAACATCGGGTTCGATTTCGAATGCCGAAACGCGGGCTCCTTTCAACCCAACCTCCTCTTGGACTGTCCCAACTGCATAAATTGTTGCTTTACTTTTTGTATTCTTTATAGCCTCGATCATTACAGCAACTCCAACTCTGTTATCGAAAGCTTTGCCCGTTAACTTGTCCCCGATTCTGATGCATTCTCTGTCTATTGTTACGGGAGTTCCCACTTCGACACCCATCTTTTTTGCTTCTTCCCTGCTGTTTGCACCTATATCTACGAACATATCTCCTATTTCAATGATTTTTCTCTTTTCATCCTCTTTCATGAAATGGGGTGGCTTCGATCCCACCACGCCGTATATTTTCCCCTTTCTCGTATGGAGAACAACTCTCTGATTCAGAACAGTTTGGGAGAACCATCCACCAATGGGGGTCAGCCTGAGAAATCCGTTTTCGTCAATAAATTTTACCATAAAGCCGATCTCATCTATGTGTGCTGCGATCATCTCTTTGAATTCGTTTCCATTTTTAATACAAATTATATTCCCAAGCTTATCCACCCGTATCTCATCAACGAAATCTTCAAGCTCTTCCTTAATAATCTCCCTTATTTCGTCTTCGTATCCTGCGATTCCATGGGCGTTGCTCAGCCTGATAATGAGATCCTCCACCTTACCACCTCATTCAAGAATCGCATGCCTATTTTCCAAATCTTTTTCGGTCAGATTTCTTAAGCTCATAAGCTCAGCTATTAGAGCATCGAGGAATATCATAACCGTTAGTTCGAACATTGTCCCTAAGGGGGCGATTTTCGATAACTCTTCATCTTTCTCGGTTTTTATCTTTGCCTTGATATACAGGATTATGTCAGCGAGCTTAGCTAATGTTGATTCTTTATTGGATGTCACAGCTAAGAGTTTTGACTCGATTAATTCTTTTGCTTTTTTACTGATATTCACGACAGAAGTTGTTTCCCCAGAACCTGAAATTGCTATGAGTAGATCATTCTTTCCGATCCTTGGGGTAACGGTCTCTCCGACTACGTAAACGTTGAACCCGCAGTGCATAAGTCTCATAGCAAAGGCTTTGGCGACAAATCCACTTCTTCCGGCACCTATGACAAAGATTTTCTCTGCATTCTGAATTGCGTTGATTGCTCGCTCTATCTCTTCAAAATTTAGATTCTTTTTAAGATTCTCTATCTGTTTCTCAATCGTATCTAGGAACTTGAGCATCTGCTCTCCAATCATTCTGACCCCCACTTTCTGTTGTTTTGTAGCGGATAATAAATTTTGAGGGAATTTGGAAGAAAATTTAAATATTTAGCCAAACATCCATAGGCATGCTAATTCTTGCCCTTGATGTTTTAAATGAGAAAAAAGCGATGGACATCGCTGCAGACGTTAGAGATTACATATCCATGATTAAGGTCAATTACCCCCTCGTTTTATCTTCAGGTATCGGGATCATTGAAAAGCTCTCGAAAATAAAACCAGTGATAGCCGATTTTAAAATTGCCGATATTCCTTACACGAGCTCTTTAATAGCAGAAATTGCTTTTGAGAACAGGGCGAAAGCTGTTACAACTCATGGGTTTGTTGGAAAAGATGTTATCGAAGCTGTTAAGAAAGTAGCCGGGAGATATGACGGCGAAGTCTATGTGGTCACAGAATTAAGCAGTAAGGGTGGTAGAGAATTTATGGCAAAAGTTTCAGAAAAAATAGTAGAGATCGCAAACGAAACGGGATGTGATGGACTGATCGTCCCGGCAACGAGACCTGAAAGGATTAAAGAGATAAGGAGTAAAACCTCCCTGAAATTGATTGCTCCTGGTGTAATAACGCAAGGTGGCGAGATCAAGGATACTTTAGATGCTGGAGCAGACGGAATTATCGTAGGTAGAGCGATCTATAATGCAAAAGATCCTAAAGAAGAAGCGAAAAAGATTTGGGAATTAATAAAAAAGTATAAAAAAATTTAAAAATCACAACCGAAAATTAGAAATATCTTGGATTAGTAGATTATTTAAGCCCGGGTAGCTCAGCTCGGGAGAGCGTGCGGCTGAAGACCGCATGGTCCCCGGTTCAAATCCGGGTCCGGGCATAAGGGTAAAAGTATAAACTAGATTTATAATTTCTCTTTTTTATGTTTATGAATTTATGTCCTTTTATTTCAGTAGGCTCATTAAGTCGTCCTAATTTCACGAATTAAGATGGACCCTTTTGGTGCGTTGTATTTCGATAAGTCGTGAACACTCCACACTAGAATACGAGATTAACGATATTTTTAAATACACTCTAATCAAAACTCATAAAAAAGGAGGATTATAAAATGGCAAGACCTCTTGATGTCTTGAACAGAGCGTTGAATACGCCAGTGATTGTCAGATTAAAAGGTGGTAGGGAATTCAGAGGAATCCTCGACGGCTACGATATTCACATGAATCTAGTTTTACTCAACGCAGAGGAAATTCAGGAGGGAGAAGTCGTAAGAAAGCTCGGAAGTGTCGTGATTAGAGGAGACACCGTAGTTTTCGTTTCGCCTTCTCAGTGAGGTGATATAATGTCTGATGGAACCGCCGCAATGGGTAAAAGAGGTAGGAAAATCGTCCATGTGAAGTGTAGAAGATGCGGTAGAGTCTCGTTCCATAAGAGAAAGGGATACTGCGCAGCGTGTGGATTCGGAAGAAGCAAAAGAATCCGGAGCTACAATTGGGTGAACAAAAAGAAGGACAGCTACTGAAATGTGCGGTGTTGTTGGGATTTATTCCCACGACGAGCTTATTACTTCTAGATTAACTTTTTACGCACTCTATTCTCTGCAACATCGTGGACAGGAGTCTGCTGGTATCTCGGTTTTCGGAGACTACATCCACATCCATAAGGGAATGGGTCTAGTTAATGAGGTCTTTAACGAAAAAAAACTAAACGAGATGCGTGGAAAAGTTGCGGTTGGCCACGTGAGGTATTCAACAACGGGTGAAAGCAAGATAGAAAACGCACAACCACTTTTAGCGAAAACAAAGAAGGGTGCTCTCGCCATAGCTCATAACGGAAATATTGTGAATTATCACGAGCTTAGAAGCAAATTAGAGAACAAGGGTTCTGCGTTCATCACGGATTCCGATACAGAAGTAATAGCAAAGATTCTTTCAAAGGAGTTACTCAAAAACGATATAGCAGATTCCCTGAAGAATTTAACCGAGATGCTCAGAGGTAGCTACACTCTCGTCATGGCTTTAAACGATACACTCATAGGATTCAGGGATCCCCTGGGTTTTAAACCACTGATCGTCGGAGAGGGGGATTTCGGCTATGTTATTGCAAGCGAAAGTTGTGCCCTCGATGCCTTAGGTGCCCGAATCATAAGGGATGTAAGTCCGGGAGAAGCCGTTATAATTCGGGAGGGAGAAATCGATTTCGTCAGAATAGCTAATTCAAAGAGAAAAGCCCACTGCGTTTTTGAATACATTTACTTTGCAAGACCAGACTCCGTAATCGATGGAAGATGTGTCTACGATGTTCGACATAAGATAGGAGAAATCCTTGCGAAGGAATCTCCAGTCGATGCGGACATAGTATCTCCCATTCCCGACAGCGGGACGACATCGGCGATAGGTTTCTCAAAAGCTTCTGGGATAGAATACCTTGAAGCTCTTATAAAGAACAGATACGTTGGGAGAACTTTCATTCTCCCAGAACAAAACGCCAGGGAACTTTCAGTTCAGATAAAAATAAATGTCGTGAAAAGCAATGTTCAAGGGAAAAGGGTAGTTCTTGTTGACGACAGTATTGTCAGAGGGACGACAAGCCGTAAGATTGTGGACATGGTAAGGATGGCAGGAGCGAAGGAAATTCATTTCAGAGTCGGAAGTCCTCCGATAATCTCCCCCATGCTACTTCGGAATAGATATGTCAACGAAGGAAGAGCTTATAGCATCAAATAGGAGCATCGAAGAAATAAGAAAAGAGATTAACGCGGACAGCCTTGCTTACTTAAGTCTCGAAGGTCTGACAAAAGCCATAGGAATAAAAAGAGAAGATTTATGCTTGGCTTGCCTGACCGCTAAGTATCCCGTAGAAATTTAGGTACATTCTCTTCGTAGGGTGGCCAAACTATCCCCCTTTCGGTAATTATCGCCGTAACATTCGTTAGGGGTGTGGAATCGAAGGCTGGATTGAAGACTTTAACATCTTTTGGAGCTATTAAGCTTTTTCTGCACTTTACATGGCAGTAGATTAGCTCGTCCTTATCTCTCTCTTCGATTAGGACATCTTCGGACTTCCTGTTCCAATCAAAGGTTGTTAGGGGTGCTGCCACGTAGAACGGGATCGAGTGCTCTTTTGCGAGAACGGAAAGTGTGTATGTCCCGATTTTATTGAAAACAGCGTCTCTTACTATTCTGTCAGCCCCTACGATGACTTTATCAACCATTCCCTTTTGCATTACGATTCCAGCCGCCCCATCCGTTATCAGGGTGACATCGATTCCGTCTTGCATAAGCTCCCATGTCGTTAGACGGGAGCCCTGATTTAATGGTCTCGTCTCGCATGCGATCACTCTAATCTTCTTGCCCTCCTTAACGGCGCTCCTTATAACACCCAAAGCCGTCCCCCAGCCCACAGTGGCGAGCTTTCCAGCGTTGCATATTGTCATAATCGTGTCTCCGTCATCGATTAGGGAAGCACCCCATTTCCCTATTGCCTTGTTTCTTTCAAGGTCTTCGTCTGCGATCTTTTCAGCTTCCTTTAAAGCTAGTTTTCTGATATCTTCAACTGTTTCTCCTTTGAGAGCTGTTTTTTAAGACTCTTTCAATGCCAACGAAGAGATTCACCGCAGTAGGCCTCGTGGAAGCCAAAAAATACAGCGGCTTTCTTCAGATAGCTTTTAGCCTCTTCAGTGTCTCTAAAATCTCTTTCGTGAGCCGCTAAAGCAATTCCATAAGCTCCGGCGACTTCCAAAGCAGGAGCACCCCGAATTGCAAGCCTTTTGATGGCATCTGCAAGTTCTTGGATGTTACGACACTCCAAGATTTCGAATCTATCTGGAAGTTTTGTTTGATCGATTAGTTTTACTGCATTTTCTTCCCAGAATATCGATCTCATAAACGATTTTATAGACCTTTTATAAATTTTGCTTGATGAGAATCGTTGCAACTGGAGACACCCATGTGACGAAGCTATNGGAGTTACCCACTAGGCTTATAGAACTTATGGACGAGGCGGATTTGGTCATCCANACCGGAGACTTCGTATCAAATGAACTTCTTGAGGAAATAGAAAAAAGAATATAACCTTTTAGCAGTCTACGGGAATTCAGACGATGAGAAAGTGAAAAGAAAGCTCAAACAAACCGAAAAAATCAGAGTTAATGATGTTTGGATAGGTGTTGTCCACAGGGGAAATTATCTCAATAACTTCGACGATCTCGGATACAAGGCAAAGGAACTCGGCGTAAACCTTCTCATCTTCGGTCACATTCATCGCTTCGTTCTCGAAAATTTCGGAGATGTTATCGTTCTCAGCCCCGGAAGTCCAACAAAGCCCCGACAATCTGTAGCGAGTTGTGCCATAATCGACGTTAAGGGATCGAAGGTGGAGGTGAAGTTCGAAATCATTGACGACATATATTGCGGAATGGATGTTGAGCTAAAGTAATTTACGCTTTCGGGCTAACCAAATTGGATTATCCGTTATGCAATCCTTTTTTTAACTTACTTACTAATAAAAGAACACACTAACGCTGCTCACAGCCTGGCTAGAATGAATAAAAAAGTGTATTAGTACTAAAATACCATATGCACTCCTGCTGCTTCAAGAGCTCTGTAGTTATGCACTCTTGCCTTTGCGACTTTTTCTGCCTCTTCAATAGCTAAAGCCTCGTTCCAAACTCTTCTCCTATCTGAAGGTAGTGGATATTTTTCAAAGCAAGCCATATTAGCGATTCTCCCTTACTCATATCGTCATCCTCGATTATAAATTGGAGCTTTTACTAATCCTTCATAGAAAGGTTCTTCAAATTCATTAAGGAGATCCTCTCCGGTATCTGTTTTAATAAAAAAGCCAACAGTATTCTTGAAATATTTGCGATCATTAATATCTTCTTTTTCGAAAAGCATTTTTAAGACTTCAGGTGTACCATCACCCAACTCCACGAGATCAAGAAATCCAAACTTAAAATCTTTTCCAGGTTCAAATATTTCTACATTTTCTTCATCAAGAAGTTCAAATGGATCGATACCTTCTTTTTTGGCTGCTCTCCAAAGTTTTGAACTTCTCCGTACATTTGGATCAGGTGCTTGCTAATCCGATCTATAGCATCTTCGAAGTCCTCGAATTCATTCTTGAACTTTAAAACTTCTTTCAGACTCATTATATAATTTTTTGCTCAAATCTGACCAAATAATACATTTTGAGTCTGTATATGTAAACATCTCTCATTTTAATTTTTTGAGCCCAAAAATAAAGTAATTTAAACTGTCGAAACAACTTCAATCATGAGAATACTGTTGTTCAC
>Ga0065718_1025039_pt1 | contig 13783 bp, 11 predicted proteins | sample GBSCel77sediment_2_FD_59105 | JGI IMG/M metagenome (GOLD analysis project Ga0065718, IMG submission 59105) | Hot spring sediment microbial communities from Great Boiling Spring, Nevada - cellulolytic enrichment CS 77C v3 (version 3) | ecosystem: Environmental > Aquatic > Thermal springs > Hot...
CCCTCCTTTATTTTCTCTTTAAAACATCGACTGCAGTTCGAAGCTCTTGATACTTTCTCTCAAGTTCTGCTACTTTGCCTTTTAGCGTCTGAACATCTGCCGCAACCTTTGCAAAATTGGCAGCGGAAACGCCCTGAGCAGTTGCCTGAGTTAACTGCTCAATGGTTGCATTGAGTGAATCTATCTTTGCCTGAAGGGTAGTAATCTGTGCCTCCATCTCACCCACCTTCTTCTGAAGCTCATTGACCTGAGATGGACTGGCACAGCTCATAAGGAGCACTATCCCACTTATTACCGCTATGCTTAAAAATTTTTTCATATAATACCTCCTGTTGACAGATAAATAATAGTCTTATAAATTTGAAATGTCAATAGTACGGCGTTCCTTAAAATAATCTTCTTTAAATGTTCGAGCCTCGTCAGAAACTCAAGCAAAAAAACCGCAACTATACTGTTTTTTTTGTGATCACCCAAAAGGAGTAAATGTAATATGGTCTCTATTTGCCAAGGATAAACGAAGTGTATAACTTTGAGATTAAAGGTTGGTTTTTTTACTCACAAACCATTAGTTCGCAGGAAATTGCACTTCTAAATTGTTCAGGTTGTAATTTCTTTTGTCATAATTTGCTGTGCTTTATTAAGGAAACTATCAAAAATTCTTTAACATAAATCGAAATTTTTAAGATATTTTAAACCGATGTCAAGTCGAAAAATTAAAGAAATCCTTGTAACATTTTCCATTTCCTGAAGTATTACCATTACCTTAGTTTCATTTTTTTATAATCCATTTCTCCTACCTGTCTCAGCTCAAACTCAATACAAGATAAACGGTTTTTTTTGATATTTGAAATTTTGAATATCATTTAGTGTGATAATTTGGTCCTATAAATACCCTAAAAACATCAAACAATTAGAAATAAGAGCCTTAAAAAAGAGCTTTTTTACCACTTCTTCTTCAAGCGAAAGTTTCCGCTCCCGTCCACGGAACTTTCAAGCCTTTCATTCTAAAAACTCCACAAATTTGTTCTCCTGTGTGACACTCATAACTAAAGATATTATGATTACGGTTGGGATAAGTTTTTCCTCATCAATCTACATTTTCTCATCTGGTCTTCACATTATTCCCTTTCATCAAACTTTTAGCATCCTGGGCTGTTAATATTCTCACAAAGCAATTTTACTTTTACGTAATTTTACCAACAATATCTTCTTTACCACTACTTTATCCACGTTGTTCCAAATTATCAATTGTTGTAAAAACTTTGAATTCAGCAGAGAAGGATTATTTCTAAAAATAGCTTTTTAACTAAAAAATATGCTATAAGATTACAAAACTTCTTTATAAATCTCAATTATTTTATCAGCTATTGTATCTATTTCAAATTCTTTAAACCTCTGAATTGCATTCTCGCTAAAGTAACTATACAACTCTTTGTCAGACAGTATCTTATTTATAGCCTCCGCCAAGGCAAGAGGGTCTTTGGGGGGCACAATATAGCCGGTTTGGTTATTTTTGTTAACATAGTTCATCCCCGACCCAACAACATTTGTCGTAATCAAAGGTTTACCAAAATACAAAGCTTCCAGTAACACTAATCCAAACGCTTCATTTCTGCCAACAGATGGTAGGCAAAAAACATCACAATTTTTCATAAAAACTGCAACATTACTAACTTTTCCTGTCAATATAATTTTTTCATCTAATCCCATTTTTTTTATCTCTGTCTGTAATTTACTGTACAAAGGACCCCCACCTGCAATTACAACAATGATGTCATCATTCAAATATTTACTGGCCTTTACTAGATATTCAAACCCTTTGTACTCTACCAACCTGCCTAAGCTTAAAACCACCTTCTTATCCTGTACTTTTTCGCTAATCCATCCAAATTCTTTTTGTGCTTCTTCATCTATGCTTAAACGTGCTGGATTAATGCCGAGTGGCACAACTACAGCTTTATGTTTGTACCCTCGCAATTGTTCTGAAGTGTCGAGATATTGTTTAGAAGTGACAATAATTTTTTCAGCTTTTTTTAACAACAACCGCTGAATTGGCCTGTAAAACCTATAAGTCAGTTTCTGCCTAACTATATCGGAATGCCAGTGAAGTATTACTTTTTGATTGGTGAACAAACTAACGATTTCTGCCATAGGCACGGGGCAGTGCACATGTATTATATCATAACTGTCTTTCATTTTAAAAAAAGCCAATGCATAATCAACGGAGATGGGCGCTCCATTAAAGAAAAAGTTGGTTTTGCAAGAAAAATAATCAATTCCTCTATAAATTCCCTCACCTGTAAAACTATTTAAGCACAGTAAATCAGCGTGAATACCTTTCCTTTTAAGAGCTTCAACTATTTCAAAAGCAAAAACATCAACTCCCCCTTCATTAGGTGGACACAACTTTCCAAGATGCAGAACTTTCATATCGTTTCCTCCAGGATTTCGTTGAATAGATTAATGTATTCATTCACAATTTTGTCTTTGTTAAAAATCTCCAATCTCGTTTTTTGAGTCTTCAAAATCTTACTTTTTAGTTCGCTATTAGAGACCATTCTTAAAATTTTATCGGCCAAATCTTTGGGATCATATGGGTCAAAGTACACTCCAGCATCACCGAAAATTTCTCGAAAAATAGGTATATCCGACAAAATTACAGGACACCCAAGGCTAACAGCTTCCAAAGGAGGTAATCCAAAACCCTCGTATAAAGAAGGAAAAACGAATAAGTCTGCGTTTTTGTAGAGATTTATAATAGTTTCATCATCCGCGCGTAAAATCTGCTTAACCCTGTGCTCAAATTGAAATTTTTTAATCAAAATATCAACCTCATCCACCAGTGACTCCTTCTGCCCAGCTATGAAAAGATAATGTGGTATCTTATCTTTCAAAAAGGCGAAGGCATTAATTAATACTGAAAGGTTCTTGTGCTTTTTTCTTGTTCCAACAAAGAGTATATAAGGAACTTCTATTCGAGTTGATTTAGCTGAACTACAACCACGAAACTTATCCTCAATAAATTCATAAATTACCTTTACTTTGGGCTCTGCCCACTTAAAATTATCTTTAAGCTCATTTGCAATGGTTTCTGATACTGTAACAATAAAGTAAGATGCTTTTATTGCTTTTTTTAGAATGCACTTAAAAATCATACGCTTATGCTCACTCCTATCCCAAAATGTTGTTAAAGGCCTTAAATCATGTACAACTACAACAGATTTTTTAGGCATATAAAAAGGCACATTTACATGAGGAAAGAAAAATAAATCAACTCTTTTTTCAATCTTTCTTAGCAAAATTGAATGCTTAAGACAACCAACAAGTGAAAACTTTTCATAATCAACAAAAGTAACTTCGAAATTTTTATAACCTGAAAAATCTTTTTCGAATTCCCTCTCCCAACGCCGCGGAACTGCAGTATAGATTTTTATTCCCTTTTGCAAAAATGCTTTCACTAAAGACTCGTAATACCTACCTATGCCAGTATTTTTATAAAATAAACCGTCAAAATATAAAATCATTGCTTCGCTAGTTAAAGCATGCAAAATTCAAAAATTTATGTCTAACGTAAAAATTCCATGATAGTATGATAACCGCTATAGCCAACCAAAAAACAATAAAATTTCGTGAATGTCTCGGGAACTTCTGAGGCAAGTATGGAATCAAAAACACTAAAAAAGTCATGAAACCTACGAAGAATCTGAAGGAAAAAGTAGGCACCACCCTCATGGAAAAAAACAAAAATAAACCTACTCCTATGATTTTAACAAATAAAATTTCCTTCTCCTCAGTTAGAGGCATAAAGAGAAAAGCGTAATAAACGGCCAAAGCGAAAAGAGAGTAGGAATTAATCACATTAATTTGATTAAGCTCGTGCATAGGGTAAAGTATCAGCAATCTTAGGTAACTCTGGACTTTTACACTTAAAAATTCCGGCAAAAATCGAGTCAAATACATAAAAAAGTCAAAAGTAAAAACAAAAATTCCAAATATAAATCCTATGACAGGAAGAAGAAAATAAATCGTTCTGTTAAGAGAATCCCGCTTAATAAAATAAAATAAAAGAAAAACTATAGAGGAATAATGACACAAAAATGCTATTGTTATCTTCGTAAAAAAACCGATCTTATTATCATCAAAAAGGTCATATATCCCCCACCAAACAAAGGCAATCGCCAAACCATTTCGAATTCCACTTAAGCCAAAATGGATATAAAACATAAAGGTAAAAACATAAAGGCTAAAAATTGGTGATATAGAAATCTTCTTAATCAGATACATACTAATCATAACATAAGGTACAGTAAAAAACAAAAGAAAGGTGTGCCAACCGGAATTAAACACCACTCTATTTAAAAAAACTGAAAGCAAAAAATATGGTTCATAATTGAGCATATTTGAGCTATTTGGTGGCAGAAGTCGAAGTCCATGATACATCGGAAAATCAGGGGTAAAATACAATGGAATAATATGTGGCACCAATATTAACACTATCGCAAAAACAATAAACAAGTACTTCAGCAAGATATCATCTTCTTTACCGCGATATTCCTTAGTGATAAGCATATTCATAGGCATTTACATAAACATCACAAGTTTAAGACGCTATTATATAAGTCAGTCCATTCATTCGCCCATCTTTCAAAGTCTAAGAAATTAGAAACGCTATTTCGAATAACGGAGCACCTTGATCTCCAATCTTTTATTTTGGACGCAAACATAAGAATTTTTTCTTCTAAGTCTCCTATTTTGTATGGATCAAAAATTATTCCGTTTACACCGTCGATTATCATTTCAGGAATCCCACCCAAATTACTCCCTATAACCGGAATTCCACAAGATAAAGACTCTAAAACAACACGAGGGAAAGTGTCATGTCCTAAGCTTGGCACCACAACAACATCGACTTTCTCCAGAAAAATTTCAGGGCTCACCTCACCCATAAATATAACTGATTCATCAGCATATTTTGATTTTAAATAAATTTCGTAGTCATTGAAACCCCTTCCAGCAATGTACAGTCTGAAATTTGCCCTCTTCACTTTTCGGAAACTCTTAAGCAATAGCTCAACCCCTTTATATGGATACAAAGACCCTATAAACCCGAAATTAACTGAATTATTGTCCGCTTTTCTAACAAAAGAACATTTTTTCAGAGCAATTGGGCGATATAGTACTCTCCTTATTGGGACTTTAGTAAAATAACCCTCATCAAGAAACTTCTTTAACACAAACTGACTCAAACCAACAACAGCTTTAAGCTTATTAGTTTTTACCTTCTGTGGGAACCTTATCAACTTGCATATAAAACATTGCTTCTTGCAAACAGAATTTTTCTTAAACATATTTGTGGGACATAGCAAATGCAAATCGTGGATTACCTGAATACCAGGAACACCCGATTCTAAAACAGCATCATAGACTGATGACGACCACCCATATGTATTATGAATTTGGATAATGTGGGGGGTAAAAATATCTATTTGTCTTGAAACTATTCTTTTAGCAAGCGGGTTATAGATCTCAATTATGTGCCATAATCTTCTTTTGATGAGAGGAGGCCTGCTTCTGCCGTCAGGAAAGTATAAGTTTGGTATTTTGGCTCTATATATTTTTAGGCCATCTATTTCAACTTCTTCATCCTCCTTATCCCATAAGGTAAGGATCTTCACTTCGTGGCCCAGCCCATTAACAAGCTTCGCCAATTCTTTAATCGTTCGTTCAGCCCCTCCGCCAAATGGCTCAAAAAGAGCATTAATAAAAAGTATCCTCATCTCTTCACTTAAACTCTGCCTAAAACTCCACTAAATCCATCTTTAACAGCTTTAATAATTACATTTATGTTCTTCATACTTATGCATGGCATCTAAAAGTATGAATATAACTATGTTTAGTAAATAAATTATTTTGTTATCTACCAAATTTTGTAACTCAAAAAACACCCTATTTCTAATTCCATAGTAAATTCTCATAGCATCACCTTTCGAAAACTTTGAAAAAATAGTCTCATTAGGACTATTTGAAACGTGCCAAGATAATTCCAAATCATCTATTTTGCTACCAAACAATAGATATATAGCACCACCCATCTTAGTTATTCTGTAAGTCCACTTGTGCTCATCCCATAAAGGTAAAACTTTTCATTTGGGTAACCAATCTTCTCAATGAGTTTCTTGTGAAAAAATAAACCGCCGTAAGGTGCTACTGGAACTATCATATACTTTACTTTATTTAAATCTACAGCGGGAGATTGAACCTTCTTGATACTACTCTTTATATGAATAAAGACTTTCTTGAAAAGGTCTTTCACATGAAAACCAAAAAAGCTATTTCTAATCCCAAGAATCAGTTCAGGTTTGTTAGCCTCAATGGCTTTTCTCCAAATTTCACCTTTTCTAAAGCGATATGATAACAAAGCAACTTTTTCATTTTTTAAATCAAACTCTAAAGAATCCCAGAACTTGAGCAATTCGTTTAAAGAACCTCTAAGAGGTTTATTGTCATCATCTAATAGCCATATAAATTCACAATTGAATTCATTATACGCAATCTCCAAACCTTTCTTAAATCCACCCGCAGAACCATAATTATCCTCAAGGTACAAAACTTTTACATTCCCATCTGACTTCGCCTCCAGTTCAGTAAGCTTTTTTCTACTCTCATCATTTGATTTGTTATCTACAATGATTAATTTAGTTATGCCTTCCTCAATTACAGAATCAACCACTTCTTTCAAAAAATGAAATCTATTTCTATACGTCACTATAATAACAACGACTTTATTACTCATATCACAAAATTATAATGCTTAAGTAAAAAAAAATTAACTCTTGCTGTAAGACAATAATTAAAGCTGTAATGTATTCCATAATATTTAGGGTTCTAAAGTTTTTCGCCTTTAACGACGAAAGCCAGCAGAAAAAAACCAAAAAAGTTAAAGCTTCTAATTTTTCTGAAAACAACCATTAATCAAAAAATTTTCTAAAAACAATTAAATAAGTTCTACAAGTTTTATTTCAACGCTAAATTTCTTTATAACTATTTGCAATAGTTGTCTTGATATTTCTATATTTAACTCTGTCTAACCAAGATAAAATTAAGCAAATTCGTTTGCTAAACTGATCTTCTAATATGAAGATATTTTCTTTCTATCAATGCAAGCCTAAAAGTTAAATTTTCAACATTTCCCCTACCCGAATGTTGCATTTTAGTTCCTATTAAAATCGGACAAATCTAACTTCAAAACACAAATAAGAATTTTAACACTTATTGAGTTACTTCTGCAGATATTCAGAATGCAACTTCTTAAAGATTAAAGTCAATAAGAAGACTTCACTTATCAGTATTGAGAACGATGCACCAATGTCATCAAACAATAAAGTAAGAACCGAACATAAAACGATATTTAAAAGGCCGGCTACAAAAACAAAATTTGAAAATTCTTTTTCGAGCTTCAAGGGGATTAATCCTAAAATCCCAAAATAATAATTTATACCACCGATAAGCACAACCGGTGATAAGATGCGGAGGTTTAAAATTGACCTGTAAAAAGATTCTCCACCAATTAATTTAATAATAAAAGGGGCAAAGACAAATAAAATAATTGTGACAATGGAGTAAAAGGGAAGAAAAAGCTTAAGATATTTAAAATGATATAGTTTAAAACTTTTTTTATCTGTGTTGTACTTCTCACAAAAAACAGGGCATAAAACTTGTCCAAAAGGATATTGAAGACTTTGGACTAACTTTAGTATTTTTTCTGCAGCTGAGTAATATCCAGTTAATGTGTTGTTTGTAATTAATCCAATTATGAAGACATTTGTGCTTCTATACGCCGAGATTAAGGCATTAGTTTAAAAAAAACCAACCGCCCTTTGGGTAGCTTTTTAGGGATTTAAAACTTGGTAAACGAGTTTTCACCCCAAAATTTCTGAAGATTATCAACAAAGCAGCGATGCCTGCGATAACTGTACCTAAAGAGTTGGAAAGAGGAACGTATAAGTAATCTGTGCTCTTTTTAACAAATAAAAAAATCGCAACAGCAAAAATTGATTTAGCAAAAATACTTAGGTAGGTTATGTGTTGCATCCGTTCTGTTCCCTGAAAAAACCATACTGGGAATAGTACTTGCCCAAATACTACTCCGAAAGAAACGTAATAAATAGCCCATTCATACCTGAAACTTCTAGCTGTGAAAACTATTAGTGTCATTATTAACAACGAAACTATGAATAGAAAAAGTTTTATGATCATAACAGAGCTAAAGATTTCAGAAAGTTTATCTATATTGTCCCTATTTATTGAAATATCTCGAGTTGCTGAAAGATTAAAACCAAAATCTGTAATAATCTGAAAATAATTTATGAAAGCCTGCGCAAAAGCTATAACCCCATATTTTTCCGGGCCTAAAACTCTAAGAAGATATGGTAACGTAAACAGTGGAAATACATAATTTGCAAATTGAAGTGCAGAAAGTGATAAAAATTCTCTAATAATCGTTTCCTTCGTCCTTTTAATAGAAAATTTTTACTCAATTCATGGTGCTTTTTTAGTTGAGCTCTTTTACTAACTATCACACACGTAATAAACCCATTTAAAATTTTTAAATATAAAAATCTTTTGTATAATTTGTTATATTGCTCATCCTATGTAAACTCAATAATTCGGTGTTTCCCAAGATTAATCTACTCGAAGTGCGGTAGCTTCGTAAAAATACCAAAATAAAAAAGGGGGGCACCATAATTCACCTTTTTGCTATATAAAGTAGTAGAATTTCACTCTGGCCACAAGATGAGTATACAACTTGAAAGAAAGAAGACTTGTATAAACTTGAATGGAGTCAAAAGGCTTATACTGCATAAAGTCAAAACATAAAGACAAAGATGCAAAAAATAAAAACACACTTATGAGGATATTTCTTGTTTTGCGAAAAAAATGGTCTATTAATAAGGTTGGGAATTAAACGCAATGTTCCAAGATATAACAGATAGTTTGGTTAGTTTTTGTAAGATAGAATTAAGCGGATATGTAAGTGCAAAACTACTTAATATCTTACCAATGCATAAGTAAGGGTTAGTATTAAAGGGCAAACGGAAGAAATTTGTGTTAATGGTGAGTCTAAAAAGTTAGCTACAGTTTAACAAAGCAGAATATACCAAAAAAGACACATAAAAACTGGAAATAATATGAACCTAATTTTATAGATTGAGCTTCGATCTCAGTAAAACCATTGAAAACTTTCTTTATTTCAATATAATGCACATTTCCATAAAATTACTGCCATTTATTATCACACTTAATGAAGCATAATATGATACATACCCACTCTAAGACACATTTTTCTGGAGTTTATTTAAATTTTTTAGAGATAGTAAAACGGTTTTTTAAAAGACAATGCGGAAAGATTAAAAAGTGCTTAAGTTCTGCGAAAGATTATAGCCTTCAAAAAACTTTATTCTTTAGTAAAGCTTTTAAAAGAGGTTTAAAGGAGTAGATTTTAATTGGTAGAGACATCTTATTTCGTGTTATTTTTGTTGCCAAGTAATGAAAGTAAAGGATAATCTTTGTGCGATTAAGTTAATTTTAGCTAATTCACGAAAACTCTTTCAAAAACTAAAATTGAAGAACGATTGAATCCAAAACTCTAATATAGCAAATTCACAGTAGAACCTCATTTGCATTTATAAAAATTTTCTGGCTGTGGATTTTGTCAAGTTAATATTCAATATAAAAAATCGAACCAGCCGAAATTTGCCTGTACATAATTAAGTGTTTATAATACAACAATAATAATGAGATTTGATGATTTTATTAAAAGTACCTTAAAAATTGTCCTCTTCCATAAGAGGTTACTCTTGATAACAGTCGGAATTTCTCTTTCTGCTGGAACATCCATAATTTTTTTAATAAAGCCCAAATATGAATCAAGTTTTCAAATTTACATCTCAACTTTATCACCAACGCTTGGGGTTGCTCAAGGTTTATTAGGGAATACTTCTCCCTTAAGTGATATACAGACTTGCATAGAAATCTTGAAATCAGAGCCGATAACAAGTAGGATTTTAGAAAATTTTAACTATCGTATAAAGCAAACATGGCCAAGGAAAAACATCACTAAAATATTTGAGTATTTCTTTATTAAAGATCAGAACACAAAATGTGTTCTTACTGTGGATTTTAAAAATGATTATGTCAAAGTCTCTTACAAAAGTCTTAATAAAGTTGAGATAACTCTTCCATATGGATCACAATTTGAAGATTCAAATTTAAAGTTTAAGCTATTTCCAAAATCTCAAATTGACAAAAATCTTCTAAACAAAAGAATCCGTTTTAAAGTTCTTACATACGAAAGTGCATTAAAAAGAGTTACAAAAAAATTAAAAGCGCAACAAGTAGGAACAGGCATAATAAAAGTTTCTTTTAGAGACGAAGACAATGAGATAGTTAAGCAAATCGCGGATAGTGTTCTTAAATGGTATACAGATTTAATTGTGGGACTCGCAATTTCAAATGTGCATGAAACAAGAAAGTTAGTTTCAAGATCTTTAGATTCTGTTAAAACCAATTTTGACTCAGCGCTTATTGAGCTTAAAAATTTTCAGAAATTAACAGGCCTTCAAAAGGCTGCAATTGCAGGGAATGTAGAACTTTTTGGTGCTTATCTAAGTGAAATTTCTAATTTAGAAATGACAAAGACTTCAGCCGAAGTTTCCGGCGTCATATCTCAAGTAGCTAAAATTGACTCACTAATTAAAACTTTCGAACAAAGATTTGAGGATTATCCCGATCTTTACTTTAAATTAAGGCAAATAACTGAGAAGCTAACAGTTAACTTAGAGTTATTCAAATCCCTAATTGTAAAATATTACGAACTCCTTGCATTAGAAAAGCAGTTTGAACCAGTCTTTAAAGTACTACTTTATCCTCAATTACCGATTAAACCTGTTTCACCCAAAAAGAAGATAACCCTAATCCTATCAATTCTTTTCGGTTTATTCTTGGGAACTACTATAGCCTTGTGGTCGTATGCCTATAATCCTTTCTTTAAAGACGAGCTCGACATTTTAGAAACTGCAGGTAAAGTTGAAATACGCAGTGTTCTTGATAAAACAATTAAAGACAAACTCGGGAAATTACCGCTTCAAAAAATAATAGAAAACTCAAATATAAAAGAACAACTCAGTGAAATTTTAAACTATGCTATAGTTGAACAACCCCACGATAAAAACTTTTTAATTTTAACAGTAATACCACTGGAAGATTCAAATGCAGCAAAAAGAATAGCTTATTACTTAGCAAAAATAGCATGTGAGAAGGGTTACAATGCCCTTTTTGTAGACCTTGATAGCAAAAATCGGGATTTAGAATTAGAGAACATTTTGCACACACTCAGTAAAAAAGAAGAGGTATCCATTGGTTTAAGTTCAAAAATGAATGTTTCAGAGCTTAACTCAGCAAAATTGGGTTACTTGAAATTAAATGAAGAACAAGAGTATATAAATTTTATTGTTAAGTTTAAATCCTTAACCGAACAAGATTTGTCAAAAATTTTTCCATGTAAATTTATGATTATATCATTGCCAAATAAATTAAACAAAATCCACTCAAAATTTATTAGTGAAAATTCCGATATTAACCTCATTGCTTTAAACTATGGTAAAGACCACATCAACAAACTGGCGCTTTATAAAGACAATTTTGGAGAAATAGTTGAAAAAAGCATATATTTAGCATTTGGCCCTGAATTCTCTTTTTTTTAACATTTTCAAAATATAAATGGTGTAAGTCCATTTCGATATTGCATTTACATGACAAAAAACATCAAAAGTAGTTAATCTTATAAACTCGATACTATACAAAATCTATTGAACACTTTTTAACCTCAGTCCCGGGGCTTTTTAAATCCCTTGAAATTACTTTTTATAAGGCCTATTGGAGAAAATAAATAATCTTTCCATACATATTATAACTTAATAGAAGCTCAAAAATTTCATTACAACAGTTACTCCTTACTTTAAAGTAGCCTTTTTTAATCAAAGAGTTCAAGTCAAACTATTTAGCTCTTAGCCTTAATCTGTTAATTAAAATTCTATTGTTCCCCAAAATTGCTAATTAAATTCTCTAATACAAAATTAGTATCGCCTATCTTTTTTAATAAAAGAAATAAGCTCAGCAGCAAAAAGTTAATAACAAGGTTAGGTTATAGTTTCAACTATTCAGAACTATGCAATAATCAATTAAAAACGAAACATTAATACCAACAAGTCTTCAAAAAATAATCACTATTAAATTGCGCCTTCTCTTTTTATTACCACTACAATTGTTTTTAAAATTATTACAATGTCTAACCACAAAGACCAATTTTCCACATACCATTTGTCATACTCTATCCTCTCTTTAAAGCCGAGTAAGCTCCTTCCCGAAATTTGTGCTAAGCCAGTAATTCCAGGTCTTACAGAGTAATAGTAATCTAAATGGTCCCTATAGTGTAGATCTCTTTCTGCAACCGTAATAGGCCTTGGTCCTACAAAGCTCATATCGCCCTTCAGAATATTTATTATTTGAGGTAATTCATCAATTGAGAATTTTCTTAGCACTCTGCCAATTTTTGTAACTCGAGGGTCATTTTTCAATTTAGAATTTTTCAACCATTCCTCTCTCGCTACGGGATCCTTATTTAAAATATCCGACAGTCTTCTCTCTGCATCAACAAACATTGTTCTGAATTTATATAGACGAAAGATTTTTCCATCCTTACCCACTCTTTCCTGAGTAAAAAAAATAGGGCCCCTCGAGTCTAACACAATAAGAATCGCAACTAAGAAAGACAGTGGAATTAAAAAAGGAACCAATGCTAAAGCAACTACGAGATCGATTACTCTTTTTACTATTAGTCTTTTCTCGTCTAATAGCTTATTCTCAAAAGACACGAGATTTACAGCCTCGGTATTAAAATAGGACTTAAAACTCCCCGTTGGCAAAACTGAGTTACTATCGAAAAGAAATATATGTCTATAGTTTTTAGTTAATTCCTTCAATTTGTCAGTGAAATCGCTAATATTCAAATCAATAAACACATATTCGGCGGGTGTACCTAAAACAAATCCCAAATATTTGTTCGAAAGGATGGCTTTTTGAAACTTAATAAATGCCTCATCCGAACCAATAAAATTGCAGTTTTCGACTAAATTAAGAATATATAATAACCTGCTCGCCAAGAAGCGAAAGATGGGAAACAAAAATATTAGGAAAAGGGGGATCATAAGGAGTACAGACCTTGACCACCCTTTCATATCCACAGTAATGGACAAACCAGCAACAATTATTACAACAAAAATGAATACCGTGCTGATAAATTCTTTAAAATCATCCCAGAAGAACCTTCTTGTGGAATAAAACCCCCTTAAGGCCAAAATAACAACAAAAACCATTGGTAAGCCATAAAATACTGTGTATCTTGATAATTTTTGGCCGGTGAACGGAGTCAGTAGTGAAAGGTATCCGCTCAAGCCCATTCTCACATAAAAAGCAAAAATAACAGAAAGATAAAAACTGGACAAATCAGACAGTAATAGAATTAATACTCTTATAAAATCAGCTTTTCTTTTCTTTTTACTTTTCAGGCTCGTCATCACACAAGATATCTTTAAGGAATTAACTTATTCTTTCAGCATCGGCATCTTTAACCCGTGTTTCTTTGCTGTCTCAATGGCGATCTTGTACCCTGCGTCGGCATGCCTTACAACACCAATTCCTACATCATTGGTAAGCACCCTCTCGA
>Ga0065718_1005225_pt1 | contig 13738 bp, 12 predicted proteins | sample GBSCel77sediment_2_FD_59105 | JGI IMG/M metagenome (GOLD analysis project Ga0065718, IMG submission 59105) | Hot spring sediment microbial communities from Great Boiling Spring, Nevada - cellulolytic enrichment CS 77C v3 (version 3) | ecosystem: Environmental > Aquatic > Thermal springs > Hot...
TAATAAAAACAGAACCACCATAAAAGAAAACAATTGAGGCTAAAAGTAAAATAAAAAATGAAAGACCAGGAAAGATAGGTAAGCTTATTCCTAAAATTTTTTGAAAAATATCAGAATAAAGAATTACAGGAATAGTTAAAATCAAAGAAAGCCAAAATTTTTTTAAGAAATCTTCAGCTTTGTGTCCTGCATGTTTACTATGATCTTCGTCTTTATGTTCTTTATGTTTTTCATGTTTTTCTTCTTTTTCTTCAACTTCAACAAGTTTCATCCCGCATTCAGGACAATTTCCAGGCTGATTTTGTGGTTCTATACATCCCATAGGACAAATATACTTCTTCATCATAAATATATTATACCCCAGGGGGGTATTTATTGTCAAGTTTTATATTTCTTTGTAGTTTCCCTTCAGAAATTTTCTATACCAATTTTCAAATTGTGCTTCTGAAGCAAAATGAATCTCAAATGGGTGATAAACATCAAAATTTTCTAAAATTTTAATCGAAATTTTACTTTTTTCTCTTTGATCAATTTCTTTCTCAGTAACAATTAAAATATCTATATCACTATTGGGGCCAAAATTTCCAGTAATATAAGACCCAAATAAATAGATTTTTGTAGTCTCGCCTAAAATCTCCTTAGTTCTTTTTTTAATCAAATCTAAATAATAATTGATATTTTTTAAAAATTGTTCTCTTTTTTCTTTCCTTTCTAAAAGAAGCTCAAAATATTTACCCATTCTTGAATATATCTAATAATTATTCCATTAAATCGTAATATTCTTTTTTATATAAATCTTTTGCTGTCTCTAAGAATCTTTGTGCTCTTATTTTTAAAATCTCGCCCTCTTTTTTTTATTCTCTGCAACAGTCAATTAATTTTTCAATTAGTTTTTTAAGAGAAAATCCTGTTTTTTGTTCTTCAGCAATATTTTTTAACTGAGATGATTCTTCTTTTATCTCTTCTAAATTGATGATATTCAATTTTATTCCCCAGAAAATATTAAAAAGGTCATAGGCTAAATCAAAAACTTCTCTTGCTTCTTCCTTTTTATTTTGACTTTGAAATTTTGTTCCTACTTCAATAAGCCTCATTGTTGCAGAAAGAGTGTGTTTAATAAAACACCAAAGTTCTCCTTCTGGCTTTCCAATTAATTTTTCCATCATTTTCTTTCTAATTTCTCTTACTTGATTAAGTAAATCAAAATATTCACTTTTTCCTGTTTTCTCAGCAGTAAAATAAAGATGCTCTTCCATACTAATTAAATTCATAACACCAACAGCTAAATCCTCATCAGCCGAAAGATCAATTACTTTTTCTTTAAATTCGTTGATTTTCTTAATCAATTCTTCAGATGTTTTTATTTCCATTTTTCTAAATTATAACATTAAATCCAGCTTAAATTAACTAGTAATTTTCTTTTATAAATTTTTCAATCCCATTTGCTATTCCTTCAGCTATTTTTCTATAGTTTAATATTAAAGTCAATAAATCTTTAGAATTTCGCATATTCCCCATCTCTATTATTACAGCAGGAGTTTTAGGATGAATAGATCTTTTAAATTTTGACCAGTTAAAGGCGTAATAATGTGTCATATTTTTAGTTGCATAATCTATAAATTCTAAACCTGAATTTTTCAAATATTCTTCTATTATAGCCTCCTTCAATTTTGGGGCCTTACCTGAATAATCTATATAGGGAGTAGAAATCATAAATCCAGAAACAGAGCTATCTGTTGAATTTGCATGAATTGAAACAAAAGCATCTGCATAATATGCTTCAGGCAAAATAGCAGGTAAAATCTCTACTAAATAACCTCTTTCTTCTAAAATTTTTTTAACCTCAAAACCTATTAACTTATTTATTTCTACTTCTTTTATTGAACCTATAATAGCACCTACCCTGGAAACATTTTTAAGTTCTAAAGGAGGTTCTTTGTCCATCATATGNCCTATTTGAATTGCTATTTTTATAGGCCCNTCTGGTCTTTCCCAATTATCAAAATCAGGAAACCTAAAATATAGTGCTTGTCGTGAAAATTCAGGATAGGGTTGATAATATATCTCATTTAATATTTGAGGTATTTTCTCTTCGCTTAATAAATTCGCTTGATTAAAAGTAAATAAAATCGTTAAAATTTTTATTAAGATTTCAGAATTTTTAACTAGCATTTTTAACCTAATTTATCATACTAATAAAAACTAAAAAGATTGAATAATTTAAAAATAAAATTGCAAAATCAAACCAAAAATAATTAACAAAATTAAAGTAATGATTATTCTTTGAAACAAAATTGTTTTGCCTCTTTTTTTAGTAATCCATCTACTTACATATGGAGCAAATAAAACTAAAATTCCACCTAAAATTGCAGTTAATAAAGATTTATCAATCATAACAACTTTGCCATATTTTGAAATTGAAAAATAAAAATAATCTGATATAAAAGATTTAACCGGCAAATAAGTGAAAATGAAAGTCAAAAATATAATAAAAATTTCTTGTCCTTTAAAAAATTTTTTCTTTATTAATCTATTTAACCACTCAGCAAAAGAAACAGCTAAACCACCAACAAAAAACCCCACCACTAATTTTTTAACTCCAAGTTCATAACCAGCAATAACTAAAAATCCAGCTCCAGCTACACATAAAGGACAGTGGGCGTAGCTTGTAATGGGAATAACTGAAAACAACAAAAAAATTAAAAATAAACATAAATTTTCCATCTTAAAGTGGACTAAAAAGGAATTTAAACTTTTTACCTCTGGCATGGCATAGCAACGCTTTAATCAAACTGGGTTACGGGTCCAATTAAATTTTATACTATTTCCATAACCTCAAAAGCTCATTAATATGATTTTGTTTATCTTGACTTAATCTCTTGAGAAAATCTTAGTAACGTTTGCAACCTTTAGCATTCTTCAAATAATACTTATTAATTTTTCAAAGTGATCTATGCTCAGTAACCAATTGACTTAAAAGATTATGATGATCTTTAAGTATTTTTAGTAATTTTAAAATTTTTAATTTACGACCTTAAATTAATTATAGTATTAAATTTTATTGAGTTAAAGCATTATAAACATTTACCAAACCTGAACCATAAAGATTGTCTTTCCCAGTATCCCCCAAATCAAGAGCTGTATTTTCTAATCTTTGCTGAACCTCAGAAGGGCTGCAAATATTGTCTAAATTGAGATCACATTTTTTAGTATCAATTACTAAAGCTGCAGCACCAGTTACATGAGGAGCAGCCATTGAAGTACCACTTAAAGTAGTATATTTTTGCCCTTTATAAGTTGAATAAATATTAACTCCAGGAGCTGCTAAATCAACTTCTGGGCCATGGGAAGACCAAGAAGCAATTTGATTATTTTCATCAGTTGCAGAAACAGCAATAACTTCAGGATAAGCAGCTGGATAAACTACTGAAGAGCCTGTATTTCCTGCAGCAGCAACAATAGTTAGTCCTGCATTATAAGCAGCAACAATAGCATCGTGAAAAGATTGTACATTCTGTGATGTTCCTAAGCTCATATTAACAACTTGGATTCCATTGTTTACCGCCCATTCTAAGCCCTCAATAACATCAGAAAGGTATCCAGAACCATTTGCATTTAAAACTTTAATAGCATAAAGATCAATATTAGGACCAACACCAACTACTCCAATATCATTATTTATAGCAGCAATAATGCCAGCGACATGAGTTCCATGACCATTATCATCGTTTGGTGATTTTAATGGATTAATAGCATTGTACCCACCCTTGATGTTTGCTTTAAGATCAGGATGCTTTAAATCAATACCAGTATCAATAACACCAACTTTTACTGGATCGCCAGTAGAAATTGACCAAGAAAGTTCAGCATCAATTCTATTAATATTCCAAGTTAAGGTTTGAGGAGGCTGTGGTTTAACTTTTTTAGCTTGAATATATCTTGGCCTAAAATTTCTTTCAAAATTTTCTAAAGCATAAACCTTAACATCAGGATCAACTCTTAATACTTTGCCACTTCTTAAAAGTTCAACTTCTCCTTTTTGAGTAAGCCAAACAGCCTTTCCTCTTATTAATCTTAAATCTTTAATCTTTTCAGCACCAGCTTGACCTAAAAGAAGTTCTTTTGTTTGTTCATCAACACCATTTTTAAAAACAACAATTTTTCTTTCTTTAATATTTTGAGCTTTAGATAAAGAGGCTAAATTAAAAATTAAAGCTCCGACCAGGATGACAATTGTAAAAAATATATATTTTTTCATACTTTTTAGCTTTGTTTAATTTCGGCCTTAATTTTTAATTATAAACTTTATTAATTTTTAAAAATCTAAGATTTTAAATTATAAACAAATTAACTAAAAATTATTGTTAAATTTAATGATTTTTGTTAAATATGATTTTCTACATTATAGACACTTTTAATTATAACATTTATAACATTATTTTAATTATTTAATTATTTAATTATTTAATTATTTAACATAAGTCTAAATTTCAATTAACTATTTTATAACAAAATTATAAGATAATGATTATGATTGATCGTTATTAAAACAAAAACGGAAATAAAAAAATTATTTTTAATTATTCTTTCTCTTTTGGCCGTTTCTTTAGTTGTTTTAGCACAAGAATAGATAAGCACACCAACTACTGCAACCATAACCCCAACAATAGCAACACAAACTTTACCATTAACAACTACAACTCCATCTTAAGGGGAACAAATTGATATTAATTGTATGAAAAATGCTGTTGAAAAAAGAGAAAATTTTTAAAAATCAGCAAGAAAAATTTACTTTAATAAAGTAATCCAAGCTTATGATAAAAGAAGATATGATTTTTCTCAGACTTGGTCCATTGTAAACCATAAAGAAAGACAAAAAGCAATACGCTGCCCCTTGAGGTAATTTTAGAAAAAGCGTAAAGTCTCCTTGGGCAGAATATCGAAAAATCCATGATCAAATTTGGAAAACATTTGTTCAAGATAGAAAAAATACGGTTCCGGGCTAACGAATGAAAATTCAGGTATTGATTTAAATTTATAAAAAAATTATAAAAGAAGGAGAATTTTAAAATTTAATTTTTATTTTTATATTTTAAATTTTGATGTTTTGGGGAAGGAAAAGTTTACATCTATATTTTAAATTTAACAAACTTACCCTTAAAAGGTATAGATAATTTAATTATTTATTTTATATTTTACTCTAAAGGCGGCGAAGATACTTTTTCTAGTTTATTTCCTACGAGTTTATATATTACTTTAAGTTTTTTTGAAGGACAACAATATGGATCATAAATATCATGAGTTAACATTTCTATTATTATTTTATTATCTTTAATTTCTAAAAAATTTATCGCTACCCTATCCCCTAAGAAAATAGTATCTAAATTTGATCCTTCACCATTGTTGTTTATAACTACTGCTAATTCTTTAAACTCACCTGTGCCCAAAAAATTACTTGTTAAAATTACAATAGCATCTTTTTTTTATCTTGGTTTAAATCACCAAATCTTACATATTCTTTAAGTAACATAACATAGGCATAATTTCCTGGTAAACCTGGATCAAATGGAGAAATTACTTCTTTATAGAAGCCATTTATTAGTTTTACTTTTTTATTAAAAGCATTTACATAATACTCTAGATTTGAAAGTTTTTCTATTGTTAATTTATCTATATAATTTTTTTCTCTTGGAATTTTTTTCAATAAAATAATTGCTATTTTGAGACTCAATTTTGGGTTTCTCAACCCAACCTAAAATTTGCTCTTTTTTCGAATATTTGGAATAATTCCAGCTTATTATAATACTAAGCAATAAAGCAAAGAAGAATAAAATGAAAATGTATTTAAATGAGATCTTCATTTTTATTTAAAAATAAGACTGGAAAACTAAACCGAAAATTATTAGCGAAGGTAATATAATAACCCTCTGAAGCGTAGTTGGTTTTTCTTTTTCAGTAATTAAAAAGGTAGATATTTTATTACAACTTAATTTAATTTATTATATAAAAATTTAATAACAGACTTTACATTTTATTACTTAACAACTTCTACTTCCCAATTTTCATTTACCCACAGTCCTATAATTTTTATGTTTAATTTCATTAATTTAATGATTTTCATTCCTTTTTTAATCTGTTCAATATGCGTTTCTTTACTAACTGGATTACCAGCACAATCTGCATGTCCAATCACAGCAATTATTTTAGAATTATGTTTTTTTACAGAGATTTTTATTTTTTCTTTAATCCAAGGCAAGATCTTTTTATTGTTCTCTGCTAATATTTTATCTATTCCTGGTTCAGTAATCATATCTACATAATCTGCTTTATATTTTCTCTTTAAAAACTCAATAACAGGAATTTGAACCCTACCATCCATACAATTTAAAGCTGTTACAAATTTTCTTTTTTTCATTTTTGAAACATACTTTTAATAAACTTCAATTTAAATACTAGTAAACATATAAATTGATTTTCTATTTATTTTATTGGGTTTCTCCTAAAATCTCCTTTAGAGAATCTCTAATTTCTTGTTTACCCCTATCAAAGTCTAAATGAACTGTTTTCCACCTAAAAGCTTCCTCTGCTTCTTCAAGAATATTCTGCAAATTTTCAGCATATTCTTTTTTCTTCCCTTCATCAGTAACTTGTTTTAATTCTTCACAAATCTTCTTAGCTACGCCTGCAAAATCTCTTGACAATTGTGTAGTATATTCACTCCCACCAGCAGGCCATTTTGATTTTCTTGCCTTTTCAATTATTTCTTTGAGTTTTTGTAATTCATTTTTGATGTTTTGTTCTATTTCTCCTTGTTCTATTTTTCCTTGTTCTATTGGTTCGGGTCCTTCAGGTTGTCCCCCCAAGGTCTTTCCGGGTTGATCATTCTTAAAAATTTTTTAAAATTAATTACGACCGAAGTTGTATCAATAATTTAATTATACTCAAAATTATTTCAACTTTCATAGATTTATCAGGTCTCTTTAAGTGCTTTTTAGTTTATACTAATTGTTTATTATTATTTAAATTCTAATAAGAAAAAAATTATGAAATATCTCTAGTAATATCCTAAAACCATTGAAANGAAACTAACAGCTAGAAGAAAACGTAATACAACATTAGAAAATTCTCTAAAATAAGCTTATAATTTCCTCTAATTTAGAACAAAAATCATAAAAATTAAAATAGAAAAAATTAGAAATAGATTAGATACTCTTTAGTAAGATGGGAAAGCAGACAATCAAATTGGGGGTATTTGTTGAAAAAAGAAAAAATTGTAAATCTGGCTCAACAGGTGAAAATCCTAATATGATTTAAGTTTCTAAACTTAAATTTTCTCTGTGATAGGAACAAAAATTATTTTTTCTTTTTGTTTGTATTTTTATTACTTCAAAATGCAAAACCTTTTTATAAGGTTCCCATTTTAGGTCAATAACAATGGCAATTCTTCTATTTTTAGAAAGTTTTAACCAAACAACAAGAGCAGATTTACTTTCCCCAACTATATGCCATTTAAAAATTTCCTCTTATTTTATTTCTAGTTAAAAACTTAAGCCAGAAAATTTTTATATTATGCTTCTTAAATAGAAAAAGTCCATAGGAATATCACTACTACCTAGTCTTCTATAAAATATTCCTTTAAAAGAAAAAAGTGAATTGTAAGATATTCCTATTTTTAATTTCAAAATTACTTTGTTGTGATTAAGAAAATATTCTTCCATTTTTATAAATGGTATGGGGGTTATATTGGTTTTTATATAATTTATTAGTTTATTTTTGATCACGTCAAGTTCTTTTAAATTTTCAAAAGATATAGGATCTAATTCTCCATTATCTTTTATTCCTATAAATATAATTCCCCCATAAGTATTAGCCATAGATGTTATTGATTTTAATAAAGTATCTGGGAAATTTAAAGAATCTTTCGATTTAAATTCTATCAATTCATTTTCCCCTTTACGAACTGCCTCTTCTACAGAAATATCAGGAACTTCTTCTAGTGTTATTCTTCCAACAAGCTTTCTTTTAAAAAATACATGTATAAGCAAAAATGTTGCAAATATAAAGATAGCAGCTAAAAACAAATGGTAAATAATATTAACTTTAGCTCCAGAAATTGCAAAAATATAATTATTTTTATCTAATCTGAAAAATATCAAGTCGTTAGTATTTTTATCAAAATAAATAATAAGGGGTAAATTTTCATAGTTTATTATCTTATCCAGATAATTTTTAGGCAAAAAGGCTGGAACACCCCAACCCCAATTCATTACCTTGCCATCTTCTCTAACAATTTGAAAAGCATCCGCTTTTATTTCTCCTTTTAGAAACTGGCGACTACTTTGTCTCTCGTGTCGTGATAATAATCTAGATTTTATAATTTTCATTTCTGCCTTCAATAACTCACTAAGATCTTCTTTAACTTCAAATAATCTCCATGGTACTTTTTGGGCTATTCCTAACATAATATAATATTTCTTTCCATTAACTAGAATATGATCCGTATATAACAACCATTCTTCAGAAGTAATTGATTTATATTTTTTAGGTTCGGTAAATTTTTTTAAAAATTCTACATCGGAATAACTAAATGGGCTTTCTATAAATTCGTTTGTTAAATCAATAAAAAATCCATTTTTATATATTATAAAATCAGCTGAGAGATCACTTTTATTTATATCATTCACCCACTTTTCAATATCGCATTTCTTCTCATCGCAATCGATCAATGAAAGAGTATACAAGTTTTTGGTTTTTAAATCTTTATTAATTTTGTAAATAGTTACTAATAAAAGAACAAGTAACAATACAAACGAGATTATCAAACTAAGTGCAATTTCATTTATAATCAACTTTTTATAAATTCTTTTCCTCTTCATTTGGGTTAAATCCGTATTTAATTGCTATTTTGAAAATTCGTAATGCATATCTTAGTTGTTTATCTGAAAGCTGATAATTTCTTTTAATTAATTCAGCTATGTTATATGCGAATGATCTATCTTTGGGTGAAAGTCTATGGTTTTCTTTTGCCCATTTGGCTAATTTTTTCCATATTTTATAACTCTTACTCTCAAATAAATTTGGAAGATTTTCCGAGGTTTCTTCTAGTGAAATCTCGACACTAACACTTTTTGTAGTAGTGTTTTTTGCTGAACTTACATTCTCTTTAGAAACCTCCTTTTTTTCCAAATAAGAAGTTATTTCCTCTTCATGTTTTTTGTCTTTATCTACTTCACGCTTGGTTTGTTCTTCTTTCTTCTGATTCTCAACTATATTATTAATTTTTTCTATTAATCTCTCAATATAGTCATCGGGATCTTTCCAATATCGGGTAGATGGTATTCTTAAAATTATCCAGCCCGCTCTTTCCAAAATTTCCTGTCTCTCAATATCATCAATATTTAATTCCCCATACTTATCATAATGTTGCCAACCATCACATTCTATTCCTATTCTTAAATTCTCAATAAACAAAGCTAGATCAATTCTATAACCACAAGCTTCATATTGCGGATATAATCTATATCCTTTTTTTGTTAATCTTTCATAAACATCTCTTTCAAAATCACTATCAAATTTTTCACTTATAATATCAGAAATATTAAAACCTTTTGCATAGAAAAGAAAATCTTTTAATAAATTAGCCGGAAATTCTTTTATATCTCTCGAAATAAAAAATACCATTTTTCTTCTTGCACGGGTTAAAGCTACATTTAATCTATTTTTCCCAAACTCACTAGATGAAAGTAACGAGCTTATTATTTTAGGTGATGAGTTAGGAGCATACCTTAAAGAGTAAATAATAACATCTCTTTCATCTCCTTGAAATCCATCAGCAGTAGATATAAGAACTGGCTCATTATTATCTTCTTTTTCTTTACATATTCTGTGTAGTTCTATATCTTTTTCTTTTTCTTCTATAAATCTATCCAATATATAATCAGCCTGTTCCCTAAAGAAACTAAGAACACCAAAACTATATTTTTTATAATGAGGATCTTTTAGGCATTTTTTTAGGTATTTTATAACTTCTTCAGCTTCCTTTCTATTCACTTTATTGATATCCTCCGCGTTTTCTACTTTATAAAATTCGAAAGTATTACCAATTCTTTCCAACCCTTCCGTCATTATCCTTAACATACCCCCATAAAACTTTTCATTACTAAATTTAATAATTTCTGGTAAACATCTAAAGTGTTCTTTTAACATAATTCTATTTGGGGGTAATAATTTATCAGGGAGAAGATTGGCAAGCTTTAAGCAAGATGAATCTCTTGTTATTTTAAAAACATCTACAAGTTCGTCATTAGATAAGTTTTCTGCTTGAAATTTAGAATTAGACATTTCTTCATCAAAGAATAAAAGCTCTGGGCTTTTAAGCTGTTTATCATCCCCTATAATTATTATTCTTTTTGTAATAAATAAGAGTGGTAATAAATAAATTGGTAGAAGTTGTGATGCTTCATCAATAATTACATAATCAAATAAAGCTGGCTTGAATGGAAATAATTTAAAAACATCCTCTATTTTTACTACCCATAATTTGAATAGATCTAGAATTTTGATATATTCCGATTTGTTTTTAATTTCTTCAATCTTTTTAATTTTTTTAGTTTTTAAAATTTTCTTTAAAGATTCGACTAAACCCATATTTTCTGCGTTGTTGTTGAATTTATTGATTCTATTGCTAATTAAATTCGAGAGAATTTCTTTAGAATTTATATTTATATCTTTTTTAATTTCGTCTAACCTTTCTTTTAAACTATCAATGTCATCAAAAACTTCAATATTTTCTAATACTTCTTTGAGGATAATACAAATAAAAATTTTATCTGGATTAGTTATATTATTTTCATACAAAAAGGTAGATAACTTATAAAAATTCTTATATTCCTCTAAACTTAAATCTTTAAGTAAAATTATTTTTTCTAACTTTACATCATTTATTAAAATAGTCTTAAGAGCATTAAGTTTAGTTCTAAAAGAATCAATCTTTGTTATAAAATAATAACTATACTTTAAATTTTGATCAATAAAATCTTCTCTGTCTTTATAAGTTTCTAACAAAATTTTTATAACCGGATTATTTTCTTTATTTAATAAAAAATCAATAATAACTCCTATTAAGGTTAATGTTTTATAGGTTTCATAAAGTTTATAATTCGATATTAAGCTTTTGTTTATTTCTTCATTAATGAAGGTAATAGCTTCATAATATGAAACCGTTAAATTTTTTTTGTAAATTTCATTTTCGTATTTTTCAAATATATTAGCTATTTGTGAGATCAGATTAAAAAAGTTTATTTCCTTCAAATAATTAAATTTTCCGAGATATTCATTAATTCTAGAAATTGTTATTTTTCTATATCTTTCATTATTTAATAAACTACTTATATCAATTTCTAGAATCCTTAACAAGTTTTTATTTTTATTTAATAAGTCTCTAATCTGTTTTTCCAATAGCGAATGTTCTTTGTCTAAAATTTTACTAAAAACCTCAATTATAGTATAATAAATTGCTTTTAATTTATTAGGTGGTCGAAGTATTTTTTTGAATTTCTCTAACGAATTTTGCAGTTCATTTATACTGTTTTCGATTTCTTTTATTTTTTCTATAGTAAAATAATGCACGTCTATATTTTTTAATATAGAATTCATAAAATTTAAAAAATCAGAAATTTCTTCATACGAAATTAACCTACTAAAAACACTTTGTAATTCACAAACCATATCATAAAGTAAGCTTAATTCTTCATTCTTTTTTGAATTTTTAAGTTCGAAAATATATTTCAAAAGTGAATCAAACATTTCTCTATCCTTTAATTCATTACTATATTCTTCTATAAGCTCTAATTTTTCTAATGTAGTATTGATGTTATTTTGGAAAATCTCTCTTTTTTCTATATCAACAAAAATATTAGATAAAATTTTTGATAAACATTCAAAATCTTTTTCTAAAATCTCTTCCTCGAAAAAATTAAATTGTTTGAAATAGGTAAAGATATCAATAATCTTAATGAAATCTTCATAACTAAATTGCCTTAATTTCAAGTTTAACTTCAAATCGGTTATTAAACCTTCAAACTGATCTTCTATATTTTCGTATGGATCTATATTTTTTATTCTTTCAGTGATAAATTTTGAAACATCATCCTTTAAATCTCGTAAAAAATAGTTCTTAAATGTACTTTCAATTTCATTTAAATCTACCCTATCATTAAAAAACAAATTTTCATACAAAAATTCTTGAAAAAATCCAAATATTTTTTGATTTTCATAGTATTCTTTAAATTTTTTCTCAATTAATATTCTTTCTTTTTCTAAATTTTCTTTCTTAATAAACAAAACATTGGATTTATGCTCCTTATAAATTTGATATTTTATGTTTTCCAATTTACTTAAAATTATTTCTTTTGATTTTCTTTCCCCCTTAAGCCATGAAATATATAAATAATCGTGAATTTTTAGTTTTTCAAGAAAATTAACTATAACTTCGAGTGCTTTCTCTTTGTAACTGGTTATAAGAACGCTATAACCTTCTTTAATAAGATAAAGTGCTAAATTGGTGATAGTATGTGATTTACCTGTTCCTGGGGGTCCTTCTACGGGAACAACTTTATATTTGAGAGCAGACTTTATAACTTCTCTTTGTTCCTCATTAGCAGGCAAGATTAAATCATTTGAGATCAATCTTTTTTTATCCTCATTATCATCGTCCTGTGGTTCAGTGTGTTCTTCGTCAGAACTAAAAACATCAAAAATTAAGCTTCCTTGATTATATGTATAAGTCTCATCTGGCTTTAAATCTTTTAACTCTTTTAAGGCTTTTTCTAAATGATAATCAGGTTTACTTAATAACCATAAAACTAAATTATTAACCAAATATAAGGTATCCTCCTTTAAATTATCTAAATCACTTTTTTTATATACTCTTTGTAATTCTCCTAAGTTCTTATTTTGAATATCTTCTCTTTTTAAAAATGGATTTATATTAAAAATTGTGTATATGATTTCTTTTATAAGAGTTTCATCCTCAATGTTAAAAAGATTAATCTCTTCTGCTTTAGAAATAACCTCTTTTTTTTCTGGAAGATCATCTATAAATTTAGAGAGAGAATAAAGATTAAATTCCGTCTCTTCAATTGGTTCAATTTTTATTGAATTATCCCTGAGCTCATGATAAGCATTAATCTCAATAAACCAGATTGGAGTATAATATAGATTTTCATTTCTTTTAAAGATTATAAAGGGATAACATAAATATAACTTTTTCTTGCCTGTTTCAGTTGATTGTCTGCTTTTTTCAATTAGTTTAAAAAGTGATTTATATTGATTTAAATCATTTTCTATATCATTTTCAGTTTCCTGTAGGAAGCTTTCTGTTTTTGTTAAAAATTCAGTAGAAAAATGTTGAATAATGTTTTCAGGTATTTTTATTTTTAATGATTCGTTTTTTATAGAAAATAAAGGGTTTGTGCCCTGTAAAACATCACATAAATCTACAAAAAGACTTCCTTTTCTTAATAGATTATTTCTTTCTGAAAGTTTTTTTGAGGATAAACTTTTAAAAATTTCAAAATAATAGTCTGCTAATCTATTTATCCTCTCTAATGCCTTTTCGCGCTGTTCCATTTACACTTATAAAAACTAGGAGAGTAATTATTTTTGCTCGCCTTTATTTTTGATCTGCGAACTTTAGATAATTATAGCATAAGTCAGGTTTTAAAAGTGTTAAATAAAG
>Ga0065718_1005175_pt1 | contig 13735 bp, 16 predicted proteins | sample GBSCel77sediment_2_FD_59105 | JGI IMG/M metagenome (GOLD analysis project Ga0065718, IMG submission 59105) | Hot spring sediment microbial communities from Great Boiling Spring, Nevada - cellulolytic enrichment CS 77C v3 (version 3) | ecosystem: Environmental > Aquatic > Thermal springs > Hot...
TATGCTTCGGTTTCCACTTCAATTCTTGCCTAACCAAAGAAATGTTCAAACAACTCCTTCTTAAATCGCCTGGCTTTGGAAGGGCGTATTTTGGTTTGATTTTTGTTTTTAATAATTCTGAAATAATCCTGTAAAGTTCGTTTATAGATGTTTCAATTCCTGTGCCAATGTTGAAGATTTCTTTTTCTCCTTTGTATTCCATTGCTTTCAAACAAGCAGAAACCACATCTTCAACGAAAATAAAATCTCTAGTTTGATTTCCATCACCAAAAATTGTTGGTTTTTCTCCTCTTAAAAGTTTTTCAATGAAAATTGCCACTACTCCTGCTTCTCCTTTTGGGTCTTGTCTTGGGCCATAAACATTTGAGAATCTTAGAGAAATAAATTTTAAACCAAAATTTTCTTTGTAAAATTTCAAATAATTCTCAACTGTCAATTTAGCAATTCCATAAGGCGAAATTGGATTTGCAAGATAGTGTTCTGGAGTTGGGATTTTTTTGGTATCACCATAAATTGCGCCACCTGTTGAGGCAAAGATAAATTTTAAGTTTTTGATTTTAGATTTTTGAGAATTGATAAAATTTTCAATCACATTTAAAGAACCCAAAATATTCACTTTAGCATCAAAAATTGGATCTTCTGCCGATTTTCTAACATTAATTTGCGCTGCAAAATGAAAACAAATCTCTGGTTTTTCTTTTTTAAAAATCTCTCCAATTTTTGGAGAACAAATATCAATTTTGTAAAATTTTGCTTTTTTATTTATGTTTTCTTTTTTTCCGCTTGAGAGATTATCAATCACAATTACCTTGTGCCCCAATTTTATTAATTTATCCACTAAATGACTTCCAATAAAACCTGCCCCACCTGTTACTAAAATTTTTTTCATTAGACAATTTTAACAAAAAATTTTAAAAAATTTTTTCTATTGACTTTTTCATTAACATTTGTTAAATTTAATTTAAAGCCAAGGCAACCGAGCCCTCGCGCAAAACCACTTTTTTGGTTTTGTGAGGAAGGTCCGGACACCTGCTCTACAGGAAGATTTTTTCTTCCTGGTGGGGGCAACGCTCCGGGTAACACCCGGCCACCGAAAGGTGAGGGGTGCGAACAGAGACGCCTTGGTGGGGTAACCCACAAGGGTTCCTTCAGAAAATTTTTTCTGAAGGAATAGCCCAGCTATAAGGCAAAAAAGTTTTAATTTTATGTTATTTTGTCGGAAAAACCGACAAAACAACTCTCTTTTTGCCGAAGGCTGGGGTGAAACGGCTAAATCCCTGCGGGGTGCAACTCAGCCAGTTTAAAAATTTTCTGGCTGGGGCTTGAGCCAAGGGGTAACCCTTGGCCCAGACAGATGAGGGCTTAAAAACAGAATCCGGCCTACGAGTTGCCTTGGCTTTTTTTGTTTGGATAAATTTTATAAAATTAAAGTAATGGGAAAGTTTCGAAAGAAAAAGAAAGAAAAAAATTTTGGATTGATCTTTGTTGGATTGTTAGTGGTAACTTTTCTTTTCTTTGCAAATTTTAAAGCTTTTTTCCAAAATAAAAAATTGAAAAAAGAAGTTGAAGAATCTTTGAAAAAATTAGAAATGTTAAGAGCCCAAAAAGAGAGATTAGAAAAAGAGTTAGAGAGAGGTAAAAAAGAAAGCTTTTGGGAAGAAAAAGCGAGAGAACAAGGTTATCAAAAAGAGGGAGAAGAGCCAATGATAATTAAAATAAAATAATATAAAGCGGGCGTGGTGTAGTGGAAGCATGTCTCCTTCCCATGGAGAAGAGGCGGGTTCGAATCCCGTCGCCCGCTCAAAAATTTTGTCCCTGTAGTTCAACGGATAGAACGCATCCCTCCTAAGGATGAGATGGAGGTTCGATTCCTCCCAGGGACAAAGGAAAATTAAAAATTGATGGGCCTGTAGTTTAACGGTAGATCGCCGCTGTGGCATGGCGGAGGTGGGGGTTCAATTCCCCCCAGGTCCACAAATTTTTTTTCTCCCAAAAGAAATAAATATTCCTATAAAGCAAAGGAAAGCGAAAATAGCGAAAATTATTTTTGTAGTGTGTAAAAAAAGTGAATAATACTGAGGAGTAATTTGAACTTTTCCGAGAAATTTTGCAAGCATTAACATTGAAATTCCCATACTAAACATTTGCCCAGTTAAGCGCATTGTAGCCACCATTGCGGAGGCCAATCCAAAAATTCCTCTTTCTACAGAGTTCATAATTGCGTTTGTGTTTGGAGAGACAAAGAAAGCAAGGCCAAAGCCAAGAACGATCAAACTTGTTACGATGAATTCTAAAGATGTATTTTCTCTTAAAGAAGTGAACATTAAAAGACTAATGAAAGTTATTAACATTCCAAATGAAGCAATTATTCGCGGTTCAATCTTATCTGAAAACCTACCTGCAATCGGAGAAAAAACAGCCATTACTACAGGTTGAGAAATTAAAACCAACCCTGCTTTTTGTGGGTCAAAACCTTTTATGTATTGGAGATAAAGACTTAAAAGAAAAGAGACCCCAAAAGTGGCACTGTAATTTAAAAAAGCAGCTAAATTTGAAAAAGTGAAAATAATATTATTTTTAAAAAGATTGATATCCAACAAAGGATTTTTTACTTTCATTTCCCACTTGAGGAACGATAAAAATCCTATCACACCAATTAAAATTAACCATTGACTTAAATTTTTAGGAAACAAAGAGAAGCCATAAATAATCATTAGGAGTGAAAAACCATAAAATAGAGAACCAACGACATCAAACTTTTCTTTTCTGGTTCCAACCCATTCTCCTTTTAATTTAAAGAAAATAAGAGCAATTAAAATTACTCCCAAAACTACATTTAAAAAAAAGATACTTTGCCATCCAAAAATTTTTGTTAAAAATCCTCCAAGAAAGGGACCCAGAGAAAGACCGAGATAGACTGCAGCGGAATTGTATCCTAAAGCTTTCCCTCTTTCACCAGGAGGAAATACTGAGCTCAAAAGTGCTACGCTCGTTCCAAATATCATTGCTCCTCCAATTCCTTGGAATGCCCGAAAACAAATAAGAGAAAGACTAGATTTTGAAATAGCGCTGAGAAATGAAAAAATAGTGTAAATTAAAATTCCATAAAAGAAAATTTTCTTTCTCGAATAGATGTCCGCTAATTTTCCAAATGGTAACAAAAACATTGCTGCAGTCAATAAAAACGAAGTACCCACCCAACTTAATAAAACTGCATCCATCATAAATTCTTTTCCTATTAAAGGCAGGGCGACATTAATTGAAGAACTCATAAATGGTACCAGAAAAGAAGCAACGCTCACGATTAAAAGAACGATTCTTTTGGTTTTTGTATTTTCCATAATTGTTGATTAATACAAATTTACAGACAATGTTTAGAAAAAGCAAAAAAAGAATTTTGTATAATTTACTATCATGAAAAAGAGCAACGAGAAGCTAGTTAAAATTTTAAAAGAAATCGGAGAACTCCTTGAGATTGAAGGAGTAAAATACAAACCAAAAGCTTATTTTAAAGCAGGAGAATCAATAAAAAATCTAAAAGAAGATATAAGAAAAATTTACCAAAAGAAGGGACTTAAAGGATTGATGGAAATTCCGGGAATAGGGAAGAGTATTGCAAAAAAAATCGAAGAATTTTTGAAAACAAAAAAAATAAAATATTTGGAAGAATTAAAAGAAAAAAATAGAATCAGAATTATTGTCACTCATTTTTTTAAAACAAAAGGAATTGATTTGAACACATTAAAAATGGCAGCAAGGAAAAAGAAAATTATTTATTCAAGATATACCAGGCCTGCAAAACAGCTTTTGGAGTTGGCAGGTTCGATTGAGAAAGCAAAAAAAGCAATAGATAAAGTTGCAGAGTGGGCAAAATCAAGAAATTTAGATTATAGCATTGAAACTGTTTTTAAAAAATGGTTAGAATTAGATAGGCTCAAACCAAAGGAGGTAGTGAAAAAACCATATTACAAAGGTATGCCCATGGTTTGGTCTGAAACTCATAAAAAGTGGTATGTAATTTCTCCACAAGGAGAATGGTTAGAATTTTCTGGCAAAGAAGATGAGATTGAATGGAAAATAGAAAAATAAAAAATTTTTATGTTGAGTTATTTTGATTTAAGAAAAGGAACAAGATTTATTTTCGAAGGGCAACCTTACGAAGTTTTGGAATTTGAACAAGTTTCAAAAGCTCAAGATGTAGTGACAGCAAGAGTGAAAATAAAAAATTTAATTACGGGACAGGTTTTAGAAAAATCTTTTCACCAATCTCAAACTTTTGAGGAAGCAGAAATTGAGGAAGTAAATTTAAAGTTCATTTTTTCAAAAAGAGGAAAATATCATTTTGCAGAAGTTCAAAATCCTCAAAACAGGGTAGAATTAGATGAAAATAAAATAGGAGAAGGAGCAAAATTTTTAAAACCTGGAGTAATTTGTAAAGGATTAAAATTTGAAGGAAAAATTATAAATATCTCTTTACCAATCAAAGTAAGATTAAAAGTAATTTCCACTCAACCTCCAATCAAAACAGGAAGGGAAAAACCTGGAACAAAGCCTGCAACTTTGGAAACAGGGGCTGTAGTGAAAGTGCCAATTTTTATTGAAGAAGGAGACATTATTGAAGTGAATACAGAAACTGGAGAGTATTGCCAAAGAGTAGAAGAAGAATAAAAAATGGGAGAAAAATTTTTAATTGAAGGTGGAACAAAACTTGAAGGAAAAGTGGAAATTTTTGGTGGAAAAAATTCTGCGGGAGCAATTTTGGCTGGAATTTTACTTTCGAATGAACCTTCTGTAATTTCAAATTTACCTCTATGTTTGGATGTTTTAAATCAAATTAAAATTTTAGAAGAAATGGGAGCTAAAGTTGAGTGGATTGGAAAAAGAGATATTAAAATTGATCCAAAGAATATTGATCCAGAAAAATTGCCCTTTGAAACTTTCGAAAAAATGAGAGTTTCAGTTTTGTTAATTCCACCTTTATTAGTGAGATTTAAAAAAATTAAAGTTCCCAGACCTGGCGGAGATAAAATCGGTTTGAGACCAATTACCACTCATTTGAAAATGTTTCAACAATTTGGAATTTCTTTTAAAGAAAAAGAGAGTTTTTATTTTTTTGAATTGAAAGAAAAACAACTTTTTGGAAAAAGAATTATTTTAGATGAGTTTTCTGTCACCGCTACAGAAAACGCAATGATGATGGCAGTTTTGGCAAAAGGAAAAAGTAAAATTGAAATTGCAGCTGCAGAACCACAAGTTCAAGATTTAGGAAATTTGTTGATTAAAATGGGAGCTAAAATTAAGGGTTTGGGCACTCATACTATTGAAATTGAAGGTGTAAGGAAACTTTCTGGAACAGAATTTAAAGTGTCTCCTGATTGGGCAGAGGCAGGAACTTTTTTGATTGCTTTTGCGATTACCAAAGGGAAAGGAGAGATTTTAAATGTAAAAGAAGAGCATTTGACTTTTTTCTTGAAAAAAATGAAAGATATTGGTGTAAATTTTAAAGTGCAAAAAAATAAAATTTCTGTTTTCCCTTCAAAAAAATTTAATCCAGCTAAAATTCAAATTTTACCTTATCCTGGTTTTCCTACAGATTTGCAGCCTCAAACTTCGGTTTTGTTGTTGATGGCAAAAGGAAAATCTTTAATTCACGACCCTCTTTATGAAGGAAGATTTTCCCACTTACAAGAGTTAAGAAAAATGGGAGCTGATATTGAAATTGTCGATCCTCACCGAGCTTTAATTTTTGGAGGGAAAAAGCTTTTGGGAGCAAAAGTCCAAGCTCCAGACATTAGAGCTGGAGTTTCTTTAGTTTTGGCAGGATTGATAGCTAAAGGAAAAACTATAATAGAAAATGTTTATCAGATTGACAGAGGATACGAAGAATTTGAAGAAAAATTGAAAAAACTTGGAGCTAAAATAAAAAGAATTTAATCTAAACCCTTGAAAATTTAAAGATTTTTGAGTATTATAATTATAATATAATTTCTCTCTGGGGAAAGATTATTTTTAAAGGTCGCAAAAATTCCTCCAAAGATTTAAAATGAAAATTGTTCCTTTGGCAGATTATATTTTGCTTGAGCCGATAAAACAAGAAGAAAAGACAAAAGCTGGAATCTTACTTCCAGAGTCAGCTGAAAAAGAAAGACCAGAACAAGGAAAAGTGATTGCAGTAGGACCTGGAAGAAGGGACGAAAAAGGAAATTTAATTCCTGTGTCTGTTAAACCAGGCCAAAAGGTTTTATTTAAAAAATACGGTCCTGATGAGATAAAGGTCAATGATAAAGAATATTTAATTTGTAAAGAAGAAGATATTTTAGCAATCATTGAAGAATAAAAAAATTATGGCAGAAAAACAAATTTTATTTTCTGAAACAGCAAGAAGAAAGCTTTTGAAAGGAATGGAAAAAGGTTATAAAGCAGTAAGAGCTACTTTGGGACCTAAAGCCAGATATACTGTAGTAGATAAAGGCTTTGGAGCGCCAGATATTTCAGACGATGGAGTTTCAATCATAAAAGAAGTAGAATTGGTAGACAAAGTTGAAAATTTGGGCGTTGAAATTTTAAAAGAAGTAGCAGAAAAAACTTCTGATAAAGCTGGAGATGGAACAACCACTTCAATGATTTTAGCTTTTGAAATTGCAAGGGAAGGTTTAAAAAATGTGGCAGCAGGGGCTACTCCTTTATTACTTAAAAAAGGAATTGAAAAAGGTTTAGAAAAAGTAGTTGAGTTTTTAAAGAAAAACTCAAAAACGATTACAAAGAAAGAGGAAATAGCCAATGTCGCTCAAATTGCTTCTTTAGATCCTGAAATTGGGAAAATAATTGCAGAAACTATTGCTGAAGTTGGAAAAGATGGAGTAATTACGGTTGAGGAATCAAAAAAATTTGGATTAGAAAGAGAGATCGTGAAAGGATTGCAATTTGATAGAGGATATGTTTCCCCATACATGATTACTAATTTAGAAAGAATGGAAGCTGTATTAGAAGAGCCTTATATTTTAATTACAGATAAAAAAATTTCAGCCTTGAATGAAATTTTGCCAATCTTGGAAAAAGTAGTTCAAACTGGGAAAAAAGACTTACTCATTATTGCTGACGAAATAGAAGGAGATGCTTTAGCTACTTTGATTGTTAACAAAATCAGAGGGATTCTCAATTGTGTTGCAGTCAAAGCTCCTGGATTTGGAGACAGAAAAAAGGAAATGCTCCAGGATATTGCCATTGTCACAGGAGGGCAAGTGATTTCAGAGGAATTAGGTTTTAAACTTGAGAATGTAAAACTGGAACAATTAGGAAAAGCAAGGAGAGTGGTAGTAGAAAAAGAAAAAACTACTATCATTGAGGGTAAAGGTAAAAAAGAAGAGATTGAAGCTAGAATAAAACAACTTAAAGAAGAGCTTCAAAGGACAGAATCAGAATTTGATAAAGAAAAATTACAAGAAAGAATTGCCAAACTTTCAGGAGGAGTAGCGGTAATTAAAGTTGGGGCTGCCACAGAAATTGAACAAAAGACAAAACAAAAGAAGACAGAAAATGCTTTGAATGCAACAAGAGCTGCGATTGAAGAAGGGATTTTACCAGGTGGAGGAACTGCTCTATTGAAAGCTCAATCTGCTTTGGAAGAATTAGAAAAAAAATTGGAAGGGGATGAAAAAACAGGAGTTTTAATTTTGAAAAAAGCTTTAGAAGCTCCTATTCGACAGATTGCAGAAAACGCAGGAATCGATAGCTCAATTGTAGTAGAAAAAGTGAAAGAAAATTCAGAATTTTCTTTCGGATTTAATTCCTTAACAGGAAAATTTGAAAATTTATTTGAAGCAGGCGTTATCGATGCTACAAAAGTAGTGAGAGTAGCTTTAGAAAATGCAGTTTCAGCTGCCTCCATGCTCTTTGTCACAGAATGCGTTGTGGCTGAAGTTCCAGAAAAGAAAAAGAAAGAACCAGAGCTTCCAGAAGAAGAATACTAAAATTTAACTAAAAAATAAAAAAGCTTGTTTCTCTTTTGATAGGATTCTAGAGAAAAGAGAGAAAGTTTTTGATTTAATTTCTTTTTTCAAATGTCTTTTCCAAATATTTGAGAAAATTTATTAAAAACGGATTATCTATTACTTCCTTTGCCCTCTGAATCCAGAGCTCTTTTTCAATCCTTCCGTATTTTTTCCAGTACTCAAGGCCTTGCAAAAGATTAATCATCCTATCGCTTTGTTTTACTAATTTTGCCTCAGGAGTAATCTGCTCTCTGTATTCTTGCCACAAAAGCTCCATTTCTTTTTTAATCTTTACTGGCAACTTTTTAAGAATCTTTTTCATTGCCCTATCTTCCAATTTTCTTTTTATCATTTCCAATTTTTTCCTCTGCCAAAGTGCGGGCCGCCCTTTTTTAGGAACAATTTTCAAAGCTTCCTTTAAACTTATTTTCTCTTTTCTTTTCAGTCCTTTAGCATCATAAGAAGTAAAATCTGGAGCAAGAATTTCGCAAAGATCGTGCAATAGAGCCATTTTAATTAGCTTTTCTGAATTTAAATTCTGAAGTTTCCCCCCAACCCAAGCTAAAAAAGCTACATGGAAAATGTGTTCTGCTGTCGTTTCTGAATTTTTGATTTTGTGTAAAACCCATCCTCTTCTTTGCTTCCCTTTAAGCTTTCCTATTGTTCGAATAAAATCGAATACTTCTTTCATTTAAAAAATTGTTTAAATTTTTTTTCTAAAAGTGAAAGTAATTCTAATAAAGTGGGATCATCAATTAATTCTTCTTTCTGTTCCCACCAAGGAGAGATGGCAAATTTATTTCCTTCTTTTAAATATTCAAATGCTTGAATTAAGTTTTCAATTCTATCTAATTGCTTTACAAACCTCCCTTCTTTCGTTAATCCCTTTTCATATTCTGACCAAAGTGCAACCATTTCTTTTTGAAGGTATTTTGGGAGTTTTTTTAAAATTTTCTTTAAAGCTTTTAATTCCTTTTTAAATTTTTCTTTTGCAAATTTTATTTTTTCTTTTTGAGAAAGTTTTGGCCAAGTTTTTAAAAGTTTTTCCAATTCTTTTTCATTTTTGATTTTCTTTAAAAAAGGTTCGTAAGGAGTAGTGTCGCCTGCGTACACTTCGCAAAGATCATGGACTAGAGCCATTTTTACAATTTTGTTTGTGTTTAAATTTTTAAAAGATCCCAAAATCCAGGCTAAAATTGCCATTCTAAAAGTATGATCTGCGATCGATTCAGGCTCTTTCACTTTTCTCATTATCCATCCTCTTCTTTTCATTTTCTTCAATTTTCCTATTTCGATCAAAAAATCTAAAATTTTATCAAGTTTTATTTTGTTCCCTTTTTTCATCAAAAAGATTATATCAAAAGAAAAAAAACAATTCTATTGAACTTTCCTTTTGGATTGAGTAAAATTTCAACAATGAGAATAAAAGAAATTTTTGATTTGGCAATAAAAATGGGAATTGAAGCAGATTTCAGAGGGAAAGAAGGAGTGGAAAAGTTTTTGGAAAGGAAAAGAAAGAAATATTTAAAGTTGAGCGAAAAAGAAAAAGAAGTTTTTGATTTGGAGGCTTTAGAAAATCCTTATTTAGATTCGAGAGTCTATCACATTGCTCAAGATAAAGAAATTAAAAAGGTATTAGCTGGAATTTCGATTGAAGTTGAAGAATTGTTGTTAGCAAAAGAGCTGGGAAACATTGATCTTGTAATTTCTCATCATCCCTTAGGAAAAGGTTTGGCAAATTTGGCAGATGTGATGGAATTGCAATGCGATGTTTTGAATTATTATGGAGTTCCTATTAATGTTGCTGAAAGTTTGATGAAAGAAAGAATTGATGAAGTAGCAAGGGGAGTTCATGCAATCATTCATGAGAAAACAGTAGATGCAGCAAAACTTTTGGGAATAAATTTAATGAACGTTCATACCCCTGCAGATAATTTAGTTGCCAAATTTTTAAAAGATTTAATTGAGAAAGAAAAACCCGAAACTTTAGGAGATCTTTACGATTTACTTTTGGAAATTCCAGAGTACAAAGAAGCAGCAAAATTAGGTTCTGGACCAAAAATTACTGTAGGAGCGAGAGAAAACAGATGCGGGAAAATTGCCTTAGTTGAGATTACCGGGGGTACTGAAGGTTCTCCAAAACTTTATGAAAAAATGGCTATTGCAGGAATTGGCACTGTAGTTTCAATGCATCAATCACAAGAGCATTGGCAAAAGGCAAAAGAGTCCCACATTAACGTGATAGTAGCTGGTCATTGTCCTTCAGATTCTTTAGGGATGAATTTGTTTTTGGATGAGTTAGAAAAAAGAGGAATTGAAATTGTTCCTTGCGGAGGGTTAATTCGAATTTCAAGGGTGAAATAACGTTGATATTTTCAAAAACTCAAAATTTTTTTTAAAAATTTTTTTTATTTTTGAAATTTTTTACCATTTAGCAGAGTGTATTTTCAAGTAAAAACCTAATCTGTTAACTACAATGTGTAAAAAGAAAGTAGCAAAAAAGAGAAAGATCCAAACTTCAATTTTAATGGGAAAGCGAAAAAGATAAAGAAAGAAAGCACAGCCTAAAACATAATTTGTTTGGTCAAAAGGTAAAAAAGGAGCCCCTTCTTTCAGATTTAACCTTCTTTTTATGAAAGCAAAAAACAAATCTCCAAAAACAACTCCAAAAGAGAAAACTGTCGCAAACAAAAGAAGATTAATTTTTGAATAATCTATTAAAGAAATTTTTTTAAAAAATTCAATTTCAAACAAAATTCTTTGAAAGAATACCAATACAAAAGAAACTAAAAAACTAAAAAGAGAACCCCTCAAAGTTTTATGAGAGCCCAAAAGCGGTTTTTTATCAAAAAATTTTAAGTTTTGATCTATTGGAAAAGCCAAAAAATTAAAAACCCCCAATCTTTTTAAAATTGGAGGGGTCATGTTAGCAAAGTAAGCAGGTAAAAAAAAGTAAAGACAAGAAATAGCAAATTTAAAATCCATAAAATTTTTTAACAAAAATCTGAAATTGCGTTTTCAAAATGAAAAATTTGAGGCTCTTTTCCTTCTTTGAGAATTACTGAAATTACATCTATTTGCCATTTGCAATCTAAGGGAATTTTATTTTTTATCAACCAGCTTTGAGCTGAAAGAATTAATTTTTTTCTTTTTGAAAAATTTACTTTTTCTTCAGGCAAAATTTCAATTTTCGGATTCTTAATTGTTTTCACTTCTACAAAACAAAAAGTATCCCCTTTTTTGGCGACAATATCTAACTCTCCCTTTTGAAAGGCTCCCAAAATTTTAAAAACACAATTTCTATCCAAAATTTTATACCCCTTTTTCTTTAAAAATTTTACCGCAATTTCTTCTCCTATTTTTCCAACTTTTTTTCTCACTTTTTTATTCTTCAACCTCAATCGCTCCTCCAGGACAACCTTCTTTAGCTTCTCTTATTTGCTCTTTATATTTTGTAAAATCAACTCCTTCTTTTACTTTCGATCTTCCATCTTCTCCCAATTCAAAAACTTCACCACAAACTGAAACACAATATCCGCAACCGATACATTTTTCTTTGTTGACATTAACTTTCATATTAATTTAACTTTTGTAATTTTTGCAATTTCTGAATTTAAAGCTCTTAATCGACCTTTATTTAATTTGTGAACATCATTTTCTCCGCAAGCTCCTGCAATCATTTTTATTTCTTCGGTACAGTTTTTAATAAAATTTGCTACATTTTGGGAAGCTATGTCAATATTTAATTTTTTTCTTAAATTTTCATTTTGGGTAGTAATCCCTACAGGGCATTTTCCAGTATGACACTGACCACATTGAACACAACCCATTGCAATTAATAGAGAAGTAACGCAAAATACAGCATCAGCTCCCAAAGCTAAAGCTTTTGCAAAATCTGCTCCAGTATTCAAACCTCCACCAATCCACAATTCTTGTTTTGCCTTTTTCTTATCTAAAATTTCTCTTGCTTTTACCAAACAAGCCAAAGTGGGAATTCCAACTTCATTGAGAATTACTTCTGGAGCTGCTCCTGTTCCTCCTCCTTTCCCATCTATTGCAATTATATCAGGATTAGCTTTAATTGCTAATTCAATATCTTTTTCAGAAGGAGCTCCAAGTTTTAAAATTATTGGAACTCCACCAGTAATTTTTCTTAACCACTCGATTTTCTTTTTTAAATCCTTAATGTTTTTAATATCAGGATGATAAGCTGGCGAATAAATATTTTTTCCTAAAGGAACATTTCTAATTTTTGAAATTTCTTCTGTGACTTTTTCGCCAGGCAAAAACCCTCCCTGTCCTGGTTTTCCTCCTTGTCCAATTTTAATTTCAATTGCATCAGCTTTCTTTAATATTTCCTCTGTAATCCCAAATCTTCCGCTTGCATACTGAACTATCAAGTACTTTGCAAATTTTCTCTCTTCTGGCAACATTCCCCCTTCACCAGTGTTTGCTATCGTTCCAGCTAAAGTTGAGGCTTTAGCTAAAGCAATTTTCGCTTCTTTACTCAAAGCTCCAAAAGAGACCGCTCCCATGATAATGGGTGTTTCCAATTCAATAGGTTTTTTTGAATATTTCCCTATTATCGTTTTTGAAGAAATTTTTTCTTTGAAATAATCCACAGGCCTTTTTGCTAGTTGGGCTGGAACAAAAATTAACTCATCAAAAGAAATTTTGTTATAAATTCTTCCTCTCCCACTGACTATTGGAATTCCTTTTATTCTTTTTTTGACTTTTTCCACTAAATTTTCCATAGAGAATATAAAAAAGCCTTAAAATTTTTAAAAAAATTCAAAAAATTTTAAAGAGTTTAAAATTTACAATTTATAAACTTGGCAACCCTCTTTAACTTTTTGATTTACTTTCAAACCTACTTTTTCTCCTGCTTTAGCTTCTTGGATTTTTTGGTGCTCTATTTCCATTGATTCCACTTCTTGAGTGAAGTCAACATCTTTTCCCACAATTCTTATTTTGTCTCCAACTTTTAAAGTATCAGAGAGTTCAACTACTGCTACTCCAATTTTTGAAAAATAATGGGTTATTTCCCCCACTAGTTTTCCTTCTTCCATAAAATTTTTTTATTTTTTTCGACCTTTTTGTTTTTTAATTTCTTCAATCAACCTTTTCACTAATCTTTTGGGATCAGTATCATAAAAGATTCTTTTTACTCCTCGATAAGGACCTGTAGCAATTTTTCTGATTTTATCAGCAGTGCCTCCTGTACCTTCTAAAACTCCAATAGGTCTTTGAATTTCAAAAGCGGTTGCAAATTCGTGCAAAGTTCCCATTCTCCCGCAGATGATAATTACTCCATCTCCAGATTTTGTCATCATCACATTTCTTCCTACATAATCTGCACCAGTGTAAACTATCACATCAAAAACATCAAGAGGTAATTTATACACCTTCAAGTGCTCTTTTTCAGAAGAAGCAGGGGAAAAACCAATTGAAATTCCCCCTTCTTCTTTACATCCTACAGCTGCCCAATAGGGAACCCCGGTGGTAGCTCCGGTAATTAAAACACAATTTCTTCTTGCAATTTCTCTTCCAACCTCTTTTGCAATTTCAATAATGTTTTTACAACAATGGGAAATTTCTGCTGCTCCAGAAACGATAATTTTTAGTTGATTGGGTATTTTTTTTGTAGTTTTTTTGTGCATTTTTGGAATTTTAAAATTCTAAAAAATTTAAAGAGAAATATCAAGGAATTTGAAAGAAATTTTAGTAAAATAAAATAAATGAAA
>Ga0065718_1001735_pt1 | contig 13715 bp, 16 predicted proteins | sample GBSCel77sediment_2_FD_59105 | JGI IMG/M metagenome (GOLD analysis project Ga0065718, IMG submission 59105) | Hot spring sediment microbial communities from Great Boiling Spring, Nevada - cellulolytic enrichment CS 77C v3 (version 3) | ecosystem: Environmental > Aquatic > Thermal springs > Hot...
TGGACCAGCCGATTCGCAAGATATATCATCCGATCCGGATTGCTCGGTGAGGTTAGATGGGTTGACGCATATTACCTACAAGGATGGCTGGCTGCAAAGATTGAAGATTTCGGTAACCCACAAGCTGCTTGGCGAACCAATCCAAAAATCGCCGGACCTTCAGGATGCGCCGCAGACATCGGTATCCACGCCCTCATGCAATTGCGGTTCATAACAGGCCTCGAAGTAACACATCTATCAGCCAACCTTGAAACCTTCGTGGAAGGTCGCGAATTAGACGATCACATGACCGTTTACTGCCGACTAAACAATAACGCAAAAGCTCTTATCCGTGCGTCACAGGTCTCAATCGGCCACAAAAACGATCTCGGCATAGAAGTAGTATGCGAACGCGGCGCCCTAATATGGCGACAGGAAGAACCTGATTGCGTGCGTATCCATCTACTAGGACAACCTGACCGCGTATACTGGCGCGGCGCAGTAATCCCAGGCGATGGATTCCTCCCAAAAGACATACCACAAGAATTGCTGGCCGAGTCCAAACTTCCCGCCGGCCATATGGAAGGTTTCCACGACGCATTTGCCCGGTTACACAGATGCTTTGAGGCGGATGTCCGGAAATGGAAAGCAGGGGAAACAGTTAAGCCTGATACTGCTAAATACCCAACTGTGATCGATGGTTGGGTGGGCGTAGCATTCGTGGCAACTTGCCTTAAAAGTAGTAAACAAAAAAGTGCATGGGTATCATTCCCTAAAATCCCATGACAGTTTGTACGACCTCTAACCACACCAAAAATCCGATGCACACTAAATAGACTCGCCATACTTTTCCTAAAAGGCAATTCCCCAAACCCAACCTATTTGGGAAATATTCCCATTTGCCTCGAAGAGGTAGAGGCCTCAGACCAAATATTGGGACTCCCCCATCTTCCATGTTTGGAAAACTCAGGCGCCGCTAGATAAGGAAACCAAGCAACCAATAAAGCACTCTTCACCCAGTATTCGTTCAGACCCCCTGGGCACGGCACGTAACATGCCAGGAATTTAGCGTACCCCAAAAGCCCAGGAGCATCGACCGTCCATGTAAAAACCCACGACCCGTTTCCGTCATATCACATTGGCCATTCACAACCGGTCTTTCGCCCCTCAGTCAAAAATACTCTAAAAGTGCACCTATTACACAAGCAAAAATCCCCCCAAACCACCAACTCTCCCACTATCCACTCATAAGCCCAATCAACTAGCACACCAATTTTTTAGAAGCGAGGGGTCCTTTGTTGACTTAATTAATTCTTTCGCTGGAGCAAACCTTACCTAGCTCACAGGTCCTGATCTTAAAAAAGGAGCGGAGCCCTAAACGTACCTCACTCTTTTTTATCCTCTTCTATCCCAGCTTGTGTGTGCGCTCACCCCCCGCTAAGGCATCAATGGGCGAACTGCCCGGACCCTGAAAAAGCCCATACAACCAGCGTACGGTATTGTGGCTGTACTCCAACCCAAAACTATTTTTCAAAACCTAATGAAAGCTCACTCCACTCGGTACCTAAAAGAGTCGACCTGCACTCCAGTCTGTAACAGCGATTAGACTTGCTGGTCCAANGAAGCGCAATCAGCGATCCAACACGTTCAATACTCACAATTCGGAATACATCGTTGGCATCAAGGGGATTCGTCCCATTAAGGTACTCTTCTAAGTCTCTTGTGTCATCTCNATCGATATCGGTATCAACGCCAAAAATCGCAAGGGTGTTAGTGTATTCAAGTTCCCAAGCGTCCCTTATTCCGTCACGGTCTGCATCCACGCCGGGCCGAAGGCACACTGTTTGTACAACCGCCTGCACATTACTCAACGAAATCCACCCACAATTGGCACTCCACGCATACCCGCTCAACTTGCCTGTTACTAAATCCACCCGTGGGTCACCTATTTCTTCAAATGCAATCCATCCAATGTTTGCCCCATAGGCGTATCCTCGCAATTTCCCAGTTCCGTCATGGTTTACACCCCAATCAGTAGCAGAATTGTTCTGATAACGGATCCCGTTCGCAGGCGTACCACTGCCTGGCACAATCCAGCCTATGTTCGCACCCCAAATGTACCCGGAACAGACATATTCACCAATCTCCGCCCCATTCTCTACACTCCCCACTCCATTCCAGCCACCCGATATTTGCCCCATACGCAAAATGATTGGTTTCCGAGATGGTAGTCAAGCCTTCCACTTCATACGGGANAAATACTAATGCCGGGGTCAAAAGCAGAAACGCCCGTATGGTCATCTTCCATAACACCGTAATTGTGCAAAAAGTATCTAGTTTCACGGCATATTGTACTTAAGCAGAATGTAATTTGTGCCACTAAAGGCATAGCTACTTACTGCGAGTGAAGCCTGGATCGCCCGACCAGAAGATCGATTCCCCACAGACAAAATTGCGGTAACTGACTGGATCCCAATGCCGTTGCTACTTTGCCCGTAAGAGCCCTGAGCCGTTCTAGCGTTTATACCAATACCATTTGTGCTAAGGCCGTAACACACTCGAGCGATGTCTGAGAACACACCCGCACTGTTGACACTAGTACCAATACATCCTATAGCGCTCCGATGCGCCAATAACTCCATACCCACTACTGCTACTTCCGAAACACGCTTCTGCTACGATTCCTGAAACTTCCAATCCCCCTCTCACTGTTGCCCATACAACTTCGGAGCGTTTTCCCAGAGATCCCCACGCCACTAACGCTTTCTCCAACACAATCAACCACTTCAGCACCATCTATACCAGGACCGTCAAATGAAGAACCCCAACAATTGTAGATCGTCCCCCCCTAATACCGCGCCATATTTACAATCATAAGCCAGGGAGTTTTTGACTATACCCGCAGCTAACCCATATGCACCTACACTTTCTACAACACAATTTTCAATCACGGTCGGCTCGTTCTCACCCAAGTAAATCCCTGAAGCTGCGCATCCCACTACCGTCACGTTTTTAACGTACACGTTATAAACCGGATAAATCCTACCTATACCCATCCTAAACCCAACTCCATCAAAGTTTCCGTGACCATCGTTGGTGACAAAACCTTTAATCACCCCATTCTCAATAGTAATATTCCGCAGGCCAGAATTTATCATAATTCCATAACCCGTGGGTGGTGATTCATCCGAACTTATGGTGTAACCATTAAGGTTCAAACTCACGTCATTCGTGCTAATCACAATCGCATTACCCAAACTCACGTAAAGGTTTGTGGTCAGATAGTAAGACCCAGAGTTGGTTATTACATACGGAGCGGCAGAAATTCCTATACGAGGTTCAATTTGATCGAGAGTTTTCATTATCGGGTCGTGGCGGTCCCGTAGGAGCAAGCGGCCCTTGCGCTAAACAACAACCAATCGTTGCACTTGCCCAGATCAAAAACCCAGCAAGCCTACCCCTTGAGAATCTCAATAATGTTTGAGAATGGTTTGAATCCATTTTGTCTTCAAACACTGGAAACCACATGTTCCTAATCAGGCAACTCATTATAAGGTATGGCACACCCACCTTTCCTCTATTGTCATAATCACATTCCATGCTCCCAGGTACTTGTTCAGTCTTTCATGGCATGTTGTATTTATACACGATAGAGTTCGAACCACTCATAGCCCAACAACTATTCCCCACCGTAGCTTGTATAGCGCAGCCATTGGAGCGACACCCGACCGAGAAACTGACTGTGTCAGAATACAAACCCACNCTACTTACACTAAACCCAAAACAATTTTGGGCTACAACCGTGCATATACCCATCCAATTCGTGCTCGTTCCCACACAAGTACTAGCAACCGTTGTAGAAAGCCCTAAGCCAGACTTACTCACACCCCTACATCCAGATGAACAATACCTCACATGCATACCATGCGCATCCTCACTGAAGCCAGCGGAGTTCTCAGCCAACGAAGAAACCACTCCAATTGCGTTGGAGCTTTGCCCAAAACAATTAACGATCATTTCAGCCAAAACCCCATACCCTTTCTTACTTGCTCCGTAAGAGTTCACAATTTCGGAACCGTTAACCCCTACGTTCGTCACTGAAACCCCACTGCAATCCTCTACTCGTAAACCATATATCCCACCACCACAATCAGTAGCACTGCACTCTTTTACCAAGCCTGCTGTGATTCCGAATCGCCCTACTGTGTATACTGAACAAAACTCAACAATCAAACTATGGTGTAAACCCAAGGAAATACCATCCTCCCTACATCCGCTCACAGATAGATTCCTCACAAAAACGTTTTGGGCGAGGCCATCGCTTTTAACCCCAGTCAGAAACCCACCCCCACTATACCCTCCCATTCCATCATTCGTCACACCCCCTTGGATAAACCCGTTTTCTACTACAATATTCCCAAGATCCGGACCGATCCTAATCCCATACCCTCCAACTAAGGAAGGCACGGCTTGAATAGTGTAACCATTCAAATCTAACCAAACGTCATTCGTCAAAATCACGATTCCCGCACCACTGCTGACAAATACGTTAGTCGTTAAATAATAAGCCCCGGGCTGCAAAATCACGGCCGGCACTGAAATCGGTTGTCGGGGTTCCAATTGGACAAGCGATTTCATGCATGGCCCCACAGGACCACTAGGCTCCAAGGACCCCTGAGCAAAGCAAGATTGGACACCCCCAAGCCCCCAAAAAATCAATGGCAGCAAAACGACTGCATTACCGTAGTTACCCATATATTCCCCTCAAGGCATGTTGTACTTATACACGATTGAATTCGTACCCGAGGCTGCCTTGCATCCATTCCCAATAAAGGCAAAAATCGCTGCACCTGTACAGCTATACCCTACGGAGAATCCTACTACTTCCGCGCTAATACCGTGAAAATTAGTGGCCGCCCCATAACTATTTTCAACCACCGCAGCGTAAATCCCGTATCCATCTCGGCTCACCCCATAACAATTCCGCACAACGCGCGAACTCAAGGCACACTTGTCCCGACTGCGCCCGTAGCTGTCCACCCCTACCCATGTCGAAATTCCATATCCACCTTCACTTACACCACGAGAACTCCAACATACCCGACTAATAATACCCTCCTGGTTTGAACTCAAACCGTAAGAACAATACACATTCGTAGCTTGAATCCCCGGCGCGTTTCGGCATAACCCACGAGACCCCATCACAATCGCCCCTTGTATGGCACCCTCATCCCAAGACTCCCCAACCGAATCTGAAACAATCAAGGCGTTTATCGCCCCAAATTTACAATTCATAACTTGGCTATCGGTGACTATCCCAGCCTCAATCCCACGACCGCCAATCGTATGCACTAGGCACCCCTTCACCAATGTACGCGACCCTTTCCCCAACCTGATCCCACCAACTGCACAACCACCCACTTGTACATTCATTATCCGCACATTTCTTAATTCCCCTCCATACCACCTAGACGCTATCCCATATAAAAAATCCGCATCCGCCATACTGACCAAGGCCGTCGTTGGTAATCGACCCAGTAACTATTCCATTCCGAATTGTCACATTCCGAATGGTAGGTTTTCCAAAACAAACCCCATAACCGGAAGGAGGATTTGCCTTAGAACACAAACTAAACCCATTTAAATCTATAGTGACTTCGTCAGCCTCAATTATGATCGCGTCTCCAGAATCTACCACAAGGTTGGTCGCTAAATAATAAGAACCCGAAGTCGTTATTACGTATGGAGCACGTGAAATCGGAACCCGAGGCTCAATTTGGTCTAAAGTTTTCATAGTCCGACCTGGAGGGCCAGGCGGTACCAAATCACCTTGTGCATTGCAGGCAACACTTATTACCTGCAGTAAAAATGCCATCCCAAATCCCCATAGGTTTTTCTTACACTTGCTGCTGCAAACCTTCATAAATTCGCCCCGGTTTCTTAGCCGGCACACATGCCGACTGTGCTTGTCACCCCGCGGATCAAACAGCCCCATCATAACGCCCAATTCCATAATCCTTAAGGTTTTGGGTCTCCCCTTACAATCGCGCCGCCTATGGCATATTGTACCTGTAAGTAACATGATTGGTCCCAGCAGTGGCATAACATCCAACTCCAATAAGTGAAGCTATTGCACAGCCATTAACCCGTGAACCAATGCAAAAAGAAGCAATCTCGGCTTCTACCCCTACGCCACCATTGATGCTTTCTCCATAACACCCATGCACACTCGTGGCCACTAATCCAGTACCATTCACACTTAATCCACGACAATCACAGGCCACCTTCGCCCGCAATCCAGTATGGGTTTGGCTCTCACCCACACAACCAATCGCCGTATCCGTTGCATACAGTCCAAAAGAGGATTCACTCTTGCCTAAGCAGTTCTGCGCTTGGCACACGCGGATTCCATGACCACTCACACTCTCACCCCAACAATTCAGCGCACACTGGCCTGATATTCCTATCCCCGTCTTGCTTTTCCCCCACGAATCACGAATCACCACTCCAACTACTGCACCTCCTGAGATTGACTCCGCGTAATTCCGGGACCCCACAACACAACTAATTCCATCTGAACCACAATCGGTAACTTCCGAGTCAAAAACATTCTGCGCTATAATCCCAGTGCCTCCTACGGTACGTACTTGGCAATTTTTAACCGTGGTACCTCCATTTGTCCCCAAATTTATGCCACTCAAAAGACACCCCTCAATTCTAACCTCACGTACCCGAACGTTATTAAGCGGATAAGCGGACCCGCAGCAGGGAAATAATAAATGCCAGAGGCAAATCCACCACCCTTAAAATTGCCTGAACCATCATTGGTAACTCCACCTCTAATAACCCCGTTCTTAATCGTTATACTCCCCAGCCCGCCATTGATCGAGATTGCAGGATCTAGAGCCTTTGGAGAAAAGGAAGCTATGGTGAATCCATTTAAGTCCAACGTTACACAGTTAGTAACGATCAATATCGCGCTCCCAGCACTCACTTGCAGGTTCGTGGTCAAATAATATGATCCCGGCTCATTAATAACAAACGGAGCCTTGCTTATCGGACAACGCGGCTCAATTTGTTCTAACGACCGCATTACCGGACCAGGTGGTCCAGGCGGACTTAAAGGCCCTTGCCCATAAACCAAACAAACAACTAGAAACGCCGTCCCAATCAATAGCCCATACTTCATGATTTCACCGCTTGTTCAATTAAGGGCTCCCGGAATTCCTAGCCCCCAATCTGCACGTAAAATTCCCAACCACTCAGGAATTCCTTTGCAATTGAAGAGCACACAGGAAGACCGACCCTTTTCTTCCTTTCTCCCACTGGCAACAGCTTAACATAATTCGCCTTCTTATTCACCACAGGAATTAATGTGGTTTCCCAAAGGTGAAGGTGCTCCTGCCCTTCCTGCTCTCTACTGAAATAAAACCACCGTTACAAATTCCTAAAAGATCGATACCGCCAATGCCCTACCCCTTATATCGCCCACACCTTGAGAGCCCTGTCCACAGAAAAAATTTACCTACAGAAAATTCATGGCTAATTACCCAAGGCAACTGTCTGGTTTTACCCATCAACTATTCTCTTGAGTAAAGAAGCTCCTAGCACAAAACCTCCAAGAAGAACCGGCCACATGCAACATCTTCAACAACAGGAGCCCATTCTCCTTGGACCCAGCATTCTACGGGCCCCTATTCACCCCAATCAGTACCATAATTCACCAACTTGTTCCAACCTAGCATCCGTAAGCGCAAAAACAAAACCCAAGAACCAACCATAAAATGGAGGATCCCAACAACGCCAGTTCCTGCTTCCTAGCCGTTGGGTTAAAATTTAATCTTACACCACGAGTGTCATAAAATCTGCAAAATCCAAAGGCCGCCAAAAATTTGACAAACCGTCAAACACAAACGAGTAATTAAGTGTATGGGGAAAATCGCCATAGTTTACTACTCTGGATCCGGTCACACGGCTAAACTAGCAGAGGCTGCTGCCAAAGGTGCATCGAGCGCGCTAAACACCCAAGTGCAATTGCTCCAAATCCAAGATAAAGACGTCCAAAACGGCCGGTTTGTTAATGAATCTCTATTAGCACAATTAGATGAAAGCGATGCCATAATCTTCGGGACACCAACATACATGGGGGGACCAGCAGCTCAGTTCAAAGCCTTTGCAGATGCAACTTCTGAGCGCTGGTTCCACCGCACCTGGAAAGACAAACTCGCAGCCGGTTTCACTATCTCCAGCGGACCTAGTGGTGATAAACTCAGCACACTCCAATACCTTTTCACCCTAGCTATGCAGCACGGCATGATTTGGATCGGACTCACAGACTTACCGTTTAACGACAAGGGCATAAATCGCTTAAGCAGCTACATTGGCGTAATGGCACAAGCTGCTAATGAACCACCCGAAGAAGCCCCTAACGAAGCTGATAAACTCACAGCAGAAAGCCTAGGCAGACGCGTAGCTGAAATCGCAAATCGATGGATAAACCCCACCTGCACTATGCCGCTTAAATAGCTTACACCTCCCCTAGAGCGTGCACTGCCTAAATGTTGGCTATGCTCAAATCTAACCAAACCCCAAGTAAGAATGATTAACATTTTTAAACCAATTGCATCGGGCTGGGGCCTGATTATTTGGGTGGTGATTTGTTACTGCCCCACACTAATAGGCATAGCGTTTTCACCCGGCGATTGGTACGCAAGCTTACAAAAACCGTCGTGGACGCCACCAAGCTGGTTATTCGGCCCAGTTTGGACAATGCTTTATGCCACAATGGCAATTGCCGCATGGCTAGTGTGGAAACGTGGTGGATTCACAGCACAACGTAAGCCCCTAACCCTGTTCTTTGTGCAATTGGCACTTAACGCAGCATGGACCCCTATATTTTTCGGACTGCATAAACCGGGACTAGCATTCATTACAATCGTATTACTATCCTTGGCCATAATTGCTACAATCGCTGCATTTCGGCGCGTCAGCCAAATAGCTGCATCCTTACTCATCCCATACCTTTTATGGGTAGCCTTCGCCGCCACACTAAATTTCTCAATTTGGCGACTAAACACTTAAGCACCGTCACTAACCATTACCTTCAAACACCGCCACCGTCTTTATATCATCCAAAATCTTATTCGAACTCGGCTTCCACTACTAAATAACCAAAGCTCGCATTTGCAACAAATAGACACTTTCATCGTTTTTCATTAATCCACCTTATACCGTTTACCACTAGCATACAAAGGTGCCCGTACAACAAAGCTAGTCTTGAGAAAGGCACCTCAAACCTAAAAGTAATTCTACCGAGCATGGGAACCCAAAACTATCCCNTACCTGACCTTCCCATAGCGGCTGGGCTGTCATGTGCACGGGCCCTGTATTTTGCCTTGAACACATACCTACTCACTTTGCTCCTCCTAGGCATGGCAGTACTGGACCAAAGATGAATGAAATCGGAAAATCAGCAATAGATTCGCGTTTTCGTAGTTTGGGATCTGCCTCCAAAAAACCTATCGCACACACTGACCCCCCTCGGTATCTCACCAAATGTGAAAAACAGACTGAATCTTCAAAACAACTCAATAGTTCTCCGACGCCATAACCTCCCGAAATACTACCTCTATTGTGGTACGAGGGTAACTTTAGTGATCACATGGGTTTGACCGGGTGACGAGTCCACCGGAGAGGTATAACCCCGCTAGTTTTTGGGGTGTGTCGGGCTGGACGCCGTAAATTACTTCGATTCCGTTTTCCTCGAGCAATTGTAATGCGCGCGGCCCAATCCCACCCGCAATAACAACTTGAACACCGCGTTCATGCAACCAGCGCGGTAATAACCCCGGCTGATGCAGCGGCGCCGCTTCGGATCGCACCGAAATTACCCGCTTCGAGCTAGTGTCCACCTCCACAAATGCAAATTGTTCTGCGTGACCAAAATGCTCACTAAGCACTCCGCCAGATATCGGTATCGCTATCAACATTGTTTGCTTCTCCAGTGTTTTCGTAGTTCGTGTTCACAGTTAAAACTCAAACACTGCTCCGGCACCGCCTTTGCAGACCTTGGCGCCGAATGCCGTCAAAAGCGCCGCAACGACATTGTCACCTGTACAATGCAGAGGCACGATGAGGCCGGGACTAAATCCGGCAAGCCGAGCGATCGTCCAGGCAAGCCTTTGCTGGCCTGCGTTGCGGAGGTGCATCCCTCCAATTACGGCACGAATAGGCACTCGACTCGTCAACTCACGAATGTAATCAAGCGTGTTAATTACACCTGCATGTGCGCAACCCAGTACCACAACTACACCTTTTGCTGTCGTGAGATACAGCGCTTGATCGTCATCAAACGGATCGGGTTGCGTACCGTGTGAATCGAGAAAGAACGGCTCGCGATCAAGGTCTTCTTCGGGGTCGCGTCGNGGTAGTGCGCCCCGTGAGCCAAATCCCAGGCAGTATTTCAGTCGGACGATCGACATGCCGTACCCTGTCAGAATAACGCTCTACCAATGCACGGGCTTCCTGTGGCATTCCGATTTCCCGGACTGTGTCTCCTTCTGTAGCGGCGCTTTGTGAGGGTCGTTTGTAGCGGGCGGCTGTAGCGGCAGGGTGTAAATAAATCAAAGCGTGCGGGTTGGTACGCAAGACTGCAGGTAGNCCACCCGTACTGGTCGTAGTGGCCATGACTTAGTGCAATTGCATCTGCGCTGGCGGGAGTTAATGCCCAATGCCTGTAAGTTCCGTAGCAGTGCGGTGCCCTGGCCGGTGTCAAACAGTACCTGCCCCGCGTCGGTCTGAACCCACACAGCTAAACCATGCTCGGTTTCTAACCCGGGCGTGTGCGCTGTATTGTCAACAACAAGAGTTATGCGGATCATACTTTTGCCTGGCTTAAGTCAGCCATTTGGTTAGTTCGACCCAAATGCGACGGATTTGCTCTGCTGCCTGGCTAGGGCCAACCTGCACCACCGGCTGCAAGTTAACTAGCGCATTTACAACTGCTGAATCGAAAGGGATTCGGGGCAACAATTGCGCCCCCAAAGCTGCTGCGCGATGCTCAAGGAGCGCCGGCGTTATCCGGGTTGATATCCCATTTATTGACCGCTACAAAAGCAGGCACGTCAAAGTGTCGCGCCAGAGCCAAAACACGCTCGAGGTCATGCGCACCGGAGACAGTCGGCTCAGTCACGATAAGCACTACGTCTGCACCTGATATAGCAGCAATCGCAGGGCAGCCAATCCCCGGGGGACCATCGGTAATTATCAAACGGGCACGTTGTTGTTGGGCGAGCCGCCGTGCAACACTGCGGACCTGCGTGACAAGCTTGCCTGAATTCTCGGCCCCAGGATGTAGTCGTGCGTGCACAAGCCAACCGAACCGCGTTCGTGAAATGTACCATTCGCCATTGACCCGTTCAGGGAAATCAATTGAACGATTCGGACACACCCTGACACAAACACCACAACCTTCGCATTCACTTGGGTCAACTGCAAACGTCAGTTGGCCGTGATTCTGTTCAACTGCTTTTATCGCATCAAACCGGCAATGCCTCTTGCACACTCCACACCCGGAACAATCGGCCTGCCGGATAACCGCAACGTGACCGCTTCGGAACTCATGCTGTTCAACGGTCCGGGGCTGAAGCACAATGTGCAGATCTGCCGCATCAACATCGGCATCAGCAATCACCGCATCCGAAGCAAGTGCAGCTAACGATGCTGCAACAGTCGTTTTGCCTGTACCGCCCTTACCGCTGAGTATGACAATTTCTTTCATGTGCCCAGCTCGTCCAGGAATTGTTGGAATCCGACCTTTAGCTCGGGCCTAGCATTGAGGGGCGGTTCACCACGCGAATACGCTTCAGCAATACGCCTGTCATCTGGGATCTGCAGACGCACAGGGATACCTTCTTGCCTGCAATATTCGATGACGCGATCATCGCCTATATCGACCCGGTTGAGCACGACGCTAAACCGCAAGCCCAACTTACGCACCGTTGCAACTGCAAGCTTGAGGTCATGCAAACCGAACGGTGTCGGCTCGGTCACAAGCAAAACATGATCGGCATCCCTCACAGCAGCAACCATGGCGCAGGCCGTGCCAGGCGGACAATCAATGATTGTTAGCCCTTCAGGTGCCGCGTGTTGCTTGACTGCACGAATCACCGTCGGAGCTAGCGTTTGGCCAATATGCAGTGTGCCGGTTACAAGCATTACGCCATCACGCGACCCGACCTCCACGTAGCCGATCTCGCGCTCGATTTCGCGAATTGCGTCAGTCGGGCACACAAGCGCGCATCCGCCGCAACTGTGGCATAGCTCGGGGTAAATCACCGCCTTCCTTTTAAGGACCGCAATCGCATTAAATTGGCAGATGTCACGGCACTGGCCGCACCCCGAACACCTATCTGTGTTCACCTCCGGCACCGGGACCGTCACGGGCTTACGCAACTGGATTTGTGGTTTCAGGAACAGATGGCAGTTCGGTTCCTCTACATCGCAATCGAGCAACCGCACCGGCCTATCGGCAGACAGTGCGATGCACACTGCCACCGTGGTTTTCCCTGTACCGCCTTTGCCACTTGCTATGGCCAGTTTCATTTCGTCTGGCGTCGGCCACGACGTTCAGCCGTTGCAGGGTCAACCTCACTCAACCAACCGTTCGACGCGTGGGGTGGGATACAATCGAACCGGTCAACGTACGGCTTGATATCGAGCAACGGCGTGCCATCCAGCACATCTACACCGTCGAGGTACAACACGTCGCCCTCGCGGCGTTCGAGTCTGACGATGCTCAGGCCGATCGGGTTTGGCCGGTTGGGCGCGCGCGTGGCAAATACACCATGCAAAACATCGTGCAGGAACGGTTTGACCAGAAGCTTCAACGGCGCGGCTCGGTGCATGTGATAAATGATGTAAATGTGCGAGAACCCCTCGATATCGCGCAGACCATCGGCGAACTCGGGAAAAATTTCGGCTGTGCCACGGCAACCGGATGCAAACGCAGGTTGAATCGGCGTCTTCTCCGGGTCAGTGTGCGGACTGCGAATAACGCCAATAGGCCGATAAACAATTTGATTGATGTCCATTTTAGTTGATTCCCTCATGCTCGTTTTGGCCAGAGGTTGGACGTGCCGAATGATCAAGTTCGCCGCGCCTGAACTTTTCCAGCGCCTCGCGCACCGTCCCTGTCGCACCGGTGACCACCTTAATGCCCGCTGTTTCAAGGGTCATTAAAGCCTTTGGTCCACAGTTGCCGGTAATGACCACTTCCACTCCGAGCTGTGACAATGTTTCAGCAGCGCGGATACCGGCACCGTGCGGACTGTTAAGGCCCTGAGTGTTGTCGAGCGCGGTATATTCGCCGGTTTCAGTATCGAATACGATAAAGAACGCGGCGCGACCAAACCTTGGGTCCACCGGCGCATCAGTGGACGCGCCGGTGGATGTGATTGCGATCTTCATGGTGTTTTCTCCGACTCGAGTTCGTCGAGTCGCTTGCGGATTTCATCCAGCCGCGCCTGGAGGAATTCGGCCTGGTTTTTCAGCCACTGCTTTTCTGTCTCCGGCGTGACTGTTGGTGCTGTTGGGGATGCAGACCCCCAACCCCAACGCATCCAGCCGGGCAAACCAGTGGCCCAGAACCAGTGCCGCCAACCGCGCCCGCCGCCGCGACCCCAAAACCCACGACCCCAGCCACGTCCGGGGATCGGGTTCATGTAACCGGGCATACC
>Ga0065718_1025041_pt1 | contig 13674 bp, 13 predicted proteins | sample GBSCel77sediment_2_FD_59105 | JGI IMG/M metagenome (GOLD analysis project Ga0065718, IMG submission 59105) | Hot spring sediment microbial communities from Great Boiling Spring, Nevada - cellulolytic enrichment CS 77C v3 (version 3) | ecosystem: Environmental > Aquatic > Thermal springs > Hot...
GCTCCACTATGATCTAAATGAGCATGCGTTATAATCATATCACAATAGTTTTCGGGTAATAAAGGATAAGAAGGAGGTTCTGGCTGAAGCTTTACTCCATAATCTAATAGAATTGAAAAATTATTTTCAGATAGAAATATTCCCGACCTTCCGACTTCATTCCCGCTTCCCAAAATTTTTATTTTCATATAAATTCATATGTTATAAATTATAGTCCATGTTATAAACCAAAAAAGAATTAAAAGATAAACACCATTTGATAACCACCAATTCCACGACTTTTTTTCAATTTTTAGTAATCTTTCTAGAGAAAATCTTAAAATAAATACTACAGTCAAAACAATTAGAAGATTGATGGCTGGAAATTTTGTTATTTGTGTAAAAATAGAGGATAAAAACCCTAAAACAATTCCAACAACTGAAAACAAAATTCCTATTTTCTTTTCCATTTTTATCAAAGAATAAACTATAACTTTATATTTTTAAGTCTTTCTATTCTTTTTTCTACGCTCGGATGCGTTGAGAAAAGATCTTCTAAACCACCTTTAAAAGGATTTACAATCCATAAATGAGAAGTTGCAGCATTTCCATGAAAAGATTTACTTCTAGAATATTGAGTTATTTTTTCCAAAGCTCTTATTAATCCAGAAGGATTTTTTGTTATAATAGCACTTCCATAATCGGCTGCATACTCTCTTGTTCTTGAAATTGCTAATCTTATAATTGTTGCTATCAAAGGAGCAAAGATAATCAAAAGCAAACCACCTAAGTAATTCTCTCTTTTGTTAGAAAATCTGAACATATAAGCTATATATACAATAGCGCTTGCAAATACAGCAGCCAAAGTAGCTAACAAAACATCCCTATTTTTTATATGTGCTATTTCATGTGCTAATACGCTTTCAATCTCTTCATCATTCAATCTTTCAATTAAACCAGAAGTTACAGCAATTGCAGAATTTTTTGGTGACCTACCTGTTGCAAAAGCATTTGGAATATCTAAATCAACCAAATAAAGAGAGGGTTTCGGTATATTAGCTTTTATAGAAAGATTTTCTAAAATACTTTCAATTTTTTTGTTTTTCAGAGGTTTAGCATTATAAATGCCTAAAACAATCTTATCGGAATAATAATAAGAAAAAATATTTATGAAAAATGAAAGAATCAATGAAAAGAGTAAACCATCATAACCAGCAATAAAAAATCCTATGGCTAAAAGAATTCCTGTAAGTAAACTAAAAAGCAAACAAGTTCTTAACAAAAAACCTAGCATAACTATAAAATTGTTTGATATTTAACTTTTAAAATATTCTTTTTAGCCACTTTCTTATAACGTATTTGAAATCAGCAATGTAATCTTTTATTTTTCTTCTTTCCCTTCTTTTTAGCATGTAGAAGAATATATTTATCCCATCCCTTATTGTAACACCTTTTACATAAACGTGGGAAGATATTTTAACATTTTTATATTTTATATCATAATATCCTACTGCAAAAATTATCTCAGATGCAATTTCATATCTATTTGCTTTTAGATAAGGAAATATTTTTTTTAATGCATCTTTAGAATAAGCTCTAAACCCAGATTCTGTATCTCTAAGGGTTGTGCCTGTGATAATATTTGTCATGAAATTTAGAAAAAAATTACCAATCTTTTTAATAAGAGGGTATTTAGAAAGATCTCTTTCCCCAAGAACAAATTCATAGCCTTCATTTATAGCTTTTATAAACTTAGGTATTTCTTTTGGATTATGCTGACCATCTGCATCTAGTGTTATTATTATATCGAAATCTTTATTTAATGCGTATCTAAACCCATCTCTTAAGCTTTTTCCAAGACCTTTGTTTGTTTTATGTGTTATAATCTTTGCTCCAGCCTTTTTTGCTATTTCTTCAGTTTTGTCTTTAGACCCGTCGTTTATGACAACAACCTCGTCAACATATTTTTTAGCAATCTTAACAACATTTCCTATAGTTTTTTCCTCGTTATATGCTGGAATTATTGCTAGAGTTTTTTTCATAAAACTTTATTAAAATTTAAAAAAATAAATAAAAGTTATGCGCTACACAAAATATGAAAGAGCAAGAATGATAGCAGCCAGAGCTTTACAATTAGCTGCTGGTGCACAGCCTTTAGTAAAAGTAAAATTAACAGACCCGGTAAAAGTAGCTAAATTAGAGTTTGAAAAGGGATTAATACCGCTAAAAGTGAAGAGGCGTCTAGAAGTATGACAGAAATAAGAGAAATAAAGCTTAGAGTAATTTTTAATTCTTTTGGTGAAGAAACAATAGAGGCTATAATAAATGATAAATTTTTTGCAAGCAGCTCAGGAGGAATAAGCAAAAGTTCTTTTGAGGCAAAGATTATTTCTCCAGATAAAGCAATCAAAAATTTCAATAAAATAAAAAACAAATTCTTAGGAGACTTTTCTCAAAAAGAATTCGATTCTCTTCTCAAAAAATATGAAAATAAACTCGGATCCATTTTAACAACTTCATTATCATTAGCGTTTTTTGTTATGGAGTTTGATTATAAATATGAAAAAAGATATTTTCCGAAATTATTGGTAAATGTTTTAGGTGGTGGAAAACATTCTTTTGTAAATGGGCCAGAAATTCAGGAATTTCTAGTTATTCCAAAAGGAAGAACAATTAGAGAAATAATAAAAAAGGCAATAGATATTTGGAATGATGTTAAAGAAGAGTTAAAAGAAAAAAATGCTTTATTCGGTTTAAATCCTGAAACAGCTTGGCTTTCAAATATTTCAAATGAAGAAGCTTTGGAATTAGTAAGTAAAATAGCAAAAAGATATAATTCTTCTGTTGGTATAGATTTTGCAGCTTCTAGCATTTATAAAAATGGAAGATATGTTTATAGAAATAAAGAGCTTTCTAGAGAGGAGCAAATAGATTATGTTTTAAAAATTTCGAAAGATTTTAAGTTAAGATATATTGAAGATCCTCTTTGTGAGTTAGATGGGAAAGGTTTTAAAGAATTAAAAAGAAGAACAAATTCATTAATCTGTGGGGATGATATAATAGCTACAAATTATGAAAGATTAAAAAGATTTAAAGATAGTATAAATGCTGTTATAATAAAGCCAAATCAAGCCGGAACAGTAACAGAGTGCTTAGAGATAATAAACTTTTCAAGAAAAAATGGAATAATAAGTGTAGTAAGTCATAGATCGACAAAAACATCTTGTACGAGCGAGGCAAAGCTTTCATTATTGGCAGATGCTGCAAAATTTAGTGTAACAGGAATAGATTCAGCAAGATGTAATGAATTATTAAGAATTTGGGACGAAGTAAAAAATCCAAAAATAAGAGAAATAATATAGGGTGAGATAATGGTAGAAGAAGATGTAAAGAAAAAAGAGAAAAAAAGAGAAAAAAAGAAAAAAGAAGATCTTTTAATTTCTAGAGAAAGATATCTTCAAAGCGGAATACATATAGGTACAACTATTAAAACCAAGAATATGAAAAAATTTATTTATAAAACACTTTCTAATGGTCTTGCTGTTATGAATTTGAAAATGATTGATGATAGGATAAAAATGATCGCAAGATTTTTGGCAAATAAAAATAATATACTCGTAGTAAGCAGAAAAATAAAAAAACCTGTAGAAAAATTTGCTTCTATAACAGGAGCTAAAGCTATTGTGGGAAGATTTATGCCCGGCTCTCTCACAAATCCAAATTCTGAAAATTTTATAGAACCAGATATTCTAATTGTTACAGATCCATTTCTGGATAAACAAGCAATTAAAGAGGGAGTAAAAGTAAGAGTACCTATAATAGCTCTATGCAACACATTTAATAATACATCATTTGTTGATATTGTTTTGCCGTGCAATAATAAAGGAAGGAAATCAATAGCTTTGATTTTTTATCTTCTTTCTAGAGAAATTTTAAAGGCAAGAAAAGAAATAGAAAAAGATGAAGATTTTAAATTTAAGCTAGAAGAATTTATTGAGACAAAGGAAAAATAGGGGACTGTGGTGTAGCTTGGTCTAGCACCGGAGCCTTGGGTCTTTCAGATAGAAAGCTCCAGACCCCGGTTCAAATCCGGGCAGTCCCACTTATGATACTTTTTGTAAAAAATTATCCATGTCTTATTTTGAAACATAAAAATAAAAGATATATGATCATAAGCGACTTACATTTAGGTATCTCTCTTGAACTCGAAAAAAAGGGATTTTTCTTACCATCTCAAGCTGAAAATTTGGCAAATAAGCTAAACAGATTGAAAAAAATTACGAGGGCAAAGGAAATTATAATATTAGGAGATTTAAAACACAACATTCCGTTAGCATTAAAATATGAGAAAGCCGAGATAAATAAATTTTTATCAAAAATAAACTTTGAAAAGATAATTTTATTAAAAGGAAATCATGACGGTAGGATAGAAAATGTTATAAGAAGTGAAAAAAAGATTATAATACCAAAAGAAAAATTTTTTGTTATAGGAAAATATGTTCTTACCCATGGTCATATAAAGCTAAATAAAAAATTGCTTGGAAAAAATATTATTATTGGCCATATTCATCCGTTCATAAAGATGAGAGATAAATTTTCATTTTATTATGAACCTGCTTGGCTTGTATACAAAGATGAAAAAAGAGAAATAATTATTATGCCATCATTTAATGATTTATGCGGAGCAACTATAGTAAATGAGCAAGAGCTTATAGGACCAATAGCAAAAAATTTAGATAGGGAAAAAATAAATGTTTATCTTCTTGATGGTACACTATTAGATAACTTAGATGCTTTATGGTTAGGCGAGTAAAATGGTTTTTCATCTTTTTAGTGAGAAACTTCAAGAATTGATAAAGAAAAAAGGTTTTTTAGAGCCGACAGCACCACAAAAACTTGGAATACCAGAAATTCTTTCAGGAAAGAATGTACTAATAATATCTCCAACTGGAGTTGGAAAAACAGAAGCTTGCATACTCCCACTTTTGGATAAAATAAAAAATAATAATGAAAAACCGATTGCTCTACTTTATATAACTCCTCTCAGAGCGTTGAACAGAGATTTATTAGATAGAATCTTCTGGTGGGCAGATAATTTAGAGATGGATATCGATGTAAGACATGGAGATACCAGTAAAAAAGAAAGAAGCGAGCAAAGAGAAAACCCGAGCCATATATTAATAACAACACCAGAAACATTAGGTGCAATACTTCCAGGAAAAAGAATGAGAGAGCATCTAAAAAATGTTAAGTATGTCATAATCGATGAAATTCATGAATTGGTTGAAAATAAAAGAGGTGTACAGCTCTCTCTTCTTTTAGAGAGATTAGAAAGAATAGCAGGTAATTTTCAGAGAATAGCTCTTTCAGCAACAGTTGGCGAACCTAATAAAGTTGCTAAATTTTTGGGCAACAATGTAAAAATAATAAATGCAGATACAGAAAAGAAGTATGAAATAAAAATAGAATTGCCTAAATATAAAGGAAATGAAGTAGAAGGAAGAATATTGAGAATAAAGGAATTAATAAACCAACATAATAAAACTTTAATATTTACGAACACAAGAGAAACAGCAGAAGCTTTAGGTAGCAGATTCAAATTATTAGAAAAAGATTTTCAAATTGATGTTCATCACGGCTCATTATCAAAAAATTTAAGGATAAAAGCAGAAAATGCATTCAAGAAAGGTGAATTAAAGGCATTAATAGCAACATCTTCTTTAGAACTTGGAATTGACATAGGCGAAGTAGATTTTGTTATTCAATATTTATCTCCTAGAAGGGTTTCAAAACTATTACAAAGATTTGGAAGAAGTGGTCATAAGATAGGAGAGATAAGTAAAGGAGTTATAATAAGCGATAAAGATGATTTGTTAGAATCTTGTATAATAGCAAAAAATGCTAATGAAAGAAAGATAGAAGGGATAAAAATTCATGAACTTGCTTTAGATATCTTAGCAACACAAATAGTAGGAATCACTTTAGACGAATATGAAATATCATTAGAAGACGTTTTTTTAACAATAAAAAAAGCATACCCTTATAGAAATATGAAAAAAGAAGATTTCATATCTCTTATAAATTTTCTTAGCGAAATGAAACTTATTTATGTTTCAGAAGATGGAAAAAGAATAAAAAGAAGAAAAAAAGGTTGGAAATATTATTATGAAAATCTGTCTTCTATTCCAGATTTAAAAAAGATTTCTGTTGTAGATGTTTCAAAAAATGAAACCATAGGTTTTTTAGATGAAAGTTTTGTTTTAGAACACGGTGAAATAGAAAATACATTTATATGTGCAGGAAGTGCATGGAAAATAATTCAAATAGAAGGTACTAAGGTTTTTGTAGAATACATAGAAGATATAGACTCTGCAATACCTGCTTGGGAAGGTGAATTGATTCCAGTTTCTTTTGAGGTTGCACATGATGTGGGAAGGCTAAGAAAATTCATATATAAAAAAATTGAAACGGAAAATAAAAATCTTTTGAAAGATTTTCTAATCAAGAATTATAATCTTAATGAGCATGCTGCAAAAGCTATAATAAAAACAATATTGAAACAAAAGGATTTTGTAGTTCCAGATCATAAAACAATTTTTATAGAGAATTTCAAGGATTTTATAATAATACACTCTTGCTTTGGAAATAATGTGAACAACACCATAGGAAGATACATAGCTTCTATGCTAGCAATGACAAAAGGAGAATCGGTTAATGTCAAAATAGATCCTTACAGAATAATAATAAGAACATTTTCAAAAATAGATGAAATTATAAAAATTATTTTGAATGCAAACGATTTGAGAAAGGTTATTGAAATTTCTTTAGAGGATAGTTCATTATTTAAATGGAATTTCTTTCAGATAGCTAAAAGGTTTGGAATAATTTCACCAAACGCAACAATTGATAGTATTAATTTAAATAAAATAATAAATCAATATAAAGATCATCTTGTATATAATGAAACAATACGTACAATATTAAAAGAAAAAATGGATATTGAAAAAGCAGAAGAAATTCTAAATCAAATAAAAAGAAAAGAGATAAGAGTTGTGAAATCAAATAAAAAGATATCTCCATTAGGAAAATCCGGCCTGGAAAGATTATTTTTTGATGTAATAAAACCAAAAAGACCAGAAAAAGAGATTTTCGAAAGTTTTAAAAGAAGATTATTGGGGACAAGAATTAGAATTGTTTGCATGAATTGTAAAGATTATTCTATTAGTATAGAGGTTAAAAATCTAGAAGAATATCCTACATGTCCAAAGTGTAATTCGAGATTGATTGGAATATATGACTACTCATTCAAGAAAGATCCTTTAGAGCTTCTTAAGAAGAAAAATTTAACAAAAGAAGAGAAAAAGGAGATAGAAAGGCTAAGAAGATCAGCATCTTTAATGATAACATATGGAAAAAAGTATGCAATTGTTCAAGCTGGAAGAGGCATTGGCGTTGAAACTGCTGCGAAAATTTTGTCAAAATTACCGAAGGATGAAGAAAGTTTGTTGAAATATATATATGAAGCAGAAAAATCTTATGTAAAGTATAGAAAATTTTGGAAGTTATAATCTCGGTGAGAAAAACAAAACTTTAAATATTAGTGATAATTTAAATAATATTGAGTGAGAAAAATGGCAAAAAAGAAAAAGAAGAAGAAATAAATTATAAAAAATTTTTAATCTTTTTCTTTTTCTTTTTTATTTTCACAAATCTTTTTTTATTTTAACAAAACAACTCTGCTGTCTTTCTTTTCATCGACTATTTTATAATTACTATGTTTTTCAATCTCTTCGGAAAATTTTCTTATCTCTTCGTGAAGAGGCATTTTAGAATAAGGTAATCTACTTCTTGAAAAACCTACCGACATAAAGCTTTTAACTTCTACATATTCAGGATTCGCTTCTTCTATTATTTCAGCATATTTTTCCGGATAAATAAAATTCAAATCTTTTACTAATGTTAGTCTTATTACAGTTCTGCATTTTTTTCTAAAGTTTTTTATCATAGATAAAGATTTCTTAATCCTTTTCCACCCATTCTTTATTATTGGCATACACGTTTTCTTATAAATTTTTTCATCTGGAGCAGGCAAAGTAATATATAGTTGAGTTGGAGGATGGGATAAGATCTTTTTTAACATATTAGGAAATGTTCCATTTGTTACAAGAAAAGATGTCATTCCAATCTTTTTAGTTTCATCTATAAGCTCAGGAAGCTTTGGATACATTGTCGGTTCGCCAGCAAGAGATATAGCTATTTGATTTGGATATAAAGCTTCTTGAAACTTTTTTAAATCAACTTTTGGATTTCCTTTAAAGCCTTGCAATATCTCTCTATGCTTTTTAATCGCTTCCTCTAATATAAATTTTGGATCGTCTATAGGGCCTTTCCATCTGCTTGAGGTTATGCTAGTATCTCTCCAGCAGAAAAGGCATTTATGAGTGCAAAACTGTAAAGAAGGAGTAAATTGTAAGCATCTATGAGACTGAATTCCATAAAATTTTTGTTTATAGCAAAAACCATCACCACGCAAAGCCTTTCTTGTCCATTCGCATGTCTTTATAGCAGAATGATTTCCTATAATTCTAAAACCAGCATTTTCCAATTTTATTTTCTCTTTCTCAGAAAGCATATATAAAAAACAATCTGGAAAATTTAAAAATATGAAAAGAATGAGGTTTTATTTTATAGGTGATATAGCCTTAGTAAAATTTTTTAGAAAAATAAGCAAAAAAGAAAAGATAAACTTAGCAAATTCTTTAAAATCAAGATTTCCAAGAATAAAAACAGTAGCAGAAATTTTAAGCATAGAAGGAGAATTTAGAGAACCAAAAATAAAGATTTTGTTGGGCAAAGAAACTGAAACAATACATAAAGAGCATGGAATTCTTTATAAGCTTGATGTTTCTAAGATAATGTTTTCCAAAGGAAATTTATATGAAAGAAACAGAATAGCAAAAAAAGTTGAAAAAAATGAAATAGTTGTGGATATGTTTGCTGGCATAGGATATTTTTCCTTAGGTATTGCAAAATATTCTAAACCAAAATTAATTTATGCAATAGAAAAAAATCCTGTAGCATTTAATTTTTTGAAAGAAAATATTGCTTTAAACAAAATAAATAATATTATACCTATTTTAGGAGATTGTAGAGATGTGGTAAAATCTTTAGAAGGAATAGCAGATAGAGTAATAATGGGGTATATAAAAAATACTGAAAAATTTTTATCTACAGCTCTTCTCTTTTTATCAAGAGATGGAAAAAAGATTATCCATTTTCACAATACTTACAAGAAAGAAGAACTTTGGGACAAGCCCATAAAAACAATAGAAAAATATGCAAAAGAAAATGGTTATAATGCTGAAATCCTAGAAAAAAGAATTGTAAAAAGCTATGCTCCAAAAATATTTCATGTAGTGATTGATTTCAAGCTTTCAAATATGTGAAAAATTATGAAGAAGAAAAAATTTAAAGGAAGATGGTATGATTGTTTGAAAAAAGCAGGAGAAACGTTAATACTTTTAGGTCCAACTGAAGCTGCTTTAAGATTAGCTTATTCCGGAAATTACAAAGGAAATCTTTACGAAGGCCTTGGAATGTTATCTGCTGGTTTAATAGCGTGGGATTTAGGGAAATATTATGAGGAAAAGAATTCAGAAGATTATTATTCTCCTTTAAGAAATGTAGGAAGATTTTTAAGAGATTCACTAACTTTAACTACTCCACTTTATATTTCAGCTTCTAATCTAGATAATGTTTACAAAGCATTTATTCCAGCTGCTTTAGGGATTGGCGTAGGATCATTCTTAGAATATGTAGCTGCTCCTATTCACGAACATTTAAAAGAAAAATTTAAATCAATTAAACAAAAATAAATCATCTTTCAATTTCCAATAAAAGTGTTTCATCCTTAAATTCCTTTTTTGTTATACTCCCTACAACAGGCAAAAGCTTGAAATAAAGCTTATCACCAGCAAATGCCTTAATTTCAATACTTTGCTCCAGTTTTTTTATTTCAATATCATTTATACTTTTCACTCCTGGTAGTTTTATCTTTATTATTTGCTTATTTTTGTTTTTTGTAATCTCAGTCTCAGGCTCTTCTGTAATTTTTGGTGGTTTTACTTTTTCTTCTCCAGTTTCATAAACCATGAGTTTTTTCTTTATCTCGGGTTCAAGTTTTTTATATTCTCCGAATGTCTTTACATCAATTTTTGGTTTTTTGCCTGTTTCTGTTTTTATTGTAATACTTATTCCACTAAATTCTTTTGGTCTAATTTTTGCTTTAGGAATATCAAAAGAAATTTTGAACATCTTATCCAATCTTTTTAATTCCTCATCAATCTCCTTTTCAATATCTTCTAAATGTTTAAAAGGTAACACCCTTTCAAATATATCAATTTTTTCCAAATCTTCTCCGCAATATGGGCAAAATCTCCACTCATTTTCCACAATTCTTCCACAATTTTTGCATTTCTTTTTCTTGAACATATTTTTAATATACTATTTTAAGGTTTAATTTTTTTACAGCTTCTATTTTCGAATTTCTTCAAATATAAGCATTTAAATATTTTACTATTTAGAGATAATCACGTGGTGAAAATTAAAAAATTAATAAAAGAAAAAAATTTAGAAATGCAGTTATTGGTGCTGCAACAGGATTAGCTTTATTAGGAGCTGGAGTAGGAATAGGATACGGAATATGGGGAAAAGATAAAAAAGAATCGATAGAAGTAAAACCAATAAGTGAATTAGTAAGCACGCTTTATTATCCTCTTGAATATACGATTTTTATCGGAAACAATCCTTACGGAGCACGAAAAAATGTAATTAAGTTAAATGCAACTAATGGAAAAGAAGAAATAACTTTTTCAATTTATGAACAAGATCCTTGCAAATTTGCATATTTATTAGATTATCTTGAGTTAACAAAAAGAAATAACGGATTTTTTGGCATTCTTGATTCATTAGAAAGAAATACAGGGTATCCAAAAGATTATAGAAGAGCTTTGAATTTGAGAATAGAAAGATCAGCAGAAGGAAAGCCTGTATATATTTTAAGTGGAGACGATCTTATATTTTATACAGTAGTTGATCGTAGATAGATTTTTATAATCTTTAATTCTTATTCTGCTTTGCAAACCTCTGGAGCTTTTCTGCAAAAGGCTTCTAAGCATTCTTGATCTTCTTGATTTTCAAAGCAACATACTCCTATATTTAATGTTATATTCTTTTCATTTATCGTACCTTTTATTCCACTCCTACATTCTAATTGCTCTTTAGTATCTTCTTTTACAACGGCTGTACTACATTCACCATTTCTGCAGTTCCCTTCACCTTCTTGACACCATTTAATAGGATCATCTGGATATTTATTCTTTCTCCATTCACAATAATTCTCTTCTCCTATTTTTGGTTCTTCTGTTTCATTAGTAACTTTTTCACAATCAATTCTACACTTTTTATCTTCACAACATTGCAAAATTCCACAGCAATTTAATTTTTCACAGCTTTCTTCCTCTTTTGCACATGTTGCTGTGAGCATTATTATCGGACCTTTTGCCACACTAACTTCAACAGTATATTTACTTAAAGAAGCAGTTATAACATCACTTCTACTTACTTGTTCTGGCTTTATGTCAGCTGATATAAATTGACATATTACCGGATATTTACTAGATTCTCGAGAACCTATTCTTATTTCCTTTGTAACTTTGCAAGTCACAATCTCTACATTTTCATCTTTTGTCAAATTTTCACATTCGAAGTTTTCGCCCATACAACTTAGTTCACTTCCTATTGTTTTCGGAAGAGATATTTTCAATATAGTGCCTTCAGAAAGAACTACAAATTCATTTTCGCCAATTCTTTTATTTATAATAGACACTGTAAGAATTTGCGTGCTTCCATTAAATAATGGCTGCTCACCTACACTAAGAGAAATCATTCCAGGTGAAGCTTTTCCAACAGCAACAACATTTCTAAATAGCTCATACTTCTTTATCGGATCAGTCATCATTCTTTTTATTTCTTCTTCATTCATAACCTCTACTATTAAAGAAGATGATGCATGATAATTATAATTCAACTTAACTTTAACCTCTGCTTCTCTACCCGGATTTTTTTCCTTTGCTATAAATGGTCCGAACTGCTGAACAATAGCTTCGTTCGGCAACAAACTAATATCCCCATAACTATAATTTCCTTCACATTTATTAGGTTCACAAGAAAGAGATATTGAAACATTTTCTGCTTTCATACTTCCTTCATTTTCTATTCTAACTTGAACAAAGAATCTTTGATAATATGGTACTTGATCAGGAGAAGGTAAAATATTTTTTATTTCCACTCCTTTAGGTTGTGTTTGTTTTGCCTCTATATTTAATGCTTCTTGCTGCTTCTTTAGAATATATTCCTGAGGATTTGTTAACATAAGGATAATATCATTAAAAGAAATTGAAAATGTTTTAAGAGCTACTCTTAAAGGAGATTTTATTTCTTCAATATAGTGTTTTACATATCCAGAATAAGGGCCAGTAAAAGTATATCCAAATATTATACAAATAATAGAAATAGAAAATATTACAGAAGGTCCTCCTGAAATATAAAAACCAGTTAAGAAAAATATAGATAACAACCAACTACAAATAAAAATAAAATTAAATCCAGGGTATATATCAAAGGAAGCAAGAATTATCATAGTATCTAGAGCAATAAGTATTCCACAAATTACAGATGTAGCAATGAATTTCATTTTATTAAACCCAGGAACCCTTCCAAAAAGCCATAACACCAAAGCCAAAATACATAATACTATCAATATTGGTGCCATTTCAATTACCTATTTTTTTCATATTCTTCTGACCAAAATTTACTAAGAGACATAATAACAGTAATTATTATCGTTATAATAAGAACAGCAAGAGTAGGTCCGGTCATAGCGTATCTTATAAATATTGAGAATAATATCCAAACCAATACTGTACCAGTAACAACAGGAGAGAATATAAACTCAAAAAGAAAATTCCAAGAATATTCTATAATGCCATAAGCTGATGAGGACAACCCTTCTATTGGTCTATAAATCTCTTTGACAAACCATCCAGAAAAAGATTGATATAAAGTTTTATAATTATTTCTTACCATAGTTTCTGCTTCAGCAATGGCAAAATTTTCTAATGATTTTCTTACATCATCTCTGAAATGCACAATATTAAATCTCTTGCAAGTTTCTTCCAAAACCTTAGGCACTTCACCCATTAATATTTCTTTTAAAACCTCAAAATCTGTTGAAGTATCAGTCATGAAAGCTTCAAGTCTTCTTAGATTTTTCAAATATTCTTCTCTCTCCTTCAAGTACTCCTCCTGCCTTCTATTAAGCTCTTCGTTCTTAGAGTTTAAAACCTCGTTTAATCCCTTCTCACCATGCAAAATTCTATCTTCTATTTCTTTTTTCTCTTTTTCCAGAGCTTTCAATTCTTTTTGTAATTCTAAAACTTTTTTCTTTGCCTCTTCAAGATTTATTTCCTTAGCTAACTCTTTCATTTTTTCTGTTTTATATCTTATTACAACTTCTTTATTTTTTGTTCTTGCAATTCCATCAAGCCTTCTTTTTGCCCAAGGAATTGCTCTTAACAATCTTGTTTCTTCCGGCTCTAAAACATGAATAGGCTCTAATACCTTTCCTAACCACAA
>Ga0065718_1001243_pt1 | contig 13580 bp, 11 predicted proteins | sample GBSCel77sediment_2_FD_59105 | JGI IMG/M metagenome (GOLD analysis project Ga0065718, IMG submission 59105) | Hot spring sediment microbial communities from Great Boiling Spring, Nevada - cellulolytic enrichment CS 77C v3 (version 3) | ecosystem: Environmental > Aquatic > Thermal springs > Hot...
CTGGGGTTCCCGAGGACCTCCTCCACCTTCCCCATCTCCACGATGTTGCCCCGGAACATCACGGCAATGCGGTCGCTCACGTAGTACGCTGTGGCTAAATCGTGGGTGATGTAGAGGACGCTCACCGCAAACTCGTCGCAGAGCTTGCGGAAGAGGTTCACGATGGACATGCGCAGCGACGCATCGACCATGGAGACCGGCTCATCGGCAACAAGAAGCGACGGATTCGTAAGGAGAGCCCGGGCGATGGAAGCCCGCTGGAGCTGTCCTCCNGANAACTCTGCAGGGTATTTCCCCCGGATTTCCTCAAGGGAAAGCCCCACCGCTTGAAGCTTCTCATCAATCCAGTCCTCTGCTTCCTTTTTCTGGGTGGCGATTCGATAGTTGTACACCGTTTCAAAGAAATACTCTTCAACCTTCCGCAGGGGATTGAAGGTCTCGAAGGGGTTCTGGAATACCGCCTGAACTTCCCGGAACCAGGACCACCGATCTTTCTGGTTTTTCAGACTTTGGCCCCGGTAGAGAATTTCTCCTTCTGTAGGTGACTCAAAACCCAGAATCATTCGGGCAGTGGTAGTCTTGCCACAGCCGCTTTCTCCAGCCAGGGTGAAAATTTCTGCCTTCTTCATGGTGAACGAAATGTGGTCGACGGCGGTGAGACGGATTCGCGAAAAAAGGCTCCCCAGGGTGAAGACCTTGGTAAGGTTTTTCACAACGAGAACGGCCTCCATGGTTACCCTCCTTTGAGAAAGCAGGCAACGTAATGGTCGTTTCCCGCAAGAAGAAGCTCCGGTTCTTCCTTCTGGCATCGATCAGAAACGTGAGGACATCGGGGATGAAAGGCGCATCCTGGGGGAGGCTGGACCAGGGAAGGCGGAGCCCCAGGAACGCTCTCTCTTGGGGTTTTATCGCCAATGCGGGGAAGGGAGCGAATGAGGTACTGGGTGTACGGGTGAAGTGGAGAGGAGAAGATGTCTTCTGTTCTCCCCTCCTCGACAATTTTGCCAGCGTACATGATCGCCATGCGCTGGGTGACGGTGGCGTGAATTCCCATGTCATGGGTGACGAGAATAACAGTATTCCTGAGTCTCTTCTGAACCTCTTCGAGGAGGTCGAGTACTGCCCGCTGAGCAACAACATCAAGGGCTGTTGTGGGTTCATCAGCAAGAATAATGCGGGGCTCAAGGAGTGTAGCTAAAGCGATGGCGATGCGCTGGCGCATGCCTCCAGAGAGCTGGTGGGGATAAGCATTGAGAACTCTCGAGGGAAGCCCGAGTTTCTCTAAGTGTTCCCTGGCAGTAGCCAGGAGTTCTTCCCGTGCTCTTCCCCGCACGTGGCTTTCAAGGACGTCGAGGAAAGTCGTCCGGATGGTTTTCACCGGATTGAAAACGCTCATGGATCCTTGGGGAATATAAGCAATGTACTCAAAGCGGAGCTTTCGCTTTCGCTCAGGAGGAAGCGAAAAAACGTCAACTTCCTCGTTACCAATGCGATAGAAGACCTGTCCTCCGAAGATCCTGAGGGGTGGTTCCACGGCGGCAAAGAGTGCCCGAAGGAGGGTCGTTTTTCCACAACCGCTTTCTCCAGCAATGCCGTACACCTCGTTTTCCCTGACCCTGAGGCTTACCCGGTTGACCGCTTTAATGATTCGCTTCTCTCCGAAGATGTCAAGGACATAGAAAGCTTCGAGGGTTTCAGTCCTTAAAATGTACTCTGGGAGCATCACAAGGTTTCCCTCCAGATGGCCACCTCGTATGGCGGAAGGATTCGTCCTCCAAGGAGAAATTGTGCTGTTTCTTTCGCGGGAACTTCGCGGTTTTCCGGGGAATAGTTAAAGGCACATATAAGGTCTCCCCGTCTCCGAAGGCGTAGGCCTTCAGGAAGCCTTGTGGTGGTAATTCCCGCTTTTTGGGCAAGTTCCTCAAAAAAGTCCAAAAGGAAGGTATCGTCGGGCCAAAAGGCAAGGTAGTAACGGTTGTTATCCCCGAAAATGGCTCCTTTGCCATCCTGCAGGATTCCTTGAGGGGAAAGACTCGTCTCGACCCATTCCCGCCATCTGCTTACGGGGTACTGCTTGCCTTTCCAGGTCACCCGGTCTTCAGGGAAAGTTCCCAGGCTCTCCACCCGAACAATCCGGAGGGGCAAGAGCTTCTGCAGTGGTCCGGGGGGGAGTTCTCGTGGGAATCTGGAAATGCGAGGTTTTGCTTCCTGTACGTGGACCGAAAACAATCGCTCCTTGAAAGGTGCTCAAGCGTTCTACCACTGCTTCGGAGAGGATGGGGAGGCTGGGGATGACAAGGAGACGATACCCCGAAAAGGTACTCTGGGGAGAAAGGATATCCACGTCAAGACCAAGTCGCCGGAGAGCGCTGTAGAAGCTTAACACCAGCGGGAGGTACTGTATTCCCTCTCCCAGAGGCTCGATTTCGAAGACCCAGGCAGCCTCGTAGTCGAAAACGAGGGCTACCTGTGACGGTTTTAGTGGAGGAAGAGGAATACTGGCGAGCTCTCTGGCGACTCTCGCTACCTCAGCAAAGCCTGTGTCCGGTGTTGAGTCCGGTCGAAGGAGTCCAGTGTGCATTTGTTCCTGGGCGAAAGGGGCCTGTCGCCAGCGGAAATACGATACCACCTCGGCGCCATGGGCAAAGGCTTCCCAGGTCCAGAGCCGGACCATCCCCGGGGCAGGAGAAAGGTTGCGAGGAGCCCACTGCACTGGACCAGCCTGCTGTTCCATCACCCAGAATCTCCCCCGTCCCACTCCCCTGTAAAGGTCGTGGTTCAGGGGAGCGATGTCAGGATGTCCAGAATGAGGAAAGTATTCCCGAAGTTCGTAGAACTTACGACCCCACTCGACGTGGCCCAAGGGGTAACTATCCCAGCTGGCGAAATCCAGGTCTTCTGTCAGGGCAAAGTGATCAAACTGCGTGAACGCCCCCATGAAATTGTGAGTGATGAATCGACCAGGAGAATATGCCCTGAGGATATCTACCTGAAGGCGGTTGAAGGCCCGAACCTGGTCTGAAGCAAACCGGAAGTAGTCCAGAAGATGCGCGGGATTCGGGTTAGTAACGGTGAGGTTTGGGAGCTCAACTTCTTCAAACGACCGGTACTCCTGACTCCAGAAAACCGTTCCCCAGGCGCGGTTTAATGCCTCTGGTGTCTTGTAGCGAGCTTTGAGCCATCTCTGGAAGGCTTCCCGACACCTCGGACAGTAACACCGAGTGGTGTCATGGCAACCGTACTCGTTATCCGTTTGCCATCCCGAGACGGCAGGGTGACGTCCGTATCGACTGGCTATGGCCTGGACGATGCGGCAGGATTCCCTCTGGTAAGACGGGCTTAGAAAAACAGTAGTGACGCCGTGAACCGAACTGCCTTATGCGCCCTTCCCGGTCAACAGGGAGGATATCCGGGTACCGGTCGATGAGCCACTTTGGAGGGGTGGCGGTGGGGGTCCCAAGAACAATTTTGAGGCCAAGACTCTCGGCTGTATCGAGCACTTCATCAAGCCATTCCCAGTCAAACAGCCCAGGATGTGGCTCGATACGGCTCCAGGCAAATTCCCCAATCCGCACGAATTGGAGACCAAGGTCTTTCATTTGAGAGAGATCCTCTTTGACTTTCTCTCTTCCCCACTGCTCCGGATAGTAGCAAACCCCAAGCATCTTCTCTCCTCCCTTTTACTGAAGGCCGATTCTCTGGATTCGGGCCCTTGGATCCAGGTATTCACTAAGGCTTAGGGAGAGCCAGTACAGGGCGATGAAAAGGACCAGGGCCACAGCAATAGGTGTTGCCAGCCACCACCAGAGCCCCAGGAAGAACGCCTGACGGTATATTGCTGCCTGAAGCATGGTCCCTATAGTGGGGACGGTAGGGTCAATACCAAGCCCCAGGTAGGCCAGGAAGATCTCCATGCCAATGGCCCAGTGCATATTGTTGATAAAGGTGGTGAAAATAATGGGAAGGAGGAAAGGAAGGTACTCTTTGGCAACGAGCCGAAAGGTTCGAATTCCGGAAAGCTGAGCCACAAGGGTGAAGTCCCGTTCCCGGAGACTCAAAACCTGTGACCGAATGACCCGCGCGTCCCAGGCCCAGGCAAAAAAGGCCAGAAGTAGCCCAAGGTTTTACAAAATTTTTTCGTCCAGTCTCGCAGGACGATAGAGAAGAGGATGAAGACAATGAGAGAGGGGAGAACAAGCGTTGTGTCTCCAAGGGACATAAGCATTCGATCCACCGCACCTCCCTTGTATCCGGCAACGGTTCCGATTACCACTGCAATAGCCCGGGAGGTCAGGGAGGCTACAAGGGCGATGAGGAGAGAATTCCGCACTGCAAAAGTGAGCTGCCAGAAGACGTCCTGTCCCAACCAGGTGGTACCGAGGAGATGTTTCNGGGAAGGGGGAAGCCCCCGCGGGACTTGATACATCCTCTGGGGGTCGTAGGGGGAAAAAGTAGAAAGGAGCGCCAGAAAGAGGAAAACGCAGAAGATAACGAAAGCCGTGGTGAACCGGTAGTCCTGGAGTAAATCGTGGAAAACGCCCATGGTCGACCTCCTACTGGTAGCGGACCCGTGGGTCCACGAAGGGGTAGAGGAGATCCAGGACGAACACCGAAGTGGTGATAGCCACAACCGAAATACAGGCGATGGCCATGATGAGGTTGTAGTCTCCGTTCATAACGGCGTTGTAGAGAACCCACCCGATTCCTGGGTAGGCAAAGACCATCTCGGTGATGAGGGCTCCAGAAAACACAAAGCCAAAGCTCAGGCCAAGCTGGGTGATGGTGGGCAACATAGCATTGCGGATGACGTAACGGAAGGCAATACGCCGTTCTTCAACCCCTGCAGCTTTTGCGTAACTCACGTAGTCTTCTGAGCGAACACTCTGAACGATGAGTTTCATGGCCTGAAAGTGGGTAACTCCTCCAGCCACAACAAGGGTCAGTGCCGGTAAGGTGGCATGCCGGATGATGTTCCCCAGAGCCCGGAGACTCAGGGTAAGTTTTACCCCGATTCCTGCTCCCCCGCTGAGGGGAAAGACCGGGAAAATATAGGCCAGAAAGAGGAGAAAGAGCAGGGCCATAATGTAGTACGGAATGGGCCGCACAAGCATAGCAATGCCGTCGAGGATTTTCGTCCACCTGCTGCGGAAGTAGTACCCGGCTACACCCCCGACGATGGTGCCGAGAAACCAGCTGATGAAGGTCGTGAGGGAGAGCAGTCCAAGCGTCCAGGGGAGGTGCCTGGCCACAAGCTCCATAACTGGCGTGGGGTATTGGGCAAGAGAAGGCCCAAAGTCCCCTCGCAGCAACCTCTTCCAGAAAGCAAGGTACTGCTCAAAAACTGTTCCTTCAAGGCCATAGAGCTGCTTGAGGGTGTTGATGATGAGTTCCCGCTGCTCAGGAGGGATGTAAACCCCGAAGGCCTGGTACTGGGCAATGCGTTGCTCAATAGGGTTTATGGGCATGAGGCGGGGAAGGATGAACGCTGCCGTCAGCCCCAGAAAGGTCACCAGAAGATACTGGACAATTCTTGGCAGTAAATATCCCCGCACGAAACCCATACGCTTCGCTCCTCCTAAGCCCCGGGGAGTGGTAACCCCCGGGGGCACGACCCACCTTATCGTTTCACCGGCTCAGGATGGTGGAGAACGTACTTGAACTCTGGCCAGGTGGTGAAGACATCGCAGCGGGCGTAGTCATTTTCAGGGCTTGGGAAATTCGTCCAGTAGTATTCATCAAAAACGATGGCAATAGGGCAGTTCATGAGGGGGATGGCGATCATCTCTTCGATGGTGATCTTCAGCCCTTCAAGGCCAAGTTCAATAATGCGCTGTTCGTTTTCCCAAGGGGTGGCTTCAAGTTCTGTTACAATCTGGTCAATTCTTGAGTTGGACCACCGTCCCGCCCAGCCCAGAGTGGCTTCACCTACGGGCCGCACGAAATCCGAGCGCAGGGCGTTGAAACACCGGTAGAGATCCGGATGCAGTCCCCATGGTTCTCCTGCCCATCCACCGTGGCTTGTGCTCATGACCTGGAACTCACCGTTTAGAGAGAGTGTGGCGAAAGCAGCGGTAGGGAAGAGTTCCACATCGATGCCAAATTTTTTCCACTGCTCTATAACCGCCAAGGAGGTAATATACCCCATGTCCGTGGGATCGGGACCGCTGAGGATGGTGATTTTCCACGGCGAACCGTCGGGAAGACGCCATTTTCCATCAGAACCTCGAGAAAAACCATGTTTCTTGAGGAGTGCTTCCGCAGCTTCAGGAGCATATTTCCACCACCCGTAGCCCAGGGCAAGACGAACGGCATCTTCGTCACTCGGGTCAATATTCACCTCGTATCCCTGCTTTTTGGCCCACTCAAGCATTCGGAAAGGGACATCGGGATCCCAGGGCTTAAAAGTTTGGCCATTGCCAAGGTCAAGAGTCAGCTCCTCAAGCCAGGGGCGGAGAGGCTTAAAGTACCACTCATAGAAGGTTGGACTGACCACAAGAGGCAGAGCAAAAGTCACCGCAGCCATGCCGTTGTAGCTTGCAATGAGCACCTCATCGATGTTGATGGCCAGGGCTAAAGCCCAGCGAACGTCTTTGATGTTGTAGGGAAACACGAGGCAGTTAAAGCCGGGGCCACGGGTGGAAATGTCTCGTGGATCGATGTACGGCCAGGTCTTCCGGTAACTCCTTGTTGTGTTACTCCGCTCAAGGAGTGTGATCATCTGCTCTGCCGTTCCCTGGCAGACATCGAGTTCGTGACGTAACATGGCCATGACCTGCTTTTCTGGAGGACCATAGTTGATGAAGAGCACGTACTCGGGTTTTGGTTCTCCGAAGAGCTTCCCTGCCACGGTTCTCTGCCAGTCGTCCCGTTTTCTCCAGAGCACCCAGTACCCTGCAGGATCGTGGTCCACGTAGACGTAAGGACCAAGGCTTACTGGAGGATGGAAGGGGAATGAGACGATATCCTCGGCTTTTTCGAAAATGTGTTTGGGCATTGGTCGAATGGCATTCCATCGCTCGACGAAATAGGTGTGGAAGCGACTATTGGGCTTTTTCAGCTTTACGACCACGGTGAAATCGTCAGGAGTGAGTACTTCTGTGACGTCCTGCAGTAGTCCATGGAACTCAAGTCCCGGAGTATCCCGGATGGCCAGAATGGTAAAGGCAAGGTCCGAAGCGGTGAACTGTACCCCATCACTCCAATAGATGCCCTCCCGGAGTTTTATGGTGAGTTCAGTAAAGTCTTCGTTGTATATTGGGGGTTCGGCAGCAAGACCATTGAGAATACCCCCTTCAACGACATTGGGGTTCAGGGTCCACAGGGCTTCGGTGACAAACTGGTGCAATCCGCCGTTTTGGGCTCGCCATCCTGCCCACAGGTTCCAGTTCCCGGGAACAGGGCTTGGGGAAAACAGATACTGGATAATGAGTGTTTTCTCCCGGGGAATTTCGGGGGGAAGGACTTGAGCGAAACCCTCTCCCAAAAGACCTATGCCCACACTAAGTACTGCAACGAGCACGAGCATGCTCCTCAACCAACGGTTCAAAACTACCCCCTCCTTTCGGAGCGAAGTAAACGTTTACATAACCGTACTGTACCACAAGCTTTTCAGGAAGTCAAATCACAATCAGGATAGAGGTTCTTCAAGCTCGAGTTCCACCACTGTGTCGTTCTCGTCCCAGAGGTTCTCAGGGATTTCGAGGAAAAGGTAGTGTTCGTACTCCCTGGCATTCCAGGGTTTTTGGAGCAACCGGATTTCTGAACCATCGGCGAGGAGTCTTGCCTTTCGAACTTTCCCTGCGAGGTCCCGGAGAGGTACATAACCTATGGGCTTTTCAAAGATATGAGCATAGAGCTTGTTGCCTTTTTGGGTATACCGTCCCCATTCCGGTTTGGGCAGGTTTGCTGCTCCACACCCATAGATACTTTCCCCGTTCTTCTGCATCCATCGCCCCACCTCTTTCAGGATGTTGACGGCTTCTTCGGGAAATTCCCCCCAGGCATTGGGACCGACGTTGACCAGAAGATTCCCATTTTTGCTCACGCATTCCACGAGGGCTCGGATAATCTGCTTTGGGGATTTGTAGGCTTTGTCGCTTGCGCAGTACCCCCAGTGGTTGTTTAAGGTGATGCAGGCCTCCCAGGGAATAGGTTGACCTTTTGCATTGGTCACGGCTTCAGGGGGAATAATTTGCTCGGGGGTCAGGAAGTCCCCTGCGTATTCTGGAGGGTTCTCGTCCCTGAGGTCTCCCCCAAGGCGGTTGTTGAGGAGGATATCAGGCTGGAGCTTCCGGATCATGCGAACGAGTTCTGTAGCTCTCCAGGCTTCTCCGCTCAGTGCTCCATAAGAGAAATCGAGCCACAGAATGTCGATTTTCCCGTAATTCGTCAGGAGTTCTTGTACCTGCCCGTGGAGGTAAGTGAGGTATTGGGAGAAGTCTCGGGACTCAGTGTGCTGAGTTTCTTTGTTTCTTTGAGGGTGGAACTCGTCAACGGGATAGTGAGGGTGGTGCCAATCCAGAAGTGAGTAGTAAAAGCCGATGCGCAGACCTTCTTCTCGACAGGCTTCGACGAACTCCCGGATCAGGTCTTTCCGGACTGGGGTGTGCAAGGCAGTGTATGTGGTGAGGGCGCTGTCAAAAAGGCAGAAGCCATCGTGGTGTTTCGTGGTAATGACAATGTACTTCTGCCCTGCTTCTTTGGCGACACGGACCCACTCCCGGGGGTTATACCGGACAGGGTTGAACTCCCTGAAGTACTGGTCATATACTTCGTCACCCAGGCACTCCACGCTTTTCACCCATTCGCCTCGTGCGGGGATGGCATAGATTCCCCAGTGGATGAACATTCCAAAGCGGGCATGAGAAAACCAGTCGATTTTCCCCATATCCATCGCCTCCCTATTGAGGTCTTGCGCCAGTTCTCTGGACACGCGTACGTGGGTCCAGGTATTCGCTGAGGCTCAGGGAAAACCAGTACAGTCCACTTACGAGAAGAATTGTCAGGGCCACCGGGGTGAATATCCACCACCAGTACCCCAGAAGGAGCGCCTGATACGACATTGCCCAGTGGAGACTCGTTCCAAGAGTAGGAATGTCGAGATTCGTGAGTCCAAGGATTGCAAGGGTGACTTCTAGAGAAATCGCCCAGGCCATGTTCCCGATAAGCGTGGAAAGGACCAGAGGAGTCACAAAAGGGAAGTACTCCCTGATGACAAGGCGGAGGGTCCTCATACCAGAGAGGATTGCAGTGTACGTGAACTCTCTCTCACGAAGGCTGAGAATCTGGGAACGAATGGTTCGGGCATCCCAGGGCCAGCCAAAAAGGGCAAGGAGCAGACCGAGGCTTGCCAGGTTCATCCTTCCTCGAAGAAGCGACGCAAGGAGAACGAGAACCAGGAAGAGCGGAATAACAAGCATTCCATCGCTCACCGACATGAGGATCCTGTCCGTTGTTCCTCCCCTGTATCCTGCAACGAGCCCTATGAGGACAGCAATAACCCGGGAAATAACCCCTGCTATAAGGGCAATGGCGAGAGAATTCCGCACAGCGAAGGTAGCTTCCCAGAACACATCCTGTCCTTTGGAGTTTGTTCCCAGGATATATGTCCAGGAAGGTGGTTGGTTCCTCGGCACCTGAAGCCAGCGGGTGGGGTCATAGGGCGCAAAGAACGAAAGGATGGCCAGGGCAACGAGGAACAGGAGGACCGATAGGCTTGCGGTGAATTTTCGGTCGGCAAAGAGCTCACCAAGCACGGGCTTTCCTCCTAACGGTATCGTACTCGGGGATCGAAAAGGGGATAGAGAAGGTCGATGGTAAGAACGATAGTGCTGATGAAGACTATAGAAAGCGTTGTAATAGCCATGATGAGATTGTAATCCCCCTTGGCAATGGCATTGTAAAGTAGCGTCCCCATCCCGGGGTAAGAGAACACAATCTCCACGATGAGCATGCCACCGAATACCTGCCCCACCATAAGGGCAAGCTGGGTAATTTGCGGGAGTAAGGCGTTAGGGATAACGTATCGGAGAGCGATCTGGCGTTCGTGTACTCCAGCAAATCTTGCGTATTCGGCAAACTCTTCCTTTTTCACGTTCTGCACGAGGAGCTTCATCTGCTGAAACCATGCTGCTCCGCCGAGCAGAACAACAGTTAGGGCGGGGAGAAAAGCGTGGCGGATCATTTCGATGAAAAAACGAAGGTCAAGTGCTGCCTGCCTTCCAAAAACAAGGCTTCGACCAACGGGGAATACCCTCCACACGTACCCAAAAAGGACAAGGAAAAGCAGACCAAGAAGGTAGTGGGGAAGAGGTCGTACTGTAGCCAGAAAGACATCGAGGGTTTTTGCCCAAGGTCTTTGAGAGAAGTAGCCTGCTACACCCCCAAGGATGTTGCCGAGTACCCATTGGAGAAAAGTTGTGGTGAGGAAGAGGGCTGCCGTCCAAGGGAGATGAGTACGAATGAGCTTGAGGACCGGTGTGGGAAACTGAAAGAGAGAGGGTCCAAAGTCGAAGGTGAACACCCGTTGCCACAGAAGAAGGTACTGATCAAGGAGAGAACCCTTGAGACCGTAAAGCTCCTTTAAGGTATTTATGGTTTGCTCAAGGGTATCAGGGTTCATCGTCCTTCCACCCCAGGTCTGCAGCTGGGTAATGACCTCAAGTACCGGGTCTTTGGGGGCAAGACGGGTGATGAAGAAAACCGCAGTAATTCCACAAAAGATTACCAGAGCCCACTGGAGCAAGCGGGGAAGAAAGTACTGTCGCAGGAGACCCATGAATGCCTCCTCCTTATGGGGGTGGGACACCCTCCGACTCCCCTTCCGGGCATCAAAGGGTGTCCCGATTACCCTTTTCAGCTCTCTTTAGCGAGTTGTAGGAAAGGCAGCATGTACTTGAAGTTTGGCCAGTCAGCGCTAATCTGGCAATAGGTATTCTCTGCTCCAGGCCATCCTTTGAAAAAGTACTCGTCCCACACCTGGTAGACGACGTTGCCAAAGGTTGGGACTGTTGGCATCTCTTCAACCAGGATTTTGAGCCCCTCGATGCTGAGATTTTGCATTGTTTCCCAATCGTCTGGCCTCACAAGCCGGAAGCGGTTGATGAGGTCATCTATGCGTGGGTCAGACCACCGGGAGGGGTTTAGGGACATGAACTCTCCAATGGGTCGAACACGAGCTGAATTGAAACAATCGAAAGTCTCATAGAAGTCCGGGGTCACTCCTTCTTGTTCATGGGCCACTACACCTGCACTAACCTGGAATTGCCCGTGGTTGACGAGATTCACCACGTCCTCAGAGTAAAGGACAGTAACATCAATGCCAAACTTTTTCCACTGTTCTGCAACAGCCAGAGCGTTTCTCGGCCCATAACCCTCGAGAGCAGGGCTTGTGGTGATCTCCAGCTTCCAGGGAGAGCCGTCTGGAAGAAGCCACTTGCCTTTGTCATCCCTCCGGAATCCTTCCCGCAAGAGGAGCTTTTCAGCGACTTCTGGAGCATATTTCCACCAACCAATGCCAAAAAGCTCGCGAAGCATGTCTGGGTTGTCTGGTACAGGATGGCCTGCTTTCCTTGCTGCTTCAGCGAGTTTTCTCGGGACATCTGGGTCAAAAGGTGCGAATTTCTCTCCATCTCCGAGGTCCAATGCAAATTCACGAAGCCAGTTTTCCATGGGGTTCAGGAATATCTCGCGGTAGAGGGGTGTAGGCGGTACATGAATCGGAATGGGCACGGCCATGAGGTCTGAGGCAATGGTCATGAATTCCACGATATCTATGGCTAACGTCAAAGCCCAGCGAACATTACGATTCTGGAAGGGAGGTTGCATAGTGTTAAAGATGATTCCCGTTGGGGCGGGATCCGTGGGCGCAACCCATGGCCACTCTTTTCTCCACGGTCGTGCTGTGGGACTTTTTTCTAAAACTGCCCTGAATCCCTGGGGAGAGAATATGGCTGAGTCAAGCTCGTTCCGCAACATGGCTAAGATCTTCGCCTCTTCGGTGTCAAAATGCTGGAANACCACGTACTCTGGCTTTGGTTCACCAAAGAGCATCCCTNTAGGAGTTCTTGACCAGTCTTCGCGTTTTTTCCAGATTGTCCAGTAGCCAGCGGGATCGTAGTCGTAAAGAACGTATGGTCCAGAGCTCACCGGGGGGTTAAAGGTGAAAGTGGCAAGATTCTCAACTTTTTCAAAGACGTGTTTGGGCATGACCCAGAGGCGCTCCCCAATCACTCAAGAAAGTAGCGATGGAAACGAGGGTTGGGCTTTTTCAGAGTGATAACCACGGTGTGGTCGTCGACCTTACGAACACTTTCTACCTCTTCGGCTATGGCGGCGTGGTAGTTGAGTTCCGGAACTTTCTGATGGATCTCAATGGTGTACACGAGGTCATCTGCCGTAATGGGCACTCCGTCGCTCCAGTAGCATCCCTCCCGCAGCTTTATAGTGAGCTCCGTAAAAGAATCGTTGTACAGAGGACCTTCTTTGGCTAATCCGTTGACGATTTTTCCGGTCGCTGCATCAGCAGTCCACAGAGACTCGTTCATGAGCTGTTGCATGCCCCGGTCACGCCATTTCCACCCTACCCATTCATTAAAGTTGTCTGGAGAACCCACACGTCCGGTGACTGTAGCGACGATAACCGTTTTCTCTCGAGGGATATCCGCGGGAAGCTGCGCTACTGCCGTGCTGCTCAGGAAAAGAAGAATACCCAGAACGACTGTCCAGGCCCTTTTCATCTTTCCCACCTCCTCAGCTTTTTGGGCCTTCCCGTATCCCTTCCTGTGTATTAGATTAGCAGTGTTCAAAAAACTTTTCCTCACCTCCTTCTCTCGCTTTTGTGGATCCCTGGGGAGAGAGCGTAGGTGCGAGGAGTTCCTGGGAAGGAGGATGGTTTATCCCCTGGATTCTCTGCAAAAGCTTTTCTGCTGCTCTCCTCCCCATTTCGTAGTTTGGGATGACCATAGTGGTCAATTTGGGAACAGTACAGAAAGCGTAAGCCCCGTCAAAACCCATAATCGAGATGTCTTCGGGGACTCTCAATCCTCTCTCGTACACTGCCTCAAAGGCGCCAAGAGCCAGGGAATCGCTGTGGGCAAAGATAGCTGTGGGCTGAAGTCCTCTGTTCAGGGCTTTCGATACCGCCTGGTAGCCATCTTGGGGAGAGAAGCTCTGAGCGACAACCACGAGACATTCGTCGCAGGCACCCAGAACCTCAACCATAGCCTTTCTGTATCCCTCACCCCGCAGGGTGCTTGTGACACTTCCCTGAACTCCCAGGGAGAGGATGTGCCTGTGCCCCAGAGAGAGGAGGTATTTCGTTCCTTCATACCCTCCCTGGACATCATCAGGGAGAATAGCATCGACTCCGGAAATATCCCGGGGGGAATGGACAATCACAAGGGGAAGGCCAACTCTCTGGATGAGGGCCACAGCCTCCCTGACCTTTTCGCTGTGCCAGGCGCTCAGGATGATTCCCTGGGGATGGTTTTCAAGGAGGTTGCCAAGCTGCTTGAGGAGTGCGCTGTCGGAAAAGCGGGTATTGTAAATGAAAACGTCATAGGAAAACCCTTCCATCACGT
>Ga0065718_1000767_pt1 | contig 13576 bp, 19 predicted proteins | sample GBSCel77sediment_2_FD_59105 | JGI IMG/M metagenome (GOLD analysis project Ga0065718, IMG submission 59105) | Hot spring sediment microbial communities from Great Boiling Spring, Nevada - cellulolytic enrichment CS 77C v3 (version 3) | ecosystem: Environmental > Aquatic > Thermal springs > Hot...
ATTCCCACCCCGGGGATGATCCTCAGGGGCTTCAAAAAGGGCGAGCTCCCTGCCATTCACACCGACTTCCCCGACCTGGGGAAATTCGATGAGATCGTCCTCGGGGGACCGGTCTGGGGGTTTGATATTGCTCCACCAGTTCTGAGCTTCATAGAACACGTCAACTGGAGCGGCAAGAAAGTCCACCTCTTTGTCAGCGAAGCGTTCCTCGGCGGCCGGAGAGCCTTGACGCATCTTAAGAGAATCCTCGAGAATAAAGGGGCGAGGGTGGAGAAAGAACGAGCCTTTCCTACCCTCTTGAGGCACCCCAAGACCTTGCAGATCTGCGGTCGGGAATGGGCCAAAACGCTGAAAGACTGAGATTCACTCTCCCCCCAGAAGGCGCAGAGCCAAAAGGGCGTAAACCCTCCCGGCAGTGACAATCTGGGTCACAGGGACGAACTCGTTGGCCGAGTGGGCCTCTTCGATTCTTCCCGGACCAAAGATCAGGGTGGGTAGTTCCTGCTTCGACGAGAAACGACGCTTCNCAGGAAGCAGGAAAGGGAGAGAAAGTGGGAACTTCTCCCGGGATGTCGGCAATGGACCGGGAGAGAAACTCCACGAGCTCCGAGTCCTTGGAGATTCTGGCTGGAGGGAGATGGGGAATACACTGGGTGATTGTGTACTCGAAGGATGCTCCTTCCCTTTCCCGCACACCCTCCACAACCTCCCGGAGAACTTCCTCCATTTTCTCCAGAGAGAAAGAGGGAAGGGTTCGCACATCCACCTCAAGAAAGCAGGTCTCGGGCACCACGTTGGGCGCTACTCCTCCGAGAATCTTTCCCACGCTCACTGCCGGCGCCCCAAGATCAGGATCCCCAAGGGCAGAGAGTTCCTTTCGCTTCTCCTCCAGGGCTCTGACGACGAGGGCCGCATAGTATACAGCGTTGATGCCCTGTTCTGCCACTGCCGCGTGACAGGATCTCCCCCGAACCTCAATACGATACGCCGCCACACCCCGGTGTCCCAGGCTGATGTTGAGACCTGTGGGTTCCCCTACAATGGCGTAGTCCACGACTTCCCGTCGCATCCGGTACGCCTTCATCCATTCCCTGAGTGCCCGCGTTCTCTTCCTCCTCGTCCACCACGAAGACCACCTTGAGCTTCCCGTAGAGGGAGTGGGCAAAGAGTGCCACCATTTTCGCTGCGTACATCATAGCAGCGAGGGCCCCCTTCATGTCACAGGCCCCTCTCCCGTAGAGGCGGTTCTGCACGATTTCTCCCCCCAGAGGGGGATACGTCCAGCCACTCCCCACAGGGACCGTGTCCATGTGCCCGTTGAAAAGCAGCACCGGTCCCTCACCCAGGGCTCCCTGGATTTCTGCGATGAGATTCGCTCGCTTCCCATCAACCTCCTGCCATTCCACCGGGATTCCGTTGTCGATGAAATAGTTGGCAATGAAACGGGCAATCTCTACCTCGCCCTCGGTTCGGGAAACACTCATGATGCGCACCAGCCGCTGCGCAAGGCTTATAGGTTCAAAAAGGTCAAACTCGTTGTCAAGTAGCGCTTTCCAGTCTGCCATGTTCAGCCCAAGTACCGGCTTCCCCGCTTCTGCAGGGCAATACTCTGTCTGCAGAGAGGACACTCATCCGGTGTATACACAGGGATTTCCATCTGCAGGAGGGGGAAGAAGGGATAGGGGAACGAAGCCCGACCACTGCTCCGGTCAACAAGCACACCAATACCCACGATGTGCGCTCCCTTCTCCTGAACAGCCTCGATAACCTCCGAAAGAGAAGCCCCCGTGGTGACGACGTCTTCCACGATGAGCACCCTGTCCCCCTCACCGAGGGTAAAGTCCCGCCGGAAACGCATCCTGCCTTCCTCTCTTTCGGTGAAGGCCATGCGGACTCCAAAGGCCCGGGCCACCTCGTAGGCAAGCACGATACCGCCTACCGCCGGACCCACAACGACGTCGATTTTTTCTCCCTGGAAGTGTTCTGCAATTGCCTGGGCCAGCTGTTCAACGTACCGGGGATACTGGAGAAGCTTGAACTTCTCCACGTAGTACGGGCTGTGGAGTCCCGAAGTCAGAAGGAAATGTCCCTCAAGGAATGCTCCAGCCTTTCGGAAAAGGTCAAGAATGGCCTCCTTATCCAAGGAATTCACCTCACCTTCCCTATGAGGTCCTCAACATTCTCCATATTTTTACGGAGAAGATACGCCTTTATTCCCTCAAGAATGTCTGCCGCCGAAGAAGGAGCCACGAGATTCGCGGTTCCCACACCAACTGCCCGTGCTCCCACAAGGAGGAACTCCAGGGCATCCTCGGCAGTCATGACCCCTCCCATACCGATGATGGGGAGTTCTGTCCACCCCCACAAGGTCGTAGACCATCTTTAGTGCTAGAGGCTTGATGGCTGGCCCGGAGAGCCCTGCGGACTTCATGGCAAAGACGAAATCCATCCGCTCCACATCGATAGCCATGGCGGGAAAAGAATTCGTGACACTCAGGGCTTCCGCTCCCTCCTTCTCAAGGATTCTCACCGTGACCTCCCAGTCTTGCATCTTTGCCGGACCGAGCTTCACGATAAGGAACTTCCTGGTCGCCTCCCGAACCCGCCCAACGAGTTCTCGAAGAATTTCAGGGTCTGAGAGAAAGCTTGCGCCTCCCCTTTCGACATTCGGGCAGGAGACGTTGAGCTCCAGGGCGTCAATCCTCTCTGCAGCATCGAGCCGCCGGGCCACCTCAATGTACTCTTCTACCGTTCTCCCCCAGATGTTCACAAAAATCCGGGTGTCGAGCGTTTCAAGAAACGGCAGGTCCTCTTGAAGGAACCGCTCCACCCCCTTGTTCTCAAGGCCAATGGAATTCAAAAGCCCTGCCCGGACTTCAAAGAGCCTGGGTGGGGGGTTTCCTTCCCAGGGGAAAAGACTCAACCCCTTTACCGTGATGGCTCCCGGAGTATTGAGGTCAAGGTAGGGGGCAATCTCTCTCCCGTAGCCACAGGTTCCGGAAGCAAGAACGACCGGGTTTTTCAGGGCCATCCGCCCCAGGGTCACCGAGAGATTCATAGCACTACCTCAGAGAGCCGGAAAACCGGACCATCACTGCACACGTGCCAGTACCCTCCACCTCTTCGGGGAATGGCACATCCAAGGCAAAACCCCAAAACCACAACCCATCCTTGCCTCAAGAGCAACCTCAATGTCCTCCTCTTTCCCGGGAAAGACCGTTGCCAGTTCTCGAAGCATCCCCTCAGGGCCACAGGCGTAAATCTTTGCCCCCTGCCAGAGGGCTCTCTCAAGGCACTTCCCCACAAGGTCAAGGACCGTGCCGCAGAAACCACCCGACACGGCCTCTTCGCAGCTCCACAGAACCCTCGGAAGGTCCTCGATGAGGCGAAGGAGTGCCAGGTCCTTTCGTTCCCGAACACCCAGGAAGAACGAGAAGGGGATACCGTCGTTTTTTGAGCTCCCGGGCAAGAAAAACAAGAGGCACAAGCCCTCGTCCTCCGGCGATGAGGATCCCGGAAGACGCGTCAAGGGAGAATCCCTGCCCCAGGGGCCCAAGCACCTCAAGGGTATCCCCCCACCTCCAGGTGAGAGAGAAGCTCCGTACCTTTTCCCACAACCTCAAAAAGCAGAGAAAAACGGTCAGCGTTCACAGAGAGTATTGCGAAGGGGCGAGGAAGAAGGGGATCGAAAACCTCAAGACCAGGACGCACCATGACGAATTGGCCGGGCCTGGCCCGAGAGGCAATGCTTCTTTCCTCAAGCTCAAAACACACAAACCGTTCCCCAAACCGCTCTTTCCGGCATATCCGGGCAAAACTCATGGCACAAGGCTCCGGAGTGTTTCCTGATACCTGAGGGCTTTTTCACGAGCTCTCTCAGCAAAGTCCTCTCCACTCTCTCTTCCCCACTTCCTGTAGGCGAAAAGAATATCCCGGGAAACGTTCACCAGCGCCCCCAGTCCGTCCGGGGAGGAAGGCAAAGCGAAGTGCCTCAACTGCTCCTCCCTGGGCGCCAATTCCGGGGATGAGGAAAAGCAACCGAGGAAAGCGTCCCCGGAGGTACCGGAGGTCCTCAGGGTACGTCGCCCCCACAACAATCCCAAAGGAACTCATGGGACTGCCCGCAAAAAATCTCCTGGCACAATCCTCTACAAGCAGGGCCACTTTTTCGAAAACCCGCACCCTTCCCCCTTCATCCTGGATGAAGGGAGCCGAGGGGTTCGATGTTCGGGCGAGAACGAAGACCCCCTTCCCGCTTTTTTGAGCTTCCTCAAAGAAGGGGAGGAGGCTGTCTTCCCCAAGATAAGGATTCACCGTCAGGGCATCGATATCCCAGAAGGAACGCAAACTCTTTCCGCCTGCGGTAATCTCAGAAAGGTACCCCCGGGCGTAACACACGGCGCTACTTGCAATGTCGTTCCTTTTTCCGTCAAGGATCGTGAGAAACCCCAGTTCTTTCGCTCTCCTGATGGTCCGGGAGAGCGCCACCATCCCCCGGAATCCCCCAGGGCCTCGTAAAAGGCCATCTGAATCTTCACAAAGCCAACCTCTCCTGCGAGAGCCTCAAGAATACCAACCCCAAAAGCGAGAACGGCCTCAGCAAGTCCCTCAAAAGTCATTTCTTCAGGAACGAACCGCTCAAGGAGCACAGGAGGGAGCAGGTCAAAATGCGGGTCCAGACCAACAACAAGGGGCCCAAAGCGTTCAACCCTTTCTGTAACCCGCTCAGCAAAACTCTCCATCAACAACGCTCCTTTCCGCCATAACCACTCGCCCCCCGACGATGGTGTACACCGGCCAGCCCCGAAGCGACCACCCTTGGAAAGGACAGTTTCTCCCTTTCGATTCAAACTGGGCTACATCCACTTCCCACTCTGTCTGCGGGTCCACAATGGTAAGGTCCGCATCCTTTCCTTCAGCAAGAACACCTTTGTTCTCGAGCCCCAGAAACCTGGCAGGATTGTAGCTCAACTTCCGCCACAGCTCAATCCAGTCCACAACTCCATCCTCCACAAGGGCCTTCACGTAGAGGGGAACGGTAATCTCGAGGTTAGAGATCCCAAAAGCAGCATCGAGGAAGCTCCCCTCCTTATCCTCAGGGGCATGGGGAGCATGGTCCGAGGCAAGGATGTCGATGGTACCATCTGCAATGCCCGCCTTGAGTGCCTCGATATCCCTTTTTTCTCGAAGTGGTGGCTTCACCTTGGCAAGGGACCCAAATCGCGGAATATCCTCGACAGTGAGGAGAAGGTGGTGGGGAGTGACATCAGCACTCAATGGAGCCTGTCCTCTGAAGAGACGGAGGATTGTGACACTCCTTTCTGTTGAGAGATGAGTGAAGTGCACCCGGGCGCCCGTATCCAGGGCAAGGAGAACATCCCGGGCAAGGCGGCTGTCTTCAGCCACCCGCGGAATGCCCCTGTACCCAAGGAGGAACGCTACCTCCCCCTCATGCATGTGCCCTTCCCGGGAAAGTTCGCTGTCTTCCTCGTGGAGAATGAAAGGAAGGTGGAAGTAGCGGGCGTACTGCAGGGCGAAATAGAGCAACCGCGAGCTGTCAACGCTTGCTCCATCATCACTCAGGGCCACAACCCCTGCCTCCTTTAAGAGCCCGTAATCGCACATCTCTTTCCCTTGGCATCCCCGGCTGATGGCACCCGCAAAGAGAATGTTGGTGAAGGGGAGAGCCCTGGCGCGGAGGCGCAGTGCCTGAACCACAAGGGGATGGTCGAGTGGAGGAGAGGTGTTGGGCATGCAGAGCACCGTGGTGAACCCACCCCGGGCAGCAGCCCTTGCCCCAGTTTCAAGGGTTTCCTTGCGTTCCTGTCCCGGCTCACGAAAGTGCACATGGAGGTTCACAAAACCTGGACCCACAAGCAACCCCGAAGCATCAATGCTCTGCGCCTGAGGGTCGGAGATCCCTCTACCGACACGAGCAATTACCCTACCCTCCAATCAGCACACTCACCGTCCACAAGCATTCGCCTGTCCGGAAGGACCAGGGTCCCACGCCGAATGAGAATTCTCCGCGTCATGACGTCTTCTCCCCGCGAAGAAGAATTTCAAGCACGGCCATCCGTACCGCCACCCCACAGGTGACCTGCTCCTCGATGAGGGAGGATTCATGTTCCACGAACCGGTGCTCGATCTCCACTCCCCGATTCACCGGACCCGGATGCATGATGAAAGCCCCCTCTTTCATTCTCGTTAGAAGTCTTTCCCCAAGACCAAAAAAGACGAGTGTATTCCTGAAGGCTCGGAAAATACCCTGCCTCCTGGCGTTCCCGCTGAATCCGAAGCAGATATACCACATCAGCTCCTTCCACTGCCTGTTCCACCGGGAATACCCGTTCCGCTCCAAGTGCCAGAACACTCTCAGGAACAAGGGTTGGGGGGCCTGAGAATACCACGCTATTTCCGAGTTTCATCAGTGCCAGTGCCAGGGAACGGGCAACTCTACTGTGGAGGATGTCCCCAAGGATGGCAACCCGAAGGCCCTCAATCCGCCCAAGGGTCCGCCGTATAGCCAGAAGGTCAAGGAGGGCTTGAGTCGGATGTTCCCGCATCCCATCACCAGCGTTCACCACATGGCAGGGAAGAAAACTCGCCAGATACTCCGGGACACCGCTGTCTCTGTGCCGGACTACCAGAACGTCGGCCTTCATCCGGGCAATGGTACGGACAGTATCCCGAAAACTCTCTCCTTTCTCCAGACTGCTTCCCTCCAGAGAAAAATTCAGCACATTCATGCCCAGAAGCTTCCCCGCCATTTCAAAGGACATCCGGGTCCTCGTACTGGGCTCAAAGAACAGGCAGACCATAGAGTATCCCGAAAGGATGTTCTCAAATTTCGGGGAGGCCTCGAGGAACTCCCGCCAGTGCGCCGCCCGCTCGAGGACAAGGAGAATGTCCTCTCTCGTCAAAGGACGTATCCCCAGAAGATGCCGGTGCGCCCACACCCTTTCCCACCTCCCGAAAAGAGACACAAAAAAATCCACCTTCCCCCATTCGGGAAGATGGACGTGCTCCTCTGGTCTCCGTACTCTCCGCTCCCATGGGCAACCCTCAATTAGGATACCGGGAAATGTTCCCTGTGTCAATCAAGACCCCAGCCTATCTGGCTCACGAATGGGAAAAGAAGGTGGCAAAACAAAAGGCGTTCTGTTACAATCAGAAAACGTCTGCGAGAGAGGGTGGTAAAATTGGGCACCACAGAGGGTCTTGTTCTTGGTCTCATCCAGGGACTCACGGAATTCTTTCCCATTTCCTCATCGGCCCACCTGCTCCTTCTCCGGACCCTTTTCCCCCTGGGCGAGGCCCACCTCTCCCTTGACGTCTTGCTCCACACCGGAACATGGCTTGCCGTTCTCCTGGTCTTCCTCCCCTCCACAGGGCGGGTCCTGCGGCGGCCTTCAATCGTCCTGAAAGTCCTCATTGCCACCATACCGGCGGGAGTTTTTGGGTATCTCCTGGAAGATCAAGTGGAGACTGTTTTTCGGGACAATCTGTTCCTCGTGAGCGCCGTTCTCCTTGGAGTGGGGATTATTTTCCTCCTGGTGCGGCACGAAGGAGAAAAAACCCTGGAAGCCATGAATATCAGAGANGCTGTNATCATCGGCCTTTTCCAGGCACTGGCGCTGATTCCAGGAGTTTCGCGCTCAGGCATCACAATCCTTGGGGGAATCGGTGTGGGCCTCAAAAGAAGCGAGGCGGTAATCTTCTCTTTCCTCCTGTCCCTCACCACCATTGGCGGAGCAACAGCCCTGGTGCTTTTGCGAGAGGCTTCGGGGGGGATGGTGCTTTTCAAAAGCGCCCTTCCCGGATTCTTTGCCGCTCTGGGGAGCGGCCTCCTCTCCTGCATTGTGCTCCTCAGGCTGGTGCGGGAGAAGGGGCTTGCACCTTTCGGATACTACCGGATTCTTCTGGGGGCGTTCTTCCTCCTTTTCCTCTCCCTACGGTAATCCTCAGAACATGATTTCTTCAAGAATGGCTCGAACTCTGTCCCTCAGAAGCCGTTCCAGACGTTCAAAGAGGTACTCCGAGTACGCTGCAAAAGGCGTCCACACACGGATGCGACCATCCTCAAAAGAAATGCGGATGTTTTCCGGGAACTCTTTTTCCTGCGCGAGTGCTTCCTCCAGGAACACGTTAAGCGCCCTCAGGGGGATAAGGTAGAGCTCATAGGGCCTCTCAAGCTCNTACTCCCAGTATACGTACGTGACCTCCTCGTGGCGGTACGGCGCAGGTGCAAAAACAAGACGAATCACCTACAACACCCCCAGAGCAAAAATACCCTCCAAAGCAAAGGAGCATCACGCCGCACACTCCCACCAGGGTTTTATAGAACCGCTCGGAGAAAACGCCCCGCCCCCGGTCGAGGGTGAACGAGACAGCACTGTACCACACAAAGTCCGCCAGGATATGCCCGAGGAAGAAGATGACGATGCCCCAGATTCGTGCCTGGCTTGCTGAAAGGAGCATGGCAAGCCCTACAGTCGCCCACCACATGATCCAGTAAGGNTTGGAAATACTCGTCAGAACCCCACCGAGCACCATATTCCGACCGGTCCTTTTCTTTCCCCAGTCTCCAGAGATGGTAATGCTCCGGAAGGCTCGAAGCATACCTACTCCAAGGTACACGAGTACCCCACCCCCCACAATGCCAATAAGGCGCTGGGCAAGGGGCAGTGCCAGAATCCTCCCAAAACCAAGGACAAGGCTCACCACCATACCAGCTTCAAGAATGCCATGGCCCACAACGGTGAGAGGACCAGCCCGGAATCCAAGACGGGGAACACCCGAAAGGACAAGGGCGAGCAAAGGTCCAGGCATGAGCGCTCCAGAAAAACCAACAATGAAAGCACTCCCGAAAATGGTGAAAAGTCGCCATCCCTCCATGAGCGCTTACCTCAAAGAGCAACAAGAAGGCCCACAGTGGGAACATTCCGAAAGGGATGCAGAAACCGCGAGGAGCGCTGCCCTCACAATGAGTTCAGCGGGGATAGCTTCGTGAACCTGCCCGTCGGTTTCCACAGTGCGACAGCCCACCGGGCCGCAGACGTCACAGCAGGGACTTGCACCCTGTGAGGCTCCAAGCCACTCTTCTAGGGGGCGACCGTTCAGCACGATCGCGTTCGATTGCAGAGGGTCTTTCTGGAAGTCTTCGCGAGAGAGGATTGCCTTCTCAAGGACAATACCGATGCCCAAGGGGGCAAGGATCTGCTCCAGCAACGCGCAAGCCCTTTCAAGTTCTTCCTCTGTAGAAGCACAGCGAGGGCATGTTGCCCCATCAACGAGGAGTCTCTGCCAGCGAATATGGAGCGTCTCCATGCGCTTTCCCTCCCAAGGTAGGCTCACGGGAACGAAGAAACGAAGATACACAAACTGGTGGAGGCGGTGGGAGTCGAACCCACGTCCAGAACCCGACAGAGTGAAGAGCCTACGAGCGTAGCCTCAGTTTTCCTTGAGCGCACGGTCCCTCCCTGAGGCCGGATGAACCATACGCTTCCTCAGTGAGTTCTCATTTCCGGTACCTGAGGACTCCCGGAAACCAGCCCGCTATCTGGCGCCGACCTGGGCATAGCAGGCGGTCTGCCCAGGGGCGTGCTGCGTGCGAATTACGCAGCGAGTGCCAACTGAGCGTCGGCGTTTGTCGTTGCTCCACCTTTTTTACGTAGCCCCGGTGGAGACCTCGGCTCGCCTCTTCAACTCCTCTTGGCCCTGTCGAGACCCTTACGCCCCCACACCTTTACGCCCTGTACTTCAGTAAACGCTCCAGGGCTCGCTTTTCTTCCCGCTCCATGAGTTCCCTGCGGCGATCGTAGAGCTTCTTAGGCTTGACGAGCGCAATCTCGACCTTTGCCTTTCCCCGCTCATTAAAGTACACCCGCAGGGGAACTATTGTCAAGCCCTTTTGCTCCACTAAAGACCCCCAGCGAAGGATTTCCCGCTTCTTCAAAAGGAGCTTCCGGGACCTCCGGGGATCGTGGTTGAAAACATTTCCGAAGTGGTACGGAGCAATGTGCATGTTATGGAGCCACATCTCGCCATCCTTAACATGGCAAAAACTCTGGTCCAGGCTCACAGCGTGGTTTCGCAGGGACTTGACCTCCGTCCCCTTCAGCTCAATCCCCGCCTCGAGCCGCTCCAGGATATCATAGAGGTGCCTTGCTTTCCGGTTTTCTGCAACAACCTTCATGGCTAAAAGTTACAACCTGGAAAACCCTGGAAAATTCCTGGAAAAGTATACCACAAGAAAAGGCGTTGAGAACCTCCCAGCAACTCCAAGTGGCTCCAAATCGCATTAATCCTACTCAAAAGGAAAGGAATCAAGTACAATGTACCTGGGGTGGTCAGCGTGAAAAGGCAGGNTATTCCTGAACTCGATGAGGTCCGGCAGTGGATTGAAGGCTATGTGAAAAGGGTCGCCAACCTCAGGGATGAAAGGGACAGAGGCGTCACCCTTCTCGCGCTCCGGGATGCCATTGAAGAATGGTTGCGGTTCTACGAATCCCAGGGAGCACTGGTCGAACCCGAGTGGATCAGGGTACGGAATTTCGATGCACTCCTGGAGAAAAACGCCGCACTCTTCCTGAAAGTGGTCGGAAAAAGACGCCTGCAGGAGGAACGNNANCAGGTCGCACCGAACGAAGAACGATGGTGGTGGTGGCTGGACAAAAAGGTAGAGGAAGAGCGGAAGAAGCGCCTGAAAAGAACCGCAACCATCCTGGGAGGCGTCGCTCTTATCCTTGTGGCCTTATACTTTTTCGTCTTCCGCCTCCCCCCAAGAGAACAGCAGTACCTCAACGCCCTCACCGCCGCAGAACAGGCCCTGCAGAACCAGGCCTTTGAGGAGGTGCTCACCCACTGCCAGGAGGCCATTACAATATTCCCCGAGCGACCAACTCCCTACGTTGTGGCTGCTATCGCCGCGGAGAAGCTCGGTAAAACCAGGGAGGCCGAACACTTCCATCAGAGTGCCCGAGCGCTTTATGAGAAGGAAGAGGACTTCTTCCTCGAAGAGGCGGGCTGGTACTTCCGGGCGGGAATGCTCGAGGAGGCAAAGGGTTGCATTGCTCGGGTACTGCAAAAGGACCCGGAAAACCTCACCGCCCTGAATCTCCTTGGTTCAATCTACGAGGCAGAGGACAACGTCGTTGAAGCCCTCAAGGTGTACCAGCTCGTCCTGGACCTTGCAGAGAAGAAAAACGAAATCACCCTCATCCCTGTGGCCAAGATGAAAATCGGGATGCTCCAGCTCAGGCTCCCTCTGAGCCTTCCCCTTCCTTCTCCAGGCGGCGAATAGTCCGTGTGGCCACAAGATGCACCCCGGTCCCAAGGAGATCCTCCACAAGGACCTCCCCCCGCCGGACGGGAGCAGCAACTTCAAAGGTGCGCAGGAACTCCATGAGTTCAAAGATGCGTTCCCTGGGGAAGGGTGCAGAGGTTCGTACCGGGAGCCGGGGAATCTCTCCTCCCCGGATGCGAACCGTTGTCGTCACCACCCGACAGGGAGAGGTGACCTCCTGCCTGGCGTACTCCTGCCCCCGGGAGCATCCACCCCGAAGGATAAGGCCATCTGACCCCTGTTCTACCCCGATGCGGCANCCCAGAGGACACACGATACAGAACACTTCAGAGAATGTCGATGTGTCTTTCCCCACGAAGGACAACCTGCACCTCCCCTTTTCCTTCTGGCCAGGACACCTGGGCGAGGTCAAGACGAACCATCTCCCCCGGTCGGCAGAGAGGAAGAGTAAGGGAATGGAACTCCTTCCCGTCGTGGATGAGGGAAAGGCGAGCCTTTCTGAGGCCTTCCTTTGGCCGGACATAGAGGAAACCATCCTCCCCCTTTCGAATCCTTTGGGGGAATAGCGCTGCCACTCCTTCCCGGGGAGAGAGGATAAAACGAGGTGGTGTATGCCCCTCGGTCTCCCTGATTCTCCGCCCAATTCGTAGTGCGCTCTCCGTAACGTANTCGACAAGGTCGAAAACGCCCACGACATTGCCACAGGCGAAAAACCCTGGAATGTCACAGGCAAAGTCTTCATCCACAAAGGGCCCACCACTTGAAGGACACAGGGGGATTCGGGATTTCTTGAGGAGCTCGCTCTCAGGGACAAGACCAACGGAAAGCAAAAGCGTATCACAGGGAAAGAGGCGTTCCTCACCCACTGGATTCCCCTCCTCATCCACCCTGCCCACCACAACGCCTTCCACCCGTTCTTCTCCAAGGACTTCCAAAACGGTATGAGAGAGGAAGAGAGGGATTCGGAAATCCAGAAGGCACTGAACATAGTTTCGTAAAAGTCCACTCAGGACAGAGCGAATTTCCACCACCGCCTCAACCTTCACCCCCTCAAGGGTCAGCCGGCGAGCCATGATGAGACCGATATCTCCTGATCCCAGAATCACCGCTCTTTTCCCTGGAAGGTACCCCTCAATATTCACCAGGTACTGGGCACACCCTGCGGTGAAAATTCCCGCCGGACGAGTCCCTGGAAGACGAATCATTCCCCGGGTTCGTTCCCGACACCCCACCGCAAAGACTACAGCCTGAGCACGGAAAACCCATACTCCTTTCCGATTCACAGCCACAACATGCCGGTCCTTGTCAACCTCAAGGACAGTGGTGTCGGTGAGAACTTCTACCCCGGTTTTCTCCAGCGCTTCGATGTAACGCTCTGCGTACTCTGGACCAGTAAGCTCCTCTCCAAAAAGACGGAGTCCAAATCCGGGATGGATGCACTGGTTGAGAATTCCCCCAAGATGAGGGTTTCGTTCAAGGAGGAACACCTTTCGGGCTCCCCACTCCCACGCTGAGAGCGCAGCAGCCATTCCTGCTGGTCCTCCACCAATGACCACAACCTCTGCGTCAACGGACCTCGGCATACGTTGCCACCTCATCCCTTCGGAGCACATAGAACGAACCGGGGCCGGATTTTCGAAGACCATGGACAGGAATACCACCTTCGCTCTCCAGAATCCGGGGAAGGTGCATACCACAGAAACTCCCCTGGCATCGCCCAGCGAAAACCCGAACTCGCCGCTTGAGTCCATCAAGGGGTTCGGGCAGGGGGATTTGCCCGAAGCGCTCGCTTTACCTCCGCAAGGGTGACCTCCTCACAGCGACAAATAATCTTCCCCCAGTCGGGATCTTCACGGATCAGGCGTTCCCGTTCCTCAAGGGAGCACTCCCGGAAGGCCCGGGAAGGAACTCGAAGGCGAAAATCGTTCCTCTCCCAGAGAGGAAGACCACGCCTGGCAAGGAGTTCACCCACGTATTCGGCGATGCCGAAACACGCGGTNAGNCCTGGAGACTCGATACCGGCGAGGTGGAGCACACNGGGTAGCGAGGGAGAGAAAACGATGAGGAAGTCCCGCTCAGGGAGTGTTGGCCGNACCCCGGAGAACGTTGTGATCACCCGGTCAAGGGGAATATCAGGGACAAGTCTTTGTACTCCCCGTTCAACCTCAAGAAGGCCCTCTCTGGTGGTGGCGGTGTCCTCTCCCTGAGTGGGTTCGAAATTCGGCCCAAGGAGGAGAGTTGCCCTCCGGAGTCGGGGCGACGAGAATG
>Ga0065718_1005194_pt1 | contig 13548 bp, 16 predicted proteins | sample GBSCel77sediment_2_FD_59105 | JGI IMG/M metagenome (GOLD analysis project Ga0065718, IMG submission 59105) | Hot spring sediment microbial communities from Great Boiling Spring, Nevada - cellulolytic enrichment CS 77C v3 (version 3) | ecosystem: Environmental > Aquatic > Thermal springs > Hot...
AGCAGGCAGTTGAACCTTGAATTACCCCAAGGGCTCCATTCTTATACTTTATTATGGCTATAGCTACATCTTCCACCTCTATCTTATGGGCCAGTGTGCCACAGTATGCGGTTATTTCCTTTACAGGTCCGGCAAGATAGAGGAGCTGGTCCACAAAGTGTACCGATTGATTCATCAACGCCCCTCCACCATCTAGAGCCCAGGTGCCACGCCAACCTGCACTGTCATAATATTCCTGTGTCCTCCACCATTTTACATAGGCGTCAGCCATAACAAGCTTACCGATTTTCCCTGAATCTATAGCTGATTTGAGTTCCCTGATACCAGGGTCAAACCTGTGCTGTGATATCACACTAAGCTTAACCCCTGCCTTTTGACATGCCTCTATAAGTGCATCAGCCTTCTCCAGAGTAATATCTATGGGTTTTTCTACCAGGACATGCTTTCCTGCCTTTGCTGCNTTTATTCCCAACTCTGCATGTAACCCGCTGGGGACACAGATATTTATCACATCTATATCNTTTCTGGCTAGCATTTCATCATAGTCTGTATACCAATCAACCCCATATTTTTCTCCTAGATCCCTAGCCCTNTCCGGNATAATATCACACACCGCTTTTAGCTCTGCTATCTCTATATTTTTTATNGCCTCTGCATGAGTTGGGCCAATAACACCACAGCCGACTATCCCAAATCTTACTTTATCCATTGTCATCACCCCTCTATCTCAGATAGAATCTTCTTTAATGCTTGAGATGCCTTTTTAAAGAGTTCAGGACCAGAAAACCCCTGAAATTGTCCACTATGAGCCAGATGCGGTTCAAGGCTCAAGAAATATTCCTTACCTTTCGCCTTTAAGGAGAGCAGTATCTCTTTTATCTCTCCATCCCCCTCTCCTGCAGGGACTTCAACTCCGTCTGAGAAGTGAGCATCCTTTATATGTACATACTCTATATAGTTTTCAAGGATCGGATAAGCCTCTCTAAAAGGTTTTACATTACACTGAATGAAGTTTGATGGATCAAAGACCGCCTTTAAATTTGGAGAATTTATACTCTTTAATATATCGAGACATCTCTCGGGAATATCTCCATATATCTTCTTCTCATTCTCGTGTAATAGTATAACTCCTTCCTTTTCTGCAATCTTTACCAGTTCTCCCAATCTCTCCAAAGATATCTCTCTAAGTTCTTCTATACTCATTCCTTCTTCTGGATAGAAGGAGAATATCCTTATATAAGGAGTATCAAAAAATTTAGCCAACCTTATAGCATTCTGGAGTTTCTCCTTCTGTCCCTCTATATCCTCCCTGGCTCTAACCTTTCCTATCGGGGAAGCTATAGCAGATACCTTTATCCCATACTTGTCAAGCATCTCTTTTATCTTTTTACTGTCATCTTCTGTTAGAGCTACTACATTCTTCCCAAAGGCGCTCCTTAATTCCAGGTAATCTATACCCTCCTCTTTCAGTACCTTCAACTGTTCCTCAAAGTCTGGGGATATTTCATCACCAAAACCAGAAAGTTTGTACCACATCCTTCTCCCTCCTTATAGTTCTTTAATTATCTGTTCAGCCCATTTTACCCAGGTATGTTTGACATCATCTCTAGGTATATTTACCGGATCTTCTCCAGCCAGTACCCATAGATAGTAGAGCGAATATCCGGGAGCGGCAACTACAGGATGGTATCCTCTGGTAATGGGAAGGGCAGTATTGTCTGTTATCGTATAGACCTCATCCATATCTCCCTCTTCAGTATACATCCTCTGGAAGCCAAAACCAGTGGGTGGATTTAGTCTATATAGATAGACCTCTTCCATCTTCCATTCATAAGGAGGATTATGTTTGTCATGCTTATGTGGAGGATAACTGGACCAGTTCCCTGGAGGATTAACCGTTTCTCCCATTATTATATGTCTAGCTCCGACCCTTCTATCTATAACCTGAGTTACGTATCTTCGCCAATTATGAGTACCAACTACTCTCCTCTCTATCTCGCTGGGGTATATTACTGCCACTTCTGCACTGTTTGGTTCTGATTTTACAGTAGCAAAGACAAGTTCACTATTATCGATCGCACTGATTTCTACCTTTTTGCCAGGCGGGATATATAATCCCCACGGCTTACTATTAAATATCTCATTTCTGGGACCCAAGACGTGTTTACCATCTATCTCTATCCTGCCAGTACCTAAAAGGCATCCTGTCTCCCTTTCTTCCTCTCCTAGAGATTACCTTTTCTCCAGCCTTTAGTCTTAGCACATATAACTTTGTCCACTCAAGACCTTGAACTGGAACTTCCAAGATTCCTGTNCCTTCTGGTACCTTAGTCANTTTAGAACTCATTCATCCCCACTCCTTTCTTAGATATTCAAGACTTCTGGGTAATTCGGTCTTCTTGTCTTCCCATCTGCACTCTATAGAGATAGACCCTCTGTATTCTACCTCTTTAAGTACATTAAATAGAGCCTTAAAGTCATAGTTATTCTTACCAGGAGCTACTCTCTCTCTATCTGATACATGGACATGGTAGAGTTTATCCTTTATCTTGTGTATATTAGATAGGGGTTCATTCTCCAGATCTGCATGATAATTATCTATCAATACTCCAATATTGGGACTGTTGATCTTATTTGCAAATTCTAGAGCCTCTACTGTAGAATTTATGATATTACTCTCTTTCCTATTTAGGGGTTCTATAGCTATCTTGATGTCATACGTTTTAGCATATCTATCCACTATATTCAGAAACTCTATAATCTGAGAACTAGCCGTTTCTTTAGAAAATCCATCTGGAAAAGATCTTGATCTGCCGCTTCCAAAGACTATGACCTCTCCACCTAAGAGCTTAACTCTCTCTAATGCTTCCTTTACATAGGACTCTATCCTTTTTTTATCTACATTGTAACCTGTGATTGGTAAATCGCCTGGCAGAAATACATTAAAAGAATAGGCATTAAGGTTTGCCCTATCTAATCTCTCTTTGACCTCTCTTATATCAGCCTGCATTATTGATGTAACAGTAAACTCGATAAAGTCCGCCCCACTGGAACTTATGATTTCTATCTCTTCTATCGACCCACAACATCCAAACTTCATTCTTCCCTCCTTGCGGTTGTATTTCTTATAATGAGTTCAGGCTCAAGCAATAGGCTCTGTCTTTCTCCATTCATTAACTTAAGGAGAAGTTCTACAGCTTTCTTTCCTAATTCCTCCTTTGGCTGTCTGATTGTAGTAAGCGGAGGATCTGTAAAACTGGAGAAGAATATGTCGTCAAATCCAACAATTGATAATTCTTCCGGTATCTTTATACCCAATTCTTTTACTGCCTTTATCACCCCAAAAGCCATAAGGTCATTGTATGTAAATATAGCAGAGGGAGGATTCTTGGCGCATAGGAGTTTTATTGCCTCCCTATAACCCGATTCTGCTACAGGGATATTAAAGGAAACAAGATTGGGGTTATACCTTATCTTTGATTCTGCAAGAGCCTTTTTATAACCTGCCAATCTTTTCTCGGTAGCCTCAGAGTGACTAGGTCCATTTATAAAGGCAATCTTCGAGTGTCCAAGTTTTATGAGATGCATAGTTGCCAGATATCCGCCCTTTTCCATATCGGTTGAAATATAGGATATTTTAGGATGTTCTAGTATTCTATTTATAACTACTATCGGTAGTCCATCTTCGGCAAGATTGATTATATGCTCATTAGAAATCCTAGAAGCAGATATAATAACACCATCTACCGGACCTCTAGAAAAGAAATCCAGATAATTTGTCTCCTTTTCTTCAGATTCTGCAGTATTTCCAAGTAGTATCGTATAGCCAAATTCACTAGCGGTTTCTTCTGCTCCCCTTACTAACTCAGGAAAGAAGGGGTTTGTTATATCAGTTATAAGGAGACCTATATTTTTGGTACTTTTGGTTGTTAAAATTTGTCCCCTATAGTTAGGTTTATAGTTTAACTTTTTCGCTACTTCTATTATTCTCTGTCTAGTCTTCTCACTTATCCCTGGGTAACCACTCAATGCCCTGCTAACAGTAGAGGGTGATACCCCCGCTAATTTCGCTACTTCTTGAATATTTGCCTTCTTCATACCTTCCCTCTATAACGATTGCAATTTTTATTTGCATTTTATAATGAATGTATCTATATGTCAAGGCAGGTATGAGGGACATCATATGACCCTCTATGGGTTTTTAATATAAGATGTGAGTATTTCAATATTGATAGGAGAATGCTATAATTAAGGTATATTTTTGGAGATGAGAGGTGTGTAATGAGATTTAAAATTTTATACGATATAGACAGGTTACCTGTCTACTACAGGAATGTGTTTATGAGCTTAATAAAGGAGTCTTTAAAGACCTCTGAGCTGGGCAGGAAATATCTTAAGGATCTTTTCGAGTATAAAGAAGATGACATTTTAAAGGTTAATAAATCACCCAGGCCATTTTCTTTTGCGGTAAGATTCAATTTCGATAAAGAAAGATTTAAAACTGAAAAGGATGTTTTTTATTTAAATAGTCCTGCAGAGTTTTATATCTCTAGCGTAGATCCAGCGTTTCTTATTACGATATATAACGGATTGATAAATAATAAAATCTATCCATTCAACTACAATAATGAAGTCTTTATTAATAAGGGCAGGGTTATTTTTCTGAATGAAAAGCAGATAAATCAAAGTACTGTTAGATTTAGGACTTTATCCCCAATACTTATAGAGGATAAGGATGGAAATCCATTATTACCTGGGCTAGAAAAGGATAACAATTATGAGTTCTTTCTTAGAGAGCTTAACTTTATTATGGATTCGATACTCAAAGGACTCAGAGGGGGAATCGGGCTTAGAGAAGAATTAAAATTTACACCGATATCTATAAGGAAAGAAGTGGTTAAGCATAAGATAAAGGAAAAGAATGAGATAGAAAAGCTATATACATTTACCTGTTTTAGCGGTACATTTGAGTTATCTGGAGAGCCTGGTGACCTGGAATCAGTATATAAAACAGGCATAGGTCTACGCAGAGCTCAAGGATTTGGAATGGTGGAGGTAGTATGATGGAAAAAGTATATTTTGGTGACTGGCTATATAACGCAGGCATTATCGGTTTTTTAAGGATTATGTTAGGAGATCAAGACTTAGATAGTCAAAATATTATAGGTATTGGGGAAAACTATATAGAATTTGATAGAAATATTCTAGACGGATTTTCTCAAAGATATTTTGATTTTGCATTTAGAAGATACGGTAGATATGAAAGAGTTTTAAATCAGTTTTTCCAATTTTTAGAGGACTTAAAGCTTCTAAAGGATAAAGACAGGGCTGAAGAACTTTCTTCAAAATATAAGGAAAATATTACGGAAGTACCTATAGTAATATTAGAGAGGGTAAAAAAGATTCTGAATAACTTTGCAGGACTGAAAGATAAGTTAGAATATATCCCTACTAAAGCGGATATAAAAGATAATCCTGAGAAAGCAGAAGCCTTTTTGGAAGAGGTTATAGATCTTATGAAGAGAAACCATAAAGAGTTTTGGGAATCTGATGTACAAATTTATCTTAGAAGCTTCTATGGACAGAAGAGCTTTTTAAACAATATGGTAACTCAGAATAGATTCGAAAAGTTTTATAAGGATTTTGAAGAGAAGATCTTAAATAATGGGGTCAAATACGAGAAAAATTATAAGTGTATTGTATGCGGTGAGCGAAAAGCCAAGAAGGGTACTATGTTTGATACGGGGATTTCTTTTTTCTACGGATTAAACCCAGATTCTCTGAACTTTTCTTGGAACTTTAAGCCAATACTTCCTATCTGTGAAATATGTGAACTTATCTATTTGTGTTATTTTGCTGGACTCAGTACATTCTCTAGAAATAATGAGAAAGTCTACTACTTTGTAAATAGAGATACTTCTATAAAGGAGTTATATAGGGCTAATAATCTACTGGAACAGATTCTACAGTTAGGAAAAGGAGAAAGTTTTCTAGTAGAGTTTTTTACTCAGCTTATTCTTGAAACCGAAAAAATAAAAGCTGAATATACACTTAAGAATATAGCAGTTATAGAGTTAGATTTGCAGAGTGAAGTATTACCTAAGGTATATTCTTTTAATATTTCTAGCGAAAAGGCTAGGTATATAAAAGATAATCATCAAGAACTGAAAAAGCTTTCTAGGAAATATTACGGGATAAAAGATGAAACTAGATATATACTTATAGAGTTATTAGATAAGATATTAGAAAATTCCCTGAATTATGGGTATCTCAATAGACTTTTAAGGCTTTATCTGTCTTCTGAAAAGTCTGAACTTTATAAAGTAGGTTTTAATATTTATGATCTGCAGGAATTGAATGGACTTATATATAAATTTGAGAGAGAAATGTTTTCTAGGAGGGAAACTATGGAGGATAAAGAACTCTGGTATATGTACCATAAGGGGAGAGAATTGTCTCAAATGTTAAAGAATGCTAATGCAGAGAATAAGATAACTTCGATAGCTTATAGATTACTTAATGCTCTTAAAGTTGGAGATGTAAATCAATTTATGGATACAATAATGAGGATATACTTATCTTATGAGATGGAGATTCCTTCTACTTTTGTAAAGGTGATGGGAGACAAGGAGATCTTTTTCCCTGTTGGGTATAGTTTTCTTAATGGATTATTAGAAAGAGGAAAGGAGGGAAATATCAATGGCTAAGGGGTTGACTCTTACTATTGTTTTTGATGGAATGAGTTTAAACTATGGTGAAGGAGTTGGGAATATTTCAGAACTTAAAAAGATTTCTAGGGGAGGGGAATTTTATTCATATCTATCTAGACAGGCTATAAGATATGATATGTATCGTATGCTAAAGGAAGTCTTCTCTATAGATGAAGGTAAGGAGGATCCTCTGCACAATGCTCAGGGCGTTATTCAGTTTAAATCTGAGGCTAATATAAGAGATTATGTAGAAGTTGACCTGTTTGGGTATATGAAAACAGAAAGAGGTAAAGCTTCTCACACTAGACCAGCAGTAGTAAGGATAACTCCTGCTATTTCTCTTGAACCTATGTATAGTGATATAGAGTTTGGAACTAATAAGAATTTTGCTGATCGAACCAACTCGGATCCAAATCCTTTTCAATTTGAACACCATTATTCTTTATACTCTTATACTGTTACCATTGACTTAGATAGAGTGGGGAAAGATGAGAATGATGGTACTGATCTTGATCCCTGTACTAAGGCTGAGCGTGTGTCCAAAGTCCTAGAAGTATTGAAGGTTTTAAATAGGGATATAAAAGGTAGAACAGAGAACCTAAATCCTTTATTTGTAATAGGTGGTGTCTATGCTGTTAAGAATCCTTTCTTTTTAAATAGAATAAAAGTTTCCTATAATAAAGAAAGGAAGGCTTATTCTTTGAACACTGAGATCTTAAGCTCTATTACTTCAGTCTCTTTTAATAATAGGTCGATTAGGGATGATACAATACTTGGTTATGTGAAAGGTTTCTGGTTAAATGAAGATGAATTTAACAAGATTTGTAATACTATCTTCAGCGATATAGGAAGTTTCTTTGATGAGTTGAAGAATAGAGTTAACGACTATTATAAAGAAGCTTGAGGAAGAAGCTAAGATGAGAGTCTTAAAGATAAAGGCTTATCAGCTTTTAGCAAATTATAGAAAACCTATGAGTTATAATTTCTGGGATACATACCCTTTACCTCCCTTTTCTACTGTAAAAGGATGGTTTCATAGGACAGTTGAAGCGGATAATTATATTCCTAGCAGTATTTGTATACAGGGAAAACTAAGTTCTGTAGTATATGACCTCCAGACTCTTGTGAAATTCGATAGGTTTCGAAAAGAGAAGCAGGGACAGATCATTTTGGATAACTTCAATAAGGCTTTCTCTCATTCTCCGACTTTTGTTGCAAGCGTATTTGATATATATCTGACTATATATCTTATTTCTGACGAATCTTATTTAGAAAGATTTCTGGAGAATATCTTTAAGATAGAGTATCCCTATCTGGGACGGCATGAGGATTTAGTAAGGGTAGATTATATAGGCTTTATAGAGGTAGAAAAGAAGTCATTTTCTATGTTTGAGAAACATAAGGTCGACTATGGTATATATCTAAAAGCTGAAACTGCAAGTAAAATAGATATAGAGGGTATTCATTATAGAATGGCATTCAAGTATGAACTTGTAAATGATGTCAGATATTTTTCTAAGGTCGACGTTGTCTATACTGATAACTCAATTATTAATAGTGGAGAATTTTGGTTTGACCCTGAGGAAGAAAGAATTTTAGAGTTTATCGGGGACTATGATATACGCCAAGACATATAGACATAATAATAGAATAATTCCTGAAACTTTAGAGGAACATACAAAGGCTCTGCTCTTAGAATTCGAAAGATTGAAGGCTCTTTATGGAAAAGAACTTGAGAAGATAGGCTTTACTGAAAGGTATTGGGAGCTTTTGTATTTAGCTTGCATATTGCATGATTTAGGTAAGGTTTCATCGTCCTTTCAGGAAAAGATTGTAAGCTTCCTAGAAGGAAGACCTTCTACTGTGGTAAGTAATAAAGAAATACCCCATAATTATCTCTCTATAGCTTTTCTAAAAAATTTAAAAGAATTAGACCAGGATAGTCTACTATTTTTACTCTATGTAGTAGCTTTCCATCACAATAGGCCGAAAGATTTTGACGAAACTTATCTTAGAGAAGTGCTCACAAAAGATTTAAGCAGTAAAATTATGGAATTAAAATGGGTAGAAGAATTTGGTATACATATAGATGAACTTTGGGTTGATTACTATGATTATTTAGATGAAGATGTAAATACCTATAGGAGAATAAAAAAGAATAAAAGTTACATACTCCTGAAAGGACTTCTCCATAGACTCGATTATTCTGCCTCAGCTCATCTACCTGTAGAAGAGAAGCGAATTGCTGACTTAGAAGGAAAACTTATATCTTACCTATCAGAGAAAGAGTATTTTTCCGGTTTAAAACCTTTCCAAGTTAGAGCAAAATTTCTAAGAGATAAGAATGTTCTCTTAACCGCCTCGACTGGAATGGGGAAAACTGAATTTGCTATCAATTGGATTGGAGAAGATAAAGCCTTCTATACTCTGCCACTTAGGGTTTCCGTAAATGCAATGTATGAGAGATTCTCCAGAATTTTTGGGAATGAAAGGGTAGGACTTTTACATAGTGATAGCCTGCTCTATGGTTTAGAAAAAATGGATCCTGAAGAAGGAGAGATAAATATTGAAGATTATATCCAAAGAGTAAATGCTACTAGACAATTATCTATGCCAATTACTATTACTACAGCAGACCAGCTATTTACGGCGGTATTCAAGTGGAAGGGATATGAAAAGATATATGCTACTCTTGCCTATTCTAAAGTTATTATCGATGAACCTCAAAGTTACTCTCCAGAGATACTAGCCTGTATAATCAAGGCATTACAAGAAATAGTAATGATTGGAAGTAAATTTTGTCTAATGAGTGCCACTGTGCATCCTTTTATTAAGGAATACATAGGTAGGTACTGTGAAATTTTGGATCCAGTATATAACAATGAGAGAAAACATAAGATAAAACTTGAGGATTGTCCAATAGAAGACCTGTTACCGAAAATGATAGATGCTTATAGGAAAGGCAAGAAGGTTCTTGTTATTACTAATACTGTAAAGAAAGCACAAGAATTATATTCAAGACTTCAAGAGATAGGAAAGCAGGAAATAAGCAAAATTGATCTTTTACATTCTGGATTCATTAAACTGGTAAGGAAGGATAAGGAAAAGAATATAGAGAAGGATTATAAAAAAGATGAGGCGGTGATCTGGATAACTACCCAGATAGTAGAAGTTTCTCTGGATATAGATTATGATGTTTTGTTTACTGAGATAGCTACTGCGGATTCTATCATCCAAAGGATGGGAAGGATTTATAGGAGACCTAATAGAGTTATAGAGGATGAGGGTGAGCCGAACATAATAATAGCTACTGAAAGTCCTTCAGACAAGTTTTATATATATGATGAAGAGATAGTAAAGCTTACTAAGGATGTGTTAAGAGAGTTTAATTGTAAGGTAATTATTGAAGAACAGAAGCAAGAAATAATAAATCAAGTATTTGATCTTAGTAAAATTAAAGGTACAAGATTCTTCCAAAAATTTCATCAGGTATATAATCTTTTAGATAGCGGATTTGAAACAGATGATAGGGGAGAAGCCCAGCGTATATTTAGAAATATAGCTGGTTTGACTGTTATCCCAGAGATTATATACAATAAAAACCTTGAGATAATAGATGAGTGTATAAGTAAACTAAGTAACAAGGATTTGCCTATAGAAGAAAGATTAAGGTGTATGAAATCTCTGGATGACTTTACAGTAATGATTCCTCTATATAGAATAAAGAGTAAGGAACCTATTCTAATTTATAAAAAGAGAGGAATATATCTATTTAGAGTCGATTACGATGATAAACTTGGTATATCATTTAATAAAAATCTAGAGCTCTTTAGCAATATTGTTTGAGTACCTATGGACATAGATTTTCAGTCTCTTAAAACTAATGGCATAAAAGTTAATTACTTATACGTCTGTGAACGTAAACTCTGGTTGTTTGATAGAGGGATAGCTATGGAAGCGACTTATGATAAAGTTTTCTTAGGTAAAATTCTTGAAGAACAATCCTATCCAAGAGAAAAGAGGAAAGAAATATTGATAGAGAATCTTATCAGTATAGATATTCTAAATGATGAAAGCATTAGAGAGATAAAATACAGCGATAAACTAAAAGAAGCTGATAGGATTCAGGTCCTGTACTATCTGTATTTTCTTAAACAGCTGGGAATAATAAAGAAGGGAATAATAAATTATCCAAAGATGAAAAAACGAGAAGAGGTTGTTTTAACTCCAGAAGCTGAGAAAGAGGTGGAATCTGCACTGATAAGAATCAAAGAAGTTCTATTGAAACCTAACCCTCCTAAATTAGTTAGAAAGCCTTACTGCACCAGGTGTGCATATTTTCAGTTCTGTTGGGGGTAACCTTATATGTCTAGACCTTATTACATTTTTCAAAGCGGAAGTATAATGAGAAAAGAGAATACTATCTATCTGGAGAATGGAAATGGTGAGAAGAGAGCAATTCCGATAGAAGATGTAGAAGCTCTACATATATTTGGTGAGGTTGAATTTAACACAAAATTCCTGAATTTTATATCTCAATACGAGATTCCCATACATATATATAACTATTACGGATTCTACTCAGGAAGTTTTATGCCTAGAGAGAGAAATGTTTCTGGAGAGCTACTTGTAAAACAAGTAGAATATTATGTTGATAAAGAAAAGCGCTTATTCCTAGCTATATCATTTGTTGATGGGGCTATCTTCCATATGTTAAGGAATCTAAGAGGTTATAAAGGCACAGAAGAATTTCAAGAGAAGATATCTATAGAACTAAATAATAGTTACCAGTGTAGAGATATAAGTGAACTTATGGGATGTGAGGGTAGAGCCAGAGATATCTATTATCAGTCCTTTAATGTGTTTTTAAGAGAGGGATTCTTATTTGACAAAAGAGAAAAAAGGCCACCCACTAATCCAATAAATGCTCTTATATCTTTTGGAAATTCTCTTATGTATTCTACAGTACTTACAGAGATTTATAAGACCCCCTTAAATCCAACTGTGAGTTACCTTCATGAGCCTAGAGAGAGGAGATATTCATTGAGTCTTGATATTTCTGAAATATTTAAGCCTTTAATTATAGATACGATCATTTTTAGATTAATAAACAACAATATGATTAAGCTTGAAGATTTTGAAGAGGATGTAAATTACTGCTATCTAAATGAGACTGGAAGAAAGAAGTTTATTCAAGAGCTAGAGTCTAAACTTAATACTACTATAAAACACCGAAAACTAAAACGTAATGTATCCTATAGAACTATTATAAGACTTGAATGTTATAAATTAATAAAACACTTAATAGATGATGAGATTTATACCCCATTTAAAGCCTGGTGGTAAGATGCCATATTTTATTGTAACCTACGACATCTCGGAGGAGAGGGTAAATAAGGTAAGAAAGATACTTAAGAAGTATTTAATGTGGGTCCAAAATTCAGTTTTTGAAGGAGAACTATCTGACGCAAAGCTTCAGAAGTGTCTAAATGAATTATTAAGAGTGATACATAAAGAGGAAGATTCTGTATATTTCTATCGGTTAGAGAATCAGATAGGGTATGAGAAGCGAATATTAGGGGTAGAAAAGGAATTGACTGATAATATAGTTTAGTTGCATCAAACCGTAATTTAGTTTTAAATTAGTCTTAGATTAGCTGGATAGAGAATTTGCACCTTGAAAATTGAATATTGTGAAAAGCACGATCTAAGGATGGATGCAAAAGATTTATATTTTTGTTGGTTCAGATGGATCATACTCTATCTGACTTATGTAGACTTAATGACAGGTATCTCTAGATATTAAGATAATTATTTTTAGTGGGGTTCCATCTGAACAATGTGGGATTTAAAGAAGAAAAGAGACTGGTTAGAAAGACTATTATCCATGTTCCATCTGAACAATGTGGGATTTAAAGCCTGAGGTTCTTTCTCTCTGGGCGCAATCCAGGAAGCGTTCCATCTGAACAATGTGGGATTTAAAGGTGGCTACCATCCAGAAGGTGGAACATCCAGCAGTCTGTTCCATCTGAACAATGTGGGATTTAAAGATTCTGAGAAGTCTAGCATAGGAGCACGGATAGGACGTTCCATCTGAACAATGTGGGATTTAAAGAGGAAGTTGCTGAGATGGAGAAATTATGGAAACAGGGTTCCATCTGAACAATGTGGGATTTAAAGATATCTCGGGTAGTCGCTCGAGTGGAAGGCTGGGAGAGTTCCATCTGAACAATGTGGGATTTAAAGCTATACTCGTCTCTCGTTTGCTACTCCTATCAAGAAGTTCCATCTGAACAATGTGGGATTTAAAGGACTAAGTGGAGTTTCCTCTATAAGCTTTTTGCCTTGTTCCATCTGAACAATGTGGGATTTAAAGTAACAATCTCTTAACAATCACGGCTTGACATTGGGTGTTCCATCTGAACAATGTGGGATTTAAAGGCTAGTAATGGACTAGTAGTCAAGGAGTTGATTAATGTTCCATCTGAACAATGTGGGATTTAAAGTTTTACTCGAATCTGTATCTTTGGATAGGATCGAGCTGGTTCCATCTGAACAATGTGGGATTTAAAGATCGATAAGGGCTGTGAGGATAACTGTTATTACTGCGTTCCATCTGAACAATGTGGGATTTAAAGCATAGTTTGAGGGGAAGGGCTCTAATGGGCGATAAGTTCCATCTGAACAATGTGGGATTTAAAGTATAAATGCAAAGAATGACTTTTTGTCCTGGGTAAGTTCCATCTGAACAATGTGGGATTTAAAGTTACATAAGAAAGCCTCTCAAAGAATTCTTTTTTGTGGTTCCATCTGAACAATGTGGGATTTAATTCGATAT
>Ga0065718_1005177_pt1 | contig 13545 bp, 16 predicted proteins | sample GBSCel77sediment_2_FD_59105 | JGI IMG/M metagenome (GOLD analysis project Ga0065718, IMG submission 59105) | Hot spring sediment microbial communities from Great Boiling Spring, Nevada - cellulolytic enrichment CS 77C v3 (version 3) | ecosystem: Environmental > Aquatic > Thermal springs > Hot...
CTCAGAAAGTAGCTTATGATAACACAAAAGAAGCTGAATCAGTTATTCGCAATACTGACTATGCTAAGGAGATGAGTGAATTTGTAACCTATCAGATTCGTATGCAAGCAACTGTTGCTATGCTTGCTCAGGCAAACACCTTACCTCAGCTTGTTCTTCAGCTCATGAGGTAAGGCTTTAAACCTTACCTTCTAAGGGGCAAGAGGTGGTTTCCCCCTCTTGCCCCTTTTTCATTTTTACCCTTTTTCTTGACTTCCTTTAAATTTAACCTTATAATTTTTAAAACAAAGTATTTAATTTTTAAATAATCAAAATTTATGCCATTTTTAGCTCTTGACTGCGAAGGACCTTTAACCCTTAATGATAATGCTTTTGAATATTCTCAAGCTATTATTCCAAAGGGAGATTACTTTTTCACTCAGATTTCAAGATTTGACGATTATCTTGCAGATATAAAAAAGAAGGAAGGATATAAAGCTGGGGATACCTTAAAACTTATTTTACCCTTTTTAAAACTTTTTGGTGCTGACAATAAAAGCTTGAGAGAATTTTCCAAAAAAACCCTTGCCTTTTTACTTGAAGTCCCGGAAACTTTGCCTAATTTAAATAAAATTTTGCCTACCTTTATAATAAGCACAAGCTATAAACCTTATTTAGAAGCCTTATGCGAAGTTACAAACTTTCCTATGGAAAATGTTTTTTGCACAGAGGTTGATTTAGATAAGGTAAAACTTTTGCCTTCTGAAGCTAAAATTTTAGAAAAATTTCATGAAGAAATAGTTAATATGCCACTTATAGAACTACCTAAGGAGGCGCAAAAACCTGAAGATTTGCCTTCAGAACTTTTAGAAATATTAGACTATTTAGAAAAAATATTTTTTGAGACAATTTGGAATATGGATATAGGGGTATTTTTAAGAGAGGTAAATCCAATCGGAGGCTTTGAAAAAGCAAAAGCCTGTGAAAGGATTTCCAAAGAGCTATCCATTCCTCTTTCAGAAGGATTTTATGTTGGAGACAGCATTACTGATACTCAGGCATTATCTTTAATTAAAGAAAATAAAGGAGTTTCTCTTAGCTTTAACGGAAATAGATACGCTTTAAGAAGTGCTGAATTTTATGCCCTCTCAAAAAGGGGGGGTATTTTTTTAGAACTTGCTAAAATTTTTTCAGAAGAAGGAAAAGAGCCTTTAGAAAATTTAGTTAAAAAAGAACCTTATGAATTTGGGAAAATTCCTTTGCAAAAAGAAGAATTTGATAAGCTTGTGGAAAGAAGCGAAGCATTTAGAAAAAAAGTAAGAGGAGAACTTATAGGAGCTCTCGGATGATACCCCTTCAAGACATTCTACCTAGAAGAAACCCTCCTATAATGACCTGGATTCTAATTTTAATAAATGTGATGGTGTTTTTTTACGAAATCTCTTTATCCCCTTTAGAGAGAGAAATTTTTTTTAGACACTGGGGATTTGTTCCAGCAAGATTTTTTGATGAGTATTTTTCAGTATTAATAGGAGAACCAGCTTATCGTAAATATCTTTCTCTAATTACTCATTTATTTATTCATGGAGGATGGCTTCATATAATAGGAAATATGTGGACTTTATGGATTTTTGGAGATAATGTAGAGGATAGATTGGGACCTTTTAGATTCCTTTTATTTTATTTGCTTTGCGGAATTTTTGCAACCTTAACTCATGCTATAATTTATAAAGATTCTGTTATCCCAGTGGTTGGAGCAAGTGGAGCTATATCTGCTGTGATGGGTGCTTATTTTATGATGTATCCTTTGGCAAGAATTTTGGTTGTCTTTCCTATATTTTTCTTTCCTATCTTTTTTGAAATTCCAGCTTTTTTATATTTAGGCTATTGGTTTTTGATTCAATTTTATAGTGGACTTTTTTCTTTAGCACTTCCTACTTCATTTGGTGGAGTTGCTTGGTTTGCTCATATAGGAGGATTCTTAGTGGGTGCATTAATCTACAGAATCTTTTGTAAAAAAAGAAGATTTTATTTAGATGAATATTGCATATTTGGTTCTCTTTTTGACATAGATAAAAAATAAGAAATGTAGGGGAGGGGAAAATAGTATGGGATTTGGAGATCTTTTCTGGATTATCTTTATTGCTATAGCAATGCAACCCTTTTTAAGGCAAAAATTTTTAGAAATTGCTAGACAAAAAGCTATAGAAGCTATAGAAAGAAAAAGGGGTTCAAGAGTTATATTATTAGTTCATCGTCAGGAAACTATGAGTTTATTGGGATTTCCTATTATGAGATATATTGATATTAATGATTCAGAAGAAGTAATAAGAGCAATTCGTCTTACTGATAAGGATGTGCCTATAGATATAATTCTTCATACACCAGGAGGGCTTGTTCTTGCAGCTCTTCAAATAGCTCTTGCAATTAAAAAACATCCAGCTAAAGTTACTGCTTTTGTTCCACATTATGCTATGAGTGGGGGCACTTTAATTGCCCTTGCTTGCGATGAAATTGTTATGGGTGAGCATGCAGTTCTCGGACCAGTTGATCCACAAATAAGAGAATATCCTGCTGCCTCTATTTTGAGAGCAGTTAAAAGAAAACCACCAGAGCATATTGATGATAGCACTCTTATTTTAGCTGATATTGCTGAAATGGCTTTAAAACAAATGAAAGAGAATTTAAAAATAATTCTTGATGAGAGATATCCACCAGAAAAGATAGAGGAAATTGCTGAAATTTTATCTCAAGGTTATTTTACTCATGATTATCCAATTACCTATGAAGAAGCAAAAAAATTAGGATTACCAGTAAGTAATGAAATGCCTGTTGAGATATATCAGCTTATGAAACTTTTCCCTCAACCAGTAAGAGGTACACCTACAGTAGAATATATTCCTTTGCCAAAAAAGGGGACAAAAGGCTAAGTTTATAGAAGAGTATTTAAGACCTCTTCAAAGATTTTATAACTTTCTTCTCCCCAAAGGACAAAACGAACAAGTTTTGGTTTTTTATTTTCTTTCAAAAATTCTATAACAGTTTTTAGAGCAATTCGAGCAGCATCTTTAAGAGGATAGCCATAGGCACCAGTACTTAAAGCTGGAAAAGAGACAGAATCTATATTATATTCTAAAGCTTTTAAAAGCGAATTTTTATAAGCACTGGCTAATAATTCTGGTTCTCCACTTTTCCCATCTTTATAAATAGGACCAACTGCATGAATAACGTATTTAGCTTTAAGATTTCCTGCCCCTGTTATAACAGCTTGTCCTGTAGGGCAATGAGTATATTTGCTTCTTAGCTCTTCTAAAATTGAAGGCCCTCCCTTTCTATGAATTGCTCCGTCAACACCACCTCCAGGAATAAGCCTTTCATTAGCTGCATTCACTATAGCTTCTGTATCTTGTTCAGTGATATCTCCTTGAACAAGCTCCAAAACGCATTCTCCAATCTTAACCTTTTTCATACTGACTATTATAATTATTTATATGAAAATTCAAGAGGCAATTTTTAATGTATTTCCTTTTGAGTTTCATCTTACTTGGAATGAAGGAGGAGAATTAATAAAATTGCAATTTAAATTTAGTTTCGAAATAAAGCCTAAAATTAAGATCTTAAGTTCATCTATAGTGTTAGATTGGGTTAAAAATTTCTATTATTCCCTTCTTGATTACTGGAATTTTAAAGAAAATTATATAAAAGTTCCTCATAAAATTTGGGCAACCAAATTTCAAATTAAGGTTTTAAAAGAACTTCAATCTCTCAAAATAGGAGAAGTTTTAACTTATAAAGAGTTTTCAGAAAGGATAGGATTTAAAAAAGCTTATAGAGCTGTAGGCTTAGCTCTTTCAAAAAATCCTTTGCCTCTTGTTTATCCCTGCCACAGAATAATAGGAAATAAAGGGCTTACAGGATATTCCCAAGGGCTTCTTCTCAAACAGTTTTTAATATATAGAGAACTTAATCATAAATTTTTGACAAGTAATGTCAAAAAGATGACATAATGTTTTTAAAGGGCTTGAATTTTAACAATTTATGATTAGGCATATATTTTGAAAAAATAATAATAAAGTAGGAGGTTTGCTTATGGCTGAAGAAACAAAAACAGAGGAACAAGAAAAGGAGGTTAAAAAGGTAACTAAAAAGAAACTTTTATTGTTTTTAATAATAGGTTTAGTGATAATAGTTTTAGCAGGTAGTGTGATTGCCGTTTTTTCAACCTTTAAAGGTGGTAAGGAGAAGGAAAAAGAAAAAGTTCCTAAGGAAACAGTTATTTATAGTATGGAGCCTATTGTAGTTAATCTTTTTGATCCTACTGGAAAGAGATACATACAAGTTAGATTTGCTTTAGAACTTAAGGATAAAAAAATGGAAGAAGAAATTAAAATTAATGAGCCAAAAATTAAAGATGTAATCATTAGTACCCTAAGTACAAAAACTCCTGAAGATGTATTACAGCCCGAAGCAAAGGATTTAATAAAAACTGAACTTTTACAAAAAATAAATTCAGCCTTAGGAGAGGAGGCTATTTCAAATATATATATAACCCAATATATTGTGGAGTAAAGGAATGGAAGAAAAAATCTTAAGTCAAGAAGAAATAGATGCATTACTTGCAGGACTCGCTGAAGGAAAAATAGAAACTGAACCTGAGAAAAAGGTAGATGTAGGGGAGGTTAAACCCTTTGATTTTAGAAACTATACCATTTCGACTCGTTTAAGAATTCCGGGCTTAGAAGTAATAAGTGAGCAATTAATAAGAAGTTTAAGGATGCATATTTCAACTATTTTAAGAGAAGCAGTTGATATCCACAGTCTTCCTCTTTATATGGAAAGGTTTAAAGACTTTTTAAACAGGATACCTGTTCCTACATCCATTCATATTTTTAAATTAGAACCTCTGAAAGGTCAAAGCCTTTTGGTTATAGATGCAACCTTAGCTTATTTGTTTATAGAAAGATTCTTGGGTGGTGAAGGAAAACATGTAAGGGTTGAGGGTAGGGAATTTACACCCATTGAACAAAAACTTATTAAAAAAGTGGTCAATATTATTTTTAATGAATTAGAAAAGGCCTGGAGAAATATAATACCTGTTAAAGCAAAGTATATAAGAGGAGAAGTTAATCCCCAATTTGCAAGAGTCTTAATGCCTGAAGAAACTGTAATAGTTATGGGTTACAGTATAGAACTCGAGGCTATAAGTGGGAAAATTCTATTTTGTTATTCTTTAAATACTCTTCAGCCAGTTAAAGAAAAGTTATATTCTCCTTATCAATTTGAGGAATATATAGATTTGGCTTGGAGAAAATCCTTAGAAAAATACGTTTTAAGCAGCGAAGTTAATCTTTCTGCTGTATTAGGAAAAACCATCATAACTTTGGAAGATTTATTAAATCTTGAAGAAGGGGATGTGGTTGTTTTAGATAAAAAAATAGATGAGCCTGTAGAAGTTTATATAGAAGGTGTTCCCAAAATACTTGGTAAATTAGGTGTATTTAAAAATCATATGGCTGTACAAGTTCAAAAATTTTTAACCCTTGAAGAAGAAAATATTAAAAAGGAGGAAAGTTGATGCCTGAAGAAACAAAGGAAAATTTAGAAGGAATGGAAGAAGAAAAAAAACTTAAAGAAGAACCTGAAGGCTCTGAAAATCCTGAAGATTCTGGAGATATGAGTCCTGACGAGTTAATGGCTATGTGGGAAGAAGCACTTAAAGAGGCACAAGCAAAAGAAGCTCAAGCAAAAGAGGCACAAGTAAAAGAAGCTCAAAAGGAAACTTCAGCTCTAAGTAAAAAAGAAACTCCATCTTCCCAGCCAGCCAAATTGGAAGAACTTTCTCCAGCCCAAAGAACAGGAGCTTATCCAGAATTGGAATTTATCCTTGATATACCTCTTGAAATTTCTGCTGAAATCGGAAGAACTAAGATGCTAATTAGAGATCTTTTGAAACTCAACCAAGGCTCCATTATTGAGCTTGAAAAATTTGCAGGTGAACCTGTTGAAATTTATGTTAATGGAAAGCTCATGGCTAAAGGAGAAGTAGTTGTAGTGAATGATAAATTTGGAGTAAGAATTACAGAAATTATCAGTGCTCAAGAAAGAGTTAAGAAATTAGGATCTTAAAAATATGGAATGGATTAATTATTTACAAAGTTTAGGAATTCTTCTTTTAATATTAAGTTTTTTACCCTTAGGAGCTCATTTTTATAAAAAATTAAACGTCAAAAAATTTACATCTGATTATATAAAGATTCTTGAGATAAAACCTATTAATTATAAGGCACAAATTTTGTTAATTGAAGTTAAAAACCAAAAAATATTATTAGGATATTCAGATAAGGGATTTACCTATTTAGGAGAGATTAAAGATGATGCTTAGTTTTTATGCAGTTATGCTTCCTACTGTTAAAATCGGTTTTGAAAATGTTCAATCTCCAGAGCAATTTTCTACTATTTTACAGATTTTAATTCTTCTTACTCTCCTTGCTATAGCTCCGACACTTCTATTAATGCTTACATCCTTTACCAGATTAGTTGTAGTCTTCTCTATTCTTAGACATGCTATTGGAACAGCACAGACACCTCCTAATCAAGTTTTAATTTCTTTAGCACTCTTTTTAACCTTCTTTATTATGGCTCCTACTTTTCAAGAAGCTTATGAATCTGCTTTAGTACCTTATTTAAATAAAAAGATAGATGAAAAGGAAATGTTTAAAAGAGCATCAAAACCTTTTAAAGAATTTATGTTTAAAAATACAAGAGAAAAAGATTTAGCTTTATTTATAAAGTTAAGAAATGAAGAACGTCCCAGAACACCTGAAGATGTGTCTATTTTTACTCTTATTCCAGCATTTATGATAAGTGAACTTAAAACAGCCTTTCAAATAGGTTTTTTACTTTACATACCTTTCTTAGTTATAGATATGGTTGTCTCAAGCGTTCTTATATCTATGGGAATTTTAATGTTACCTCCTATGATGATATCTCTTCCTATAAAATTACTTCTTTTCGTCCTTGTAGATGGTTGGAATTTATTAGTTGGATCTTTAGTTAAAAGTTTTTATTAAGGGGGAGCATAAAATGACTGATACTACAGTTTTAAATTTAGCTAAAGAAGCGGTTATCCTTTCCCTAATTCTTTCAGGACCTCTTCTTCTTACTGCCTTGGTAGTTGGCTTAATTATAAGTATTTTACAAGCTGTAACCCAAATTCAGGAAATGACCCTTACCTTTGTTCCCAAAATACTTGCTATGGTTTTAGTATTTATCTTGACTTTGCCCTGGACCTTAAAAAAATTAATTACCTTTACAGAAAATTTAATTTTAAACATACCTAACTTTGTTAAATAGCCATGGAGATACTACAGATATTAGAAAAAAATATTTATACTTTCTTTTTTATATTTTATAGAACCCTTCTTCTTTTTTTTCTTTTTCCTCTTTTTGGTGTAACCTTTTTTCCTACCAAGTTAAAAATTATTATTTCTTTAGTTTTCGCCCTAATTTTAGCTCCAGTTTTAACCTTTAAACTCCCTCCTCTTACTGATGTGAATGTAGTAAGAATTTTGGTTTCAGATTTTATTTTCATTTTCCTTATTTCTTTAATTTTCAGAATTATTTTAGCAGGAATCCAGTTAGGGGGAGAGCTTGTAGGAATACAAATGGGATTTGGCATCTCCCAAACCATAGATCCTATATCAGGTTTTAGTATGCCTGTTATTTCTCAATTTGTGTATATTATCTTTTTGTTACTCTTTTTTAGCTTTGATTTCCATCATCAATTAATTTACTTTCTTTATGAAAGTTTTGAAAAGATACCTCCCGGAAGTTTTCTTTTGAAAGAGGAAATTGGCATTTTTATTCTTAAAAAGAGTAAACTTATATTTGAGCTTAGTATTAAATTTTTAGCACCTCTTTTAGTTTTTATGATGCTTATTTATGTGAGTTTGGCTGTTATTGGAAGATTAATACCTCAAATAAACATTATTTTTGTAGCCTTTCCTTTGATAACAGGACTTGGCATTTTATTTTTTGGTCTTATGCTTGCTATTCTTCCAAGGATCATATACCCTTGTTTTACTGATTATTTTAAATCTATATCTTTCTTTTTGAGGTAAAAAATGCCTGAAGAACTTCTTCAGGAAAGAACAGAAGAACCTACGCCGCGAAGGCGTGAGGAAGCAAGGAAAAGAGGACAGGTTGTTAAGAGCAGAGAACTCTCTTCAGTTGCTATTTTAGGCGTGGGATTTTTTTCCTTTATACTCCTTAGTTATGTATTTTTCCATCAATTCTGTTTAGTTTTTTATAAAGCTTTTAATAGCTATTATTTTGATTTAAATTTAGCTACATTTTTAAGTTTAAATAAAACGATTTTTCTTTTTGTTTTTAAGATCCTTTTACCCTATTTCTTACTTATTTCTTTGGTTGCTATTATAGTCTATCTTATTCAGACAGGAGGAGGGGTTTGGGCAGAGGAAGTGATTGGTTTTAAATTTGAAAGAATTAATCCTGTAGAAGGATTTAAAAGGTTCTTTTCTTTAACAGCTCTTTTTGAATTAGTAAAGGCTTTATTAAAAATCTTAATTATTGCAGGTGTTACCTACTGGATTGTTAGTAAATATATGCCAAATATTTTAAAACTTTTTGGGGTAGATGTTCCCTATTTAGCATACAATTTTAAAGTTTTACTGAAAGATTTTTTTTCAAAGCTTATTATTATTCTTGCTATTCTTGGGATTTTAGACTGGGTTTATAACTGGTGGGATGTGGAAAGAAGAATTAAACTTACCCGTCATGAATTGAAAGAAGAATTAAAACAAACAGAAGGAGATCCTTGGGTTAAGGCAAGAATTAGGCAAAAACAAAGAGAAATTGCACGTAGAAGAATGCTTGCAGAAGTGCCCAAGGCAGATGTGGTAATTACAAACCCTACTCATTATGCTGTAGCACTAAAATATGAATTAGGTAAAATGGTTTCTCCACAAGTAATAGCTAAAGGTAAAAATTTTCTTGCTCAAAAAATTAGAGAAATTGCAGAAATGCATAAAGTTCCCATATATCATGACCCCCCACTTGCTCAGCTACTTTATGAAAAGGTTGAAGTAGGAGAGTTTATACCTGAAGAATTATATCAAGCTGTAGCAAAAGTTCTTGCCTATGTTTATATGCTTAAGAAAAAAATGGGAAAAATTAAAGAACCAATCTTTAAAGAAAATATGTAAAATTAAGTAAAAATTATGGAAAGAGATATTACTTTAAAAAGATTTTTCGATTTTTATAATGTTTCTGCCATAATAGGAATCGTTATTCTACTTTCTATTATCCTTTTTCCTTTACCTCCTTATCTTATAGACCTTGCTTTAGCTCTTAATTTTTCAGTTTCTATCCTTATTCTTATTATGACTATGCAGGTTAACAAAACACTTGATTTTACAGGATTTCCTGCCTTGCTTCTAATAACTACTTTATATAGACTTTCTATGAATATAGCTACCACAAGAGTAATTCTTTTGAGGGGGCATGAAGGAACCCATGCAGCTGGGCATATTATAAAAAGCTTTGGTGAATTTGTAGTAGGAGGAAACTATGTTGTAGGTTTTATAGTATTTCTAATTTTGGTTTTGATTAATTTCATAGTTATTACCAGAGGAGCTCAAAGAATTGCTGAGGTAGCAGCAAGATTTACATTAGATGCTATGCCAGGAAAACAGATGGCTATAGATGCAGATTTGAATGCAGGATTAATTGATGAAAATGAAGCTAAAAGAAGAAGGGAAGAAATAGCAAAAGAGGCAGATTTTTACGGAGCTATGGATGGTGCATCTAAATTTATTAGAGGAGAGGCAATTGCAGGACTTATCATTGTCTGCATTAATATAATTGGCGGTATATTAATAGGAACTTTACAAAGAGGTTTAGATTTAGCAACTTCAGCTAAAACCTATACTATCTTAACTATAGGAGATGGATTAGTCTCTCAAATTCCTGCTCTTATTGTTTCAACCTCTGCTGGAATTTTAATAAGTAGAGCTGCAGCAGAAGCAGGAATGGGAAGAGACATAGCAATTCAATTTGCTTCCCGTCCAGAGGTTTTAATGCTTGCAAGTGGGGTTGTTTTTATTCTTTCTTTAATTCCAGGATTACCCTTTTTACCTTTCTTCCTTTTAAGTGCTCTACTTTTTGCCTTAGGATATCTTTCCTATTCTGCTCAAAAAGCAAAAGAGGCAATTTTAGAAGAAAAAGCTCCTCCACCACCTCCTGAAATAGAAGAGATAAGACCGGTAGAACTTTTAGCTATTGAATTAGGATACGGACTAATTTATCTTGCAGATGAAACAAAAGGAGGAGATTTGCTTGCAAGGATTAAAAACTTAAGAAAACATTTAGCCCAAGAGCTTGGTATAATGATTCCACCTGTTCATATAAGAGATAATTTAGCTTTAAAACCTGGAGAATATTCTATTTTAATTAAAGGTGTTGAAGTAGCAAAAGGAGAACTTATGCCTAATTATTTAATGGCTTTGCCTTCAAGATCTGATCTAATTCCTCCTAAAGGTGCAATACCTACCAAAGAGCCTACTTTCGGAATGGATGCCTATTTTATAAATGAAGAACTTAGAGAAGAAGCAGAAATAGCAGGTTTTACTGTAGTTAACTTATCTACAGTAATTACCACTCATCTTTCCGAAATAATAAAGAAGTACGCAGACGAATTATTAACTAAACAAGAGGTTCAGAGAATTATAGATACTTTAAGCAAGTATTATCCAAAAATAGTAGAAGAATGCCTTAACAATGTTAACTTAACTATTATTCAAAAGGTGCTTCAGAATTTAATAAAAGAAGGTATTCCTCTTAAAGATTTAATAACTATCTTTGAAACAATAGGGGATTATGGAGCAACTATTAAAGATCCAGAAATTTTAACAGAATATGTAAGACAAAAACTATCAAGATACATAATAAAACCTGTTCTAAAAGATCATACTTTACCTGTAATTTTAACGGGAGATGATATAGAGGAAACCATTAAAAAATCTCTCCAAAGAACTGAACAAGGAACATTCCTTATGATTGATCCCAAGATAGGAAGTAAAATAGTGACTGCATTTACTCAGGCAGTAGAAAGGGCAGGTCAAAAAAATATTATACCTGCAATTTTATGCAGTCCTATAATAAGAAGGCACTTAAGAAAACTTATAGAAAGAACTTTGGCTTATGTACCTGTTATTTCTCAAGCAGAAATTCCAACAGAAATAAAAATAGAGGTTTTAGAAGTTGTTAGATTAGTGAGGGAATAAGAAATGAGAATCAAAAAGTTTAGAGGGAAAACTATATTAGAAGCTTTAAATAGAGTAAAAGAAGAATTTGGAGAACAAGCAGTTATTCTTGCTTCAGAACAGATAAAAACTGAAGAAGGAACACTTTTTGAAATAACTGCAGCAATTGAAGAAGAAGAAATTAAGATAAAAAGTGGACATCAAGTTTTTAAAACTTATGCAGAAGAAAACTATAGTGAGTTAAAAGAATATTTAAAAAGGGAAATTTGTGAAATAAAGAAAATACTTAATCAAGTTTTAAATCCTCAGCCTGAAAATACAAATTATTTAGATTTGATTGAAAAAGGTGTGCCTCCTTTTATAGCCAAAGAACTAAGCAAATCAAATCCTGATTTAGAAGAATTTATTTCTAAAGACCTTAAAAGAAAAAGGAACTGTTCCCCATTCTAAATATCAAGTATTCATAGGAGATTCAGGAACTGGGAAAACTACAAGTGTTTTTAAATTAGCAGCTTGGTATAAATATAAATATGAGGCTAAGGTTTTGGTAATAAGCCTTGATAATTATAAAATAGGTAGCTATTTTCAGACTAAAAGACTGGCAGAACTTTTAGAAGTTGATTTTGAGATTTTAGATCTTGAAGAACTTAAAGAAATAGCAGTAGTTTTTCCTAAGTATAATTTCATTCTAATAGATACTCCGAGTCTAGAAAAAAGATTGCTTATAAGTGATTTAGAGGAGCTGATTTTAAAAATGCCTTTTTTAAGATTTCAATGGGTTGTAAGAGCAACTGAACATTATGAATATATTTTAAAACAATGGGAAAAGATTGAAAAATTTCCAGTGGAAGGTATAGTTCTTACCTTTGTGGATAAGGTTTATAGTAGCTTTCCCCTCTTATGGATTCTTGATAGCAGAATACCTCCAATTACTTTTATCTCTAATGGAGAAAGACTACCAGAAGATATCTTAATAGCAGAGGAAGAAATAATTAAGAAAATACTTTTTAAAAGTATTTTAAATTTTAATCAAAAGGAGGTTTTATGAGAAGTATTTCTATAGCAAGCGGAAAGGGTGGAGTAGGCAAAACAAGTTTTGTTATAAACTTAGCTTTGGCTCTTTCCCAATATTCTCAAAAAGTCCTTATTTTCGATGCAGACCTTGGACTTGCAAACATAGATGTAATGTTGGGAATATCTCCTAAATATGATATAAGATATGTAATTAATGGAGACCTTAATTTAAAAGACATTGTTTATCCTACAGAATATAATTTTGATCTTATTCCTGCAAGTTCAGGAGTAGTGGAATTAACAAACTTAAATTCTAATCAAAAACTTATTTTAAAAGATCAAATGGAGGAAGTATTTAAAAAATACGATTACTTACTTTTTGATAGTTCTGCAGGGATTTCAGAAAATGTGCTTTTTTTTATGTATCTTGCTGAAGAAAGAATTATAATCTGTACCCCTGAACCAACTTCAATAGCTGATGCCTATGCCCTTATGAAAGTAGGATATAAACATCATAGAATAAAAGATTATTATTTAGTAGTAAATATGATTAAAAATGAGATAGAAGGTAAAAGAATTTATCAACAACTTTTATATGTAATTGAAAGGTTTTTACCTGAAGTTAAACTTTCTTATTTAGGAGGACTCCCTTTTGATGAATGTGTTAAAACTGCTGTAAAATCTCAAATTCCTTATTTAAAGCTTTGTCCTGAAAATGAAATTAGTAAAAAACTAACACAAATTGCTTTGAAATTACTTAAATTTAATCCTCAAGAAACAAAAGGGCTTGAACAATTTTTAGAAAAATTAACAACAGGTTAAAAATGAAAGAAAAATTAATGAATCAAATTTTTTTAGAAAAGCCACCCTTGGAAAAACTGATAGAAGAATTTTTACCTACAATTAATTATTGGGCAAATAGATATGTTTATTACGGGATGCCAGTAATTAGTAAAGAAGACCTTGTTTCTGCTGGGCTTATAGGACTTATAGAAGCTTATCACAGGTATGATCCTTCTAAAAATGTAAAATTTAAAACCTATGCAGAATTTAGAATTAAGGGAGCTATGCTTGATGAAATAAGGAAATTAGATATAATACCAAGAAGTGTAAAGAGTAAAATAAGTGATTTTGAAGAAAGATTAAGAAAACTTTATCAAGAATTGGGTAGAATGCCAGAGGATGAGGAAATTGCAAAATTTATGGAGCTTAGTTTAGAAGAATACTATAAGTTTTTAGAAAGTATAAAAGGAATCACTTTTATTGATGT
>Ga0065718_1005294_pt1 | contig 13536 bp, 9 predicted proteins | sample GBSCel77sediment_2_FD_59105 | JGI IMG/M metagenome (GOLD analysis project Ga0065718, IMG submission 59105) | Hot spring sediment microbial communities from Great Boiling Spring, Nevada - cellulolytic enrichment CS 77C v3 (version 3) | ecosystem: Environmental > Aquatic > Thermal springs > Hot...
TATTATTATACATTTGTAGTAGGAGGAAGTTATGCTCTTTATACTATGTTAGAAGATCCTAAAAACATTGCTTCTAAAAATGATAATGATAACTATCCTCATTTATATTCAGTAGGAACCAATAAAAGATTAATAGACCAAGCTCAAGGACTTGTAGGCTACTGGTCATTTGATGAAGGAACAGGAACTATTGCTTATGATTATTCAGGAAATAATAATCATGGAACATTATATAATGGTCCTCAATGGGTAGATGGTAAAGTAGGTAAAGCTTTAAGTTTTGATGGGGTGAATGATTATGTGAATTGCATTCCTAGTCCTTATCTCCCAGCCGGATCTTTTAGCAGAACTATAATTGCCTGGCTAAATCAAAGCGGTTATACGGCTGGTATTAATCATATTTTTCATTATGGAAATGGAAGTTACAATCAAGCGTTTGGGCTAGCTGTTTATAATGATACTAAATTTGGTGCTCATGAATGGAGTATCTATACAAGATATGGAAGTGTACCTCTTAATCAATGGATATTTTTGGCAATCACATTATCAGGAAATACAATTAAAAAATATTACCAAAATGGCACGTTAATAGCTATTCATACAAATGATCCTGCCCCTAATACTATTTTAAACTCGTGCAAAATCGGTACTAGAATATCGCCGGCTGAATATTTTAGGGGTCTCATCGACGAGGTTCGTATCTACAATCGTGCCCTCTCTGATGAAGAAATTAAAGCATTATATGAGGTTACGAAGTAACACGCGAACTTATGCAAACTTGAAACGAACCTAGCGAACGGCCATACAGCGAACCCATACAAACAATAAATCAGGACGTCGTACATCCCGATATTAATCAAATTTAAACATTTATATTTCTTAAACAGCTCTATAAATGACGATAGTGAGTTATGCAAACATTTAAATTTCTATCAAACGTACATATAATTAGCGATCACTTTTTATACGTAGGTTACTTTTATTAAATTTTTAAAATAAAAATAAATTTTTTAATAAGCTATCCCTTTTATAAATTCTTAATATAAATTCTTAATTGATAATTCTTCACCTATAATTAGTTTATGACAAAAACTAGCGTAAAAATAATAAATATACCTTAGTTTATAAAAACAGTATTAATACTATTGAATAAATAAGGAAAATTTTTTATAATTTTTTAAATAAAAGGGCCGGTAGTTCAATGGTAGAACACCGGTTTTGCACACCGGAGGTTGTGGGTTCGATTCCCACCCGGTCCAATTTTTTAATGCCCCGGTAGCTCAGCTGGTAGAGCAACTGCCTTTTAAGCAGGAGGTCGGGGGTTCGAATCCCTCCCGGGGCAAATGGATTTAATAAAAGCTTTTGAAGAAAAATTTAAAAGAAAAGATCTACCTGAGCTTAAACCAGGTATGATTGTTAGAGTTTGGCAGGTTTTTCAAGAAAAGAACAAAGAAATAGTATCTCCATTTGAAGGTATTATAATTGCAATTAAAAATAAAAATCGTTTAAATATGACATTCACTGTAAGAGGAAAAGTAGCAGGTCAATATATTGAAAAGATTTATCCTTATCACTCTCCAATTATTAAAAAAATTGAGATTTTAGGAGAATCTAAAACAAGAAGAGCAAAATTATATTTCATTAGAGGGATTTCGGATCATAAAATTAGAAAGAAGCTCAAGACAGTTTATAAATGAAAAATAAATCTAATCTCTTATTTTTAATAGCTTTTTTGCTTATACCTATTTGTGCAAAAGCCCAAATTTTAATTACTGAAATTATGTATAATCCTGAAGGCAATGATGATGGAAGGGAATGGATAGAAGCAATTAATTTAGGAGAAAGTATAAATGTTAAAACTAGTAAAAATGGATGGAGAATATTTGATGGGAAGAACAGAATTTTAAAAGGAGAAAATTTTACTTGGAATAAAAATGAAATAATAATTTTTGTTCAAGATAAAAATAAATTTTTAAATGAATATACTCAAGTAAAAAATAAATTAATCGAAGCATCTTTTTATTTAAAAAACAAAGAAGGGACAATTAAAATTATTGATGAAAATAAAAATGTACTTATTGAATTTAATTATAATTCAAGCTTAGGTGGTAATGGCAATGGATATTCTTTAATATATGAAAATGGACAAATTATAGAAGGAAGAATATATAAAGGCTCTCCAGGAATTTATCCTGAACCTTCTCAAAAAATAGAAAAACCTAAAGAGAATGAAGACAATTCAAACAATCAAGCTATAACAAATTTATCTACAAAGACACAAGAAAGTACAACCCAAATAAATACATCTAGTGAAGCTAAAAATGAAAATCAAGCTATTTCAAGTTTTCAAAATTCTTCTGTTACTACGTCAGTTGCTTTAGAAGAAAGATATACTCTTTTAATTACAGAATTTTTACCAAACCTAAAAGGCAAAGATGAAGGTGAATTTGTAGAAATTTATAATTATGGAGATAAAAAAATCAAACTTAATAACATTTACTTAATTGTTGGCGATAAAAAATATAGGTTATATGGAGAAATAGAGCCAGAAGAATATAAAGTTTTTTATAATACAGAATTAAATTTCAACATTAAAAATTCCGGTGATGTACTTAAATTAGTTGATAATAAAAATAACATTATATTTTCAATTTCATATCAAGGAAAAAGTAAAGAAGGTAAATCTTTTGCAAGAGATAATAGTGGAAACTGGCAATGGACAATACCAACTCCTGAAAAAGAAAATATTTTTATTAAAGAAACAGCCTCCTTGGATGAAGGAAATAATAAAGATAAATTTTTAGAAACAAATTACATAAATTATGAAGATAAAGAAAATCTAAATTTTCAAAATTTAGCTAATGTTAATAAGAATGTGTCAAAAATAAGTAATTTACAAGTGCTTTTAATTGGTTTAGTTTTAGCTATAATTTTTTCTGTTATTTTTCTTTTATTTTTTAAATAAAAGATAAAAAGATAAAAAACTATCTTTATTTAAATTTTTATATCTTTTATTTAATTTTTCAATTAGCATTTCATCTACTGTTTCTAAAATATTTAAAGCCTGATCCCATTTTATTTTTATCCCCCATATACCTATTTCAAAAATTCCCATTTCATCAAAATGCTTCATAATTAATGTAGAAACTTTAAAAGAAGAAGATATTCTTTCTTGTAAAATCAAATAAAGTCCTAATAGTATGAATACTTTTTTGACATTTTCTTTACTATTTGGATCTAGCTCTTTTATTAGTTCTAATGCTTTTAGTTGAGATTCTACTTCCTCTTTTACTACAGATCTAGCTAAATTATATATAGCAAGATAAATTATTAAGGACTTTTTAATTGCCTCTTCTTCAAGATCAATGTTTTCTATTACAGAAAAAATATAATCTAAATTTTTTATAAAATCTAAATAAGCCTCCAGTTCGTATGAAGGTATATTTAAAAATTCATTTTTTAATCTTTCTATGTTTTTTTCTTTTATTAGCTCTTCGAACTTTTCTATAATCTTCGGATTCATTTTTAAAAATTTGTTAAGACCCCCTTTTGTGGGGGCCTTTTTTAAAAAAACTTTTAATTAAAATTTAAATTTAAAGACCCCCACCTTCTTTCTTAGGGGCTGTGACCTTAATCAAATATTTAAAACAAATTATNGTTTTATCCATTTTATTATTTTATTATANCATAACAATTTTNAAATTTCAAATAAGTTATCCACTNTTTTTATTCAAAATTTTTAAATAAATATTATATAATTATAAATAAGAGCACTTGAAGGTGCGAATATTAATAAATTTTTTATAAGATACCTAATTACCAAATGGTTAATTAGGTATCCACGTCTTTTTAATCACCAATGCCTACATATTCTTATCAGGTCGCTCCAAATAATCCAGCTGGATTACTTTATTACTATACTTTTAGGTTCACAGACAAACTATTTCAATTTCTAGCAGCTTTCATTGTCGCTTTGGTTTTAGTTATTTTAGGTTATTTTGTAGCTAAATTACTTGAATGGCTTGTAAAATGGTGTGTTGAAAAATTAAAAATCAATGAAGTATTAAAATCGTTAGGTTTTGAAAGGTGGTTGGAAAAAGCAAATATTGAATTGAAAACAGAAAACTTTTTAGGTGCGTTAACTTTTTATGTTGTATGGGTTTTATTCTGGATGCCTGCATTTGATATTTTAGGATTAAGCAATGTTAATGATTTCATATATAAAGCAATTAATTATTTGCCTACAGCATTAGTTGGTGGATTAATTTTTGTTATTGCAATTTTCTTAGCAGAATTTCTTAGAAAAGTGTCATTTGTATGGTTTAAGGGATTAGAATTGAAAGGTGCTAAATTAGCTTCAGAAATTGTCTTTTACGCCATCACCATTTTTGGTTTAGTAGCCGCATTAAACCACTTAGGGGTTGCTCGAGACATTCTAAACATAGTTGTAGGAGGAATAATTTTAGCATTTGCTCTTGGAATTGGTTTATCTTTAGGATTAGGTGGGCAAGATCTTGCTAGAGAATTCTTAAATAAAATTAAAGATAAAATAGAATAAAACTTGACTTGATAAAATATTAAGCTTATAATTTTTAATATAAGATTCTAGAAATAAGAAATTTTAAAGTTGTATTAAATTTGATTGATGAGAATTTATGTTATGTTGTAATTTATAGTTCTCTATAAAGCTAATTTTAAGAGATTAGAAATTGTTAAAAGCACAGTTTCCCGCGTCCTAAAAGTTTAAGGGTCAGGAGTGGATGCCTCGGCACCTGAAGGCGATGAAGGACGCGCCTAGGCTGCGATAAGCTCGGGGGAGGTGCCTAGGAACCTGTGATCCCGAGATTTCCGAATGGGGAAACCTGGTCTCGGTGAACCGAGATCATCCACCACTTTGTGTGGTGGAGGCGTACCCGGGGAAGTGAAACATCTCAGTACCCGGAGGAAAAGATACCAATAGGTATTCCCTGAGTAGCGGCGAGCGAAAGGGGAAGAGCCCAAACCCCAGATTATTCTGGGGGGTTATAGGACAAATCCGTTTGTGGTATAAAATGCTGGTGCATGGTATTTTATACCACAAAGCAGAGTTACAAAAGAGGCTTTTAGCCGAAGGACCCTGGAATGGGCCGCCATAGAGGGTGAAAGCCCCGTAGGCGAAAAAAGCCTCTCTCTGCTGGATTTGTTCCTGAGTACCCCGACGGCAGGTATCGTTGGGGGAAGTAGGCGGAATTACCCGCCAAGGCTAAATACTTCAGGTGCCCGATAGTGCACAAGTACCGTGAGGGAAAGGTGAAAAGCAGGGCGGTGAGCCCGGTGAAATAGAGCCTGAAACTCCTGACTCACAAAGAGCAGGAGCCTTGGTTATTACCAAGGTGACTGCGTGCCTATTGAAGAATGAGCTGGCGAGTTCAGGTCCTCTGCAGGGTTAAGGCCGGTCAAGGCCGAAGCCGAAGGGAAACCGAGTCGAAAAGAGGCGGTTTTCAGTAGAGGGCCTGAGACCCGAAACCGAGCGATCTTACCGTGGCCAGGGTGAATCCCATCGAAAGATGGGAGGAGGCCCGAACCCGTCGGTCGGGCAATACCGTGGGATGAGCTGCGGTAAGGAGTGAAAAGCTAATCGCGCTCGGTAATAGCTGGTTCTCCCCGAAATAGCTTTCAGGCTAGCGGGAGGTAATACTCTGCAGGAGGTAGAGCACTAATTGGTTGGTAAAGGGCTTTGCCCAGCCAGCCAGTTAACCTCCGAATGCCTGCAGAGGTTTCTCCTAGTCAGCCCATGGGGGATAAGCTCCATGGACAAGAGGGGAACAACCCAGATTACCAGCTAAGGCCCCTAAGTGCTAGCTTAGTGGCGAACGCTGTCCTTCACCTAAGACACTTAGGAGGTTGGCTTAGAAGCAGCCATCCTTTAAAGAGTGCGTAACAGCTCACTAAGCGAGGTGAGGGGCGCGGAAAATTTAAGGGGCTAAGCTAGCCGCCGAAGCTGTAATCGTGTACCTAATTAATTAGGTACACGAGGTAGGGGAGCATCTTTTACGCGACGAAGGAACTCCGCGAGGAGTTCTGGAGCGTAAAGGAGAGAGAATGCCAGCAGGAGTAACCGCAATCCCGATGAAAACTCGGGACGCCGTAAGCCCAAGGTTTCCTTGGCAATGGAAATCAGCCAAGGGTTAGGCGGGACCTAAGGTCATGCCGTTATGGCGCAGCCGATGGACAGCCGGTTAATATTCCGGCCCCACTTTTGTCTTTTGCCGATGGGGTGACGGAGGAAATAAGCCTCCGAGTCTTAATGGTTTAAGGCTTTCTTCTCTCTAAGAAGTGTGGTTCAGGGAAATCCGAACCACAGGGTTTAAAGCCCGAACTTCGTGAGAGAAGAGGAGATAAAGCTTCGGCTTTATCAACGGAGGTGAAGAGCCTTCCAAGAAAAGCCTCTAAGGTTAAGGCAAAAGTGCCCGTACCGGAAAACCGACACAGGTGGGCGAGGCGAGTAGCCTAAGGCGAACGGGTGAGGTCTCCCCAAGGAACTCGGCAAAAAAGCGGGCGTAACTTCGGAAGAAGCCCTCCCAGTGTTTTTAGCACTGGGCGCAGCGAAAGTTCCCCTGGCGACTGTTTATCAAAAACACAGCTCCCTGCTTAACTCGAAAGAGGATGTATAGGGGGTGACGCCTGACCGATGCCGGAAGGTTAAAGAATCGGGGTAATCCTGCGTTTAAAACGCAGGATTGCTCGCGGTTCTAAGCCCCGGTCAATGTCGGCCCTAACCCTGAGGGTCCAAAGGTAGCGCAATTCCTTTCCGGGTAAGTTCCGGAGCGCATGAAAGGCGTAACGACTGGGGGACTGTCTTGGGGAGATGCCCGGTGAAACTGCGATCCCCGTGAAGACGCGGGGTAGTGGCCACGGGACGGAAAGACCCCGGGAGCTTTACTGCAGTCACCTATTGTGTAACGTATTTGAGTGCACAGCGTAGCGGGGAGGCTATGAAGCCCTCTCTCCGGGGAGGGTGGAGCCGCCAATGGAACACCCGCCATTCAAGTACGTTATACTAATGGATAGGATAAACCTATCCAGACAGTAGGTGGCGGGCAGTTTCTCTGGGGCAGAGCCCTCCGAAAGAGTATTGGAGGGGCCCAAAGGTCAGCTTGTCCTGGATGGAAACCAGGATGGACGTGTAAAGGCATAAGCTGGCCTGACTGCAAGGCTGACAGGCCGCGCAGAGGCGAAAGCCGGGCTTAGTGACCCGACGGCTCTTTGTAAGAAGGCCGGAGACACCGGATAAAAGTTACCCCGGGGATAACAGGCTGGTGTGGCCCGAGAGTCCACATCGACGGCCACGCTCGGCACCTCGATGTCGGCTCGCCCTAGCTCGGGGCTGAAGAAGGTCCCAAGAGTGGGGCTGTTCGCCCCTTAAAAGGGTACGTGAGCTGGGTTCAGAGCGTCGTGAGACAGCTCGGACCATATCTGTGGCCACCGTTTGGAGGCTTGCGGGGAGCTGGTCCTAGTACGAGAGGACCGGACTGGGGTAGCCAATGGTCTACGGGTTGTCCTACCAAGGGCATCGCCCGGTAGCTAAGCTACCACGGGATAAGCGCTGAAAGCATCTAAGCGCGAAGCCCACCCCTAGATAAGGCCTCTTAGCCTCCTGGAAGATCACCAGGTTGATAGGCCCCAGCTGGAAGCCGGGTAACCGGTTAAGGCAAGGGGTACTAATAGGCGTTTTAGGACGCGGGAAACTGTGCTTTATTTTAAAAGAAATATTTAGGTTATTAAAATGGCAGGACATTCACATTGGGCCCAAGTAAAACATAAAAAGTCATTGTTAGACAAAAGAAAAAGTCAATTGATGGGCAAGTTGATAAATGCAATTCTAGTTGCTGCAAAATCCGATCCAAATCCTGAAACTAATCCAAAACTAAGAAACGCTATTGAAAAAGCAAAAGAGTTCGGTGTTTCTCAAGAAACAATTGAAAGAAATATTAAAAAAGCCCAAGGTTTATTAGATAAAACTATAATTGAAGAAATCATTTTAGAAGCTTATGCTTCTAATGGTATTGCTCTTTTGATAAAATGCGCAACCGATAATAAAAACAGAACTATAAGCGAGATAAAAAGGATATTAAATAAATACGAAGGGAAATTAGCAAAACCAGGTTCAGTAATGTGGTTATTTGAAGAAAAAGGTGTTTTAACTATTGATAAAGCAGATTTTAAAGAAGAGTTAATAGAAAAACTTTCTGATTATTTACAAGATTTTGAAGCAAAAGAAGATAATATAGTTTTATATACTTCAGTTGAAAATTTATTTAAAACAAAGACTATTTTAGAACAATCAAATATTCAAGTATTATCCACAGAAATACAATTTATTCCTAAAAGTTATGTTAATATAGAAAATAAGGAGTCGAAGGAAAAAATAGATAAATTAATTGATGAATTATTAGAAAATAATGATGTTTATGAAGTTTACACAAACACTAAATAGGTCGAATTAAAATCTTAGAATTTTTATGATTAAGAAATTGTTACTTTTGCAAGATGATGAAGAGCTAGAAGAAAACCTGGATGAAGAGGAAACATTTGAAGAAGAGTGGGAAGAAGAAGAATGGGAAGAATGGCCAGAGGAAGAGGAAGAAGAAACAGATGAAGATTTCGAAGAAGAATTAGAAGGCGGAGAAGAAGTAGAATAAAAATCTCGCGCCCTAAGGGGCGCGAGATTTAATCTTGTTTTAAAATATTTTTATATGATAATAAATAATTTAACAGAAACAAAAATTTTTTCAAAATCTTTTACTAATTTAATTAAAAAATATCTTAAAAAAAAGAAAAGATTAGTAATATTATTTAAGGGACATTTGGGATCGGGGAAAACTACAATAATAAAAGAAATAGCAAAAAATTTAAAAATTCCTTATGAAATAAAAAGTCCAACATTTATTTTGTGGCAAATGTATCCTTTTAAGTTGTTTAACAAAAATTATGTTCTGCATCATATTGATCTTTATAGAATAAACCCTAAAGATATTCTTAAAATTAATTTGAGGGAACATCTTAAATATCCTTATAATTTATTTTTGATTGAATGGGGCGAAAAAATGGTTAAATTTTTAAAAGAAAATTTTTTATTAGTAGAAATTAAAAAAATTAAAACAACAGAAAGAGAAATTAAAGTACAATTTTATACTAAAAATGAAAGAAAAACTATTATTGATTGATATAAATTCTCTCCTTCATCGATTATATCATGCCATTCCTATTTTAAGATCTCCTCAAGGGATCCCAACTAACGCCCTATATGGTTTAACAAACATTCTTTTAAAAATAATTAACGAGATTAGAGCTAATTATATTGTAGCTTGCTATGATACACCGGCTTTAACCTTAAGACATATAAAATTTAAAGAATATAAAGCACAAAGGCCTAAAGTAGCTGATGATTTAAAAAAACAAATTAGCTATTCTAAAAAACTACTTCAAGTTTTCAACATTCAAATAGTAGAAAAATCAGGATATGAAGCTGATGATTTAATTGGTACATTAACAAATAAAAATAAAGATAAAGAAATTATTATTTTGTCTGGAGATTTAGATGTACTTCAGCTTGTTGACGATAATATTAAAGTATTTTTTCTTAAAAAAGGCATAAAAGAAGTCGAAATTTATGATAAAGAAAAAGTAATAGAAAGGTTTGGTATAGAACCACAATTCTTACCCGATTTAAAAGCTTTGATCGGAGACCCTTCTGATAATATTATTGGTATAAAAGGAATAGGAGAAAAAACAGCGAGTAATTTAATAAAAAAATTTGGAAATATTGAAAAAATAATTGAAGCTGCTGAGAAAGGATTGATAGAATATTCTTTAAGGAAAGCTATTTTGGAAAATAAGGATAGGTTAATTTTAAATAAAGATTTAGCAACCATTATAAAAGACGTAGATATTAATTTACAGTTAAAAAAATATCAAAGACCATTAGATAAACAATTAATTTCGGTATTAGAAGAATTAGGGTTTAAAAGTATCATTGCTAGGTTATTTAAAGAACAAAAAATTAGTTTGTTCACAAAATCTTTCCAATATAAAAATGATTTACCCCCAAATTTAGAGGAAATATTTATAATTTTGCATCAAGATAAAATTTATGCTTCTGTTAATAGCGAAGCTGTTAAGATAGATATTACAAAAGATAATTTTCAAAAAATAATCAACGCTGATAGAATTTATGTTTTTGATCTTAAACAATTATTTAAAAAATTTTACGAAATAACTCAGAAAGAACTTCCTTTAAATAAATTTTTTGACCTTAAAATAGCTTTTTGGCTTGTAACTCCCTATAACAAAATAACTTTAGAAAAATTAACAAATTTTTATTCCACTAAACCCTTATTAACCTTAAAAGATTGTTTAGATTTTATTTTGCTTAACTATAAAACTATCGCTAATGAATTAGAGAATAAAATCAAAGAATTTAATTTAGAAGAAATCTTAAATCTAGATCAGCAAGTAAGTCAGATTTTAGGTATAATGGAACTTAATGGCATTTTGTTGGATAAGAAAAAATTAAAATCTTTTAAAGAATTTTTAATTGAAGATCTAAATAGATTAAAAAAAGAAATTTCTGAATTAGCTGGAGCTAATTTTAATGTTAATTCTCCAATTGAATTAAGATATATCTTGTTCACTAAACTTAAGCTTCCTACAAAAGGATTGAAAAGGACTCCTAAAGGAGAAATTTCTACACAAGAATCAGAACTTATCAAAATAAAAGATCAACATCCTATTATAGAGAAAATTCTAGAATATAGAGAAAAAACAAAAATGCTTTCGGCATTTTCAGAAAATCTTCTAAAATTTGTAAGAAATGATGGAAGAATAACTACTAATTTTGAGATTACTGGTACAGCCACAGGAAGAATTTCCTCTGAAGAACCAAACTTGCAAAATATTCCTGTAGAAGGAGAGTTAGCTAAAAAATTAAGATCATGTTTTGTTGCGCCAGAAGGCCACAAATTTATTTCTTTTGATTATTCTCAAATAGAACTTAGAATTACTGCAGAAATTTCTAAAGATGATAATCTTATAAGTATATTTAAGCAAGATTTAGATATTCATTCAATAACTGCTAAATTATTATTTATGGAAGAAAATGAAAAAACTAGAAGATTAGCGAAGATAATAAATTTTGGGATTATTTACGGAATTTCGCCTAAGGGATTAAAAGAAAGAACTGGATTATCTTTAACAGAAAGCAAAAAAATAATAGAATCTTATTTTAAAAATTTTCCAGGTGTTCAAAAGATGATCAAAGAATTAATAGAAAAAGCAAAAACATATGGCTACGCAGAAAATATTTTTGGAAGGAAAAGATTTATCCCTGAATTATTTTCTAGAGCTTATAGCGAAGCACTAAAAGGAGAAAGAATTGCTATTAATACACCTATTCAAGGGACCGCAGCAGATATTATGAAAAAAGCTATGATACAAATTTATAAATTTATAAAAGATAACAACTTAGAGAATAAAGCTAAAATAATTTTACAAATCCATGACGAATTAATTTTAGAGGTTTCAGATGATATAATTAATTTAATAAAAGATGAAGTTAAAAAGATAATGGAAAACGTTGTTAACTTCTCAATCCCTTTAAAAGTAAAAGTGAACATCGGGAAAGATTTAGCAGAAATTAAATGATGAGTAAAGATAAGTTTAGTATAACCTCTTATTTTATTTTACTGCTTATTGCTGGTTTTTTGCTTTTTATCCCAGAGTTTAACCAATTAAAATTAGGAATTTTATTTTTAATAGGTGCGATTATAGTAATAACTGCAATATGGTTTTATTTATCAAAAGAAGAGCTATTTAAAAAGAAAAAACCATTTTTTTGAGGAATTAGAAAAATTTTTGAACTTCTTAGATACCCCTATATGTTTTTATGACGATAATTATAAATTAAAATTTGTAAATACAGCTTTTACAAAATTAGTAGAACTTAATAAAGAAAATACTTTTGAATATAGAATTAGGAACATGGATTGTTAAAAATCCTGTTTATTTTAATTTATCATTAGTTTTTTTTCCTTCTATTACTGCTAGTTCTATAGAGGTTTTAGATTCTGGTGATGATTATGAAGTTATTAATATAGGATGGCAAAATAAATTTTATTGGACTGTTATTACTACTAAAATATTATTTAAAAATGAGAAGTATAATTGCAAAATAATAATAGATAGAACACCATTAATTTCTAAAGAAAAAGAAGAATTGGAATTTTTAAATCTTATAGCACATCATTTAAGAACTCCATTAAATCAAATCAAATGGATATTAGAAAGTATAGATAAAAATAAATTAGACGATCCATCTTTGATTGACAATGCTTTATTTATTATAGATAAAACTATATTTTTAGCAGAATCAATATTAATTGCCAATAAATTAGAAACTAAAAAATTAGAATTGAATGTTCAAAAAAATGATATTGAAAAATTAATTAGATCCTCTTTAACTTTACTAGAATATTCTATAAATGAAAAAAAATTAAAGGTTCAAATAGAAATTGATGAAAATGCTAGAGAGTTTTACTTTGATAAAAATTTATTATTTTTTATTATCTTCCCACTTTTAGAAAATGCAGTTGATTATAACAAAGAAGGTGGAGAAATTTTTGTAGAAATTAAAAAAATGGAGGAACGCCCCTATATTTTAATAAAAATAAAAGATACAGGGATAGGGATAAATGAAAAGGAGCTAAACAAAATATTTGCAAAATATTTTAGAGGTGAAAAAGCTAAAGAGCTTAAACCTACTGGTTTTGGTCTAGGAATGTATTTAGCCTATAACCTTCTATTGTTGCATAAAGGAAAAATTGAAATAAAATCCAAAGAAAATGAAGGGACAGAAATAACTTTAGAACTACCTGCTTATAAAGAGATCTACGATTATAATTTAATTAATGGTGATAAGAGTTAGATTTGCTCCTTCACCAACAGGAAGATTACACTTAGGTTCTATAAGGACTGCTTTATTTAATTTTGTTTTCGCAAAAAGCCAAAAAGGTGTTTTTATTTTAAGAATAGAAGATACAGATAAAGAAAGATCTAAAAAAGAATTTGTTGATGATATTATTGAAAGTTTAAAATGGCTTAATTTAAATCCTGATGAGGGGCCTATATTCCAATCTGAAAGGGTAGAGATTTATAGAAAAGTAATCGAAGAATTACTTGACAAAGGAAAAGCTTACCGATGTTTTTGTACCAAAGAGGAATTAGAATTAAAAAGGCAAATGCAAATTACTAAAGGTGAACCACCGCGGTACGATGGAACTTGTTATAAGCTTTCTAAAGAAGAAATAAACGAGAAATTGTCAAAGCATATTCCATATGTAATTAGATTAAAAGTGCCAGAGCAGATTTTAACCTTTAAAGATTACTTAAGAGGCGAAATAAAATTTGATTTAAGATTGATAGGTGATTTTGTTATAGCCAAATCTGAAACAGAACCATTATTTCATTTAGCTACACCTGTAGATGATTACTATCAAGGAA
>Ga0065718_1005409_pt1 | contig 13519 bp, 12 predicted proteins | sample GBSCel77sediment_2_FD_59105 | JGI IMG/M metagenome (GOLD analysis project Ga0065718, IMG submission 59105) | Hot spring sediment microbial communities from Great Boiling Spring, Nevada - cellulolytic enrichment CS 77C v3 (version 3) | ecosystem: Environmental > Aquatic > Thermal springs > Hot...
CAAATTTTGAAACCATTATACTTAAAAATAAAGTTAAGTAAAACAAAAGATATAAAAATTGAGTAATATTTAATCTTGAAAATTGATAAACTTGATGATACGGAAAATTTGGCTTATCTGGCGGTCGTAGGATTAAAACTTCATATTTGCTTATATAAGCTAAAATTACACTTATTAGAGTTATTAGAACAAAGATTAAAACTAGCAATACAAACATAAGAAGATTTTTATTTTTAATATTCAAAAAAATATTTTTTAATGAAAGTAAAATCAAAATTAGAGCGAAAAAGAAAAATATTTGAAAGCCGAATGTCCAAGGAACATAATTAAAAATAGGAATATTTATAAATATTGAAGTTAATGCTAGGATTGAAATTATATCAATCTTTCTCAACAAAAGAAGTATAAAGAGTATAAAAGTCATAGCAATACCTAAAAGATTTATTTGCAGATTAACTAAATTGATCATATTTTCAAGAAAAAGCTAACTGGTCCTAAATTTTTATTTTCTATTTCCATAAATTCTCCAAAAATTCCTTTCTCAACTTTAAGATTTTTGTCTTTTAATTTCTCAACAAATTCTAAATAAATTTTTTCAGCGACTTCTTTAGGTGGTGAATTTGTAAATTCAGGTTTATTTTCTTCGAAATCAGGTATTAAAGTAATTTCGGAAACTACAAGTAGAGGAAGGGGTTTTTCTTTTAATGAATATTTAAATTTTCCATTTTCATCTTCTATAATTTTAATATTTAGTAACTTGTCAACAGCTTTGTTAATTTTATTTTCAATTGCATTTTTATCATCTTTTTCTATCCCTACAAAAACCAAAAAACCGTTGTCAATTTCAGAAATTAATTTTTTATTGATATACAATTTTGCATAATCCACTCTTTGAATCAATATTTTCATTTTTCAATGTTAAAATTATATCAAATGCCTGCTCAGATTCTTTTTTTAATAGCTTTAATATTTTTATATTTTGCTTGGGGAGAAATTAAAGCTGGCAATAGAGATTGGTCAATAGTTTTTATTATTTGCTTTATGATATTTTTATTTATGTTTTTAATAAGTAGATAAGAAATAAATTTACATTGCACATTTACCAACTACTTTGCCATTTTCCCATCTTTTTGTTCCATATTCAAAATGCCAACATTCTTTATTATATCTTATCCAACCTGCAGTACACATTATATTTTCTAATTCTTTATTACAATATCTAGCCCCATTTTTTATTAAATTAACATCTACTGCTTTCCCATAATTATGCGCTGAATTTCCTGGAGGTGCTACATATTTTTTAGCTATCTCAGGACTTCCATATTTTTTAATAGCATTTTCCCATAATTCTTTTTGGTGGTTAATATCTCTATAAGCAGAAATTATTAATAACTTATATCCTTTTTGATGCGCTAATTCTCCAGCTCGCTTAAGGGGGTCTAAAGCTTCTTTCCATATTTTCATCCCAGATTTAGAAAGTATAATTCCTGGTAAATTAGCCGGTATTATTACTAAATCAGTTTCTGAAAATGTAATTTTTTCTTTATTAACTTCATCAAGCGTTATTGTTGCTTCATCATTACTTTCAATATTAATTATTAATTGTTGAATTCCTAAATTTGTTACTTTATACATAATCAATCTTGCATTAAATATTGATGGGTTGATCCAATAAAGAAAAACTCCAGAAATAAAAATAATAGCCAATCCAATTAGAGCATTTTTCATCCGATTTTTCCCTTGCATTTTAACATCAGGAATTGTAGATAAAAGATTTTCAAAAGCTCCAAACAAAAATGAAAAGAAAGCTACGGCAACTGCAATCGCTACTAAAAGATTGTATATTCCTTGAAGACAAAAATTTAAATTAACTCCACTTCGGCAATATTCTTGGATAAAGCCTACTAAATCTACTGGAGAGGTTATATTTTGAGCAAAAGCAAAATTTATTAAATTCATATTTCTAATTTTTCTTTTAAATAATTAATTAATTCGTTGGCATTTATTCTTATTTGTTCTGTCGTATCTCTATCTCGAATTGTGACTGTATTATCTTCTAATGTTTGAAAATCAATTGTAATACAATAAGGAGTTCCGATTTCATCCTGTCTTCTATATCTTCTTCCAATAGATCCACTTTCATCATAAACAGCTATAAAATGATTTTTTAGGGTGTTATAAATTTCTTTTGCTTTTTCTACAAGATTTTTTCTATTCGATAACAAAGGAAAAACAGCTATTTGGATTGGTGCTATCCAGGGTTTAAATCTTAAAACTATTCTTTTTTCCAATTTACCATTCTCAGACTTCACTTCATCCTCATCATAAACATCACAAAGCAAAGCAAATAAAATTCTTTCTACTCCTGCTGATGGTTCTATTACATAGGGAATTATTTTTTCTTTTTTTTCTTCATCAAAATAGGTTAAATCTTCTTTAGAGTATTCCATATGTCTTTTAAGGTCGTAATCTGTTCTATTAGCAATACCTTCAATTTCATCTTCACCAAAAGGAAATTTATAATAAATGTCTATAGCTGCTTTTGCATAATGTGCTAATTCATCTTCTGTTTGTATATGCTTTATTAAATTTACTTTTTTAATTCCCAAGAAGTTTATATACCAATTAAATCTTTTTTCAACCCAAAACTCAAACCATCTTTCACTTTCTTCAGGCTTTACAAAAAATTCTATTTCCATTTGTTCAAATTCTCTAATTCTAAAAATAAAATTTTTAGGAGTAATTTCATTTCTAAAGGATTTACCTATTTGTGCTATCCCAAAAGGAAGTTTAGCTCTCATTGAATTTAAAATATTTTTAAAATTTATAAAAATACCTTGAGCAGTTTCAGGCCTTAAATAACTTTCTGTACTTAATTCTTCTACTGGTCCTACGTATGTTTTAAACATTAAATTAAAATTTCTAGCTTCAGTAAGTTCCCCTTGGCATAAAGGACATAAGGCTTTATTATCTTTAATTTTTATTTCCCCATATTCTCCTTTTAAAAGATGATCTTCTCTGAATCTATTATGACATTTTTTGCATTCTACTAATCTATCATAAAAGTTTTCTATATGTCCTGAAGCTTCATATAAAATTCTTGGTCCTATTATTGGTGTTTCAATTAAATGGATATTTTGCATATTTAAAATGTCTTTAAGCCATAAATTTTTGATTTTATTTTTTAAAAGAACACCCAATGGGCCAAAATCATAAAATCCCCTTAGGCCACCATAAATCTCATAACTTTTAAAAATAAATCCTCTTCTTTCTGCTAAGTTTATTATTTTTTCTAATTTATTTTCTTCCATTTTATTGATTATTTTACCAAATAATAGTCAATTTGACGGGTCTTAATATTGAATGTTTGCAATGTAAATTTACTTTGGGCATTTACTTCTATAGAAGGTAAAAATACAAACAATCGTGGATCACTATATAAGGGAGGTATTACCTCTATTTGAAACATTATTTTATACGGCTGATAAATATCACCATAGCCTGCAATTAATTCATCAATTTTATAAATAAATTCTCCGGTATCAGGATTGTATTGAAGATTATTAACATTGAAATTTTCTCCAAAGAGGCCTGTTAATTTTACTCCAATAGGGATTTTTGTTTTTATTATTATATTTTCAAAATCTTCTCCGAAGGTTGAAAAATTTAGATAAATAGACAAAGTAGTAGGCTTTCCGGGCTGCAAAGGAAAAGGACCTGTGTTTTTAATATTGGGATCATTATAAAATGCTGAAGGTTCTACTAATAGGTTACCCGCTATTTTCTTAGTATTTTGAGTTTCGATAGTTAATTTTTTAGTTAAAACCTGAACTTCAGGAGGAATAGTTTCTGTTTCTATTTTAGCAATCACTTTTATTTCTAAATTTTTTTGACCCGGAGGGTATTTATTTATTATTGAAATAGTAAAATTAACAAAGCCAGAAGATCCTGGTTGAACTACATATAAACTTGGCTTATTTCTTGCATCCCAAATTATTGAATTTTCGAAAGGATCAAAATATCCATCTGTTTTAATAGAATTAAAATCAAAATTCCCTTCTAAGTTTACTTTCAGTTTTACATTATTTAGAGCTATTGAACTTTTATTTGTCCATTTTATTGTATATGATAAATGTGAGCCTAATTTAACAACATCATCCCCTGGGTTAGAAGAAATTTCTAAAACTATTGGAGATTCTAAAACTTTAACATTAATAGGTAAAGATTTTAAAGAAAATGTTTTATTTTTGAATGTTATATAACTTGATAACAAAATAACAGTATCCTGGGCTTTACTTAAAAATTTACCAGTTATATTAATCTCAAAATTATTATTTGGATTTAAATTTTTAAATGACCAATTTAATTTGTTTTCAGTAGGAGGAGATAAACTAATAACTTCAAAAGATTCTTGGGATGTTAACTCTAAGTTCACATCTATTTCTTGATCTGTATTATTTATTCCTTTTATATAAATTGCAAATGGCTCATTTAAAAATACTTTTGATGGTAAAGATATTTGGAAATTTATAGGTTCTTTTTTAACAGTTACTGCTAATTCTTTATTTAATTCAAATATCTGATTCCTTTTTATAGTAGAGTAATTTAAAGTTGCTTTAACTTTTATGACCTGATCAACATTTCCTAAAAACACTAATTTTACTTTTATTTCTCTTGAGGTATTTGGATCTAAATCTCCTATAGTAAAGGTCAAGTTTTTAGAATCCAAATCATCATAAAAATATGCTCCTTCTTGTAAAAATAAAGTTAATTTAGTATCAGTGATAATTTCTTTAGAATTATTTTCTATTTTTATTAAATATTCATATAATGATAGAGAGTTTACTTCTTCTGGGCCTAATATATTCAATGATATCCTTTTAATATAGGTTGATCTATAATAATAGATAAGACTAAAAAGTCCTACGCTTATTACAAATAATATAAAAGAGAGCCAAAAAAATTTTTTAATTTTTTTTCTGAGAATAAAAGTGTCTTCTATAGTAGCTTCAACTTCTTCCCATGTTTCTGGTTTTTCTATTTCCTTTTTTCTTATACCCCATATTTTCTTAACCCTGCCAACTCTCTTAGATGGTTTAGTACCATATAACTCTTTTTCTAATTCCTCTTCAAAAGATCTATCTTCCATTATTAAAAATTATAAAGGAATTCTTTTAAGATGAGATTTTATTATCTTTTTTAATAAAGGTACTCCCCTATTTACTCTATTAGTTTTTTTATTCTTTAAAAAATTAATAATATCTAAATAATCTTCATGTTCTATTTTCTCATAACCAATTTTTTTACATTTATCACAATATAATCTTGAATTCTTTAAGTAAATATTTTGNGAATTTTGAAGGTTAATATTACATTTTTCACAATTTTCNAAATTAGGCTGAATTCCTAATTCTTTTAATACTTCGTAGATAAATAAAATAGAGAACTCTTTGGGAATCTTTAAAAGAATTTTATCCATATTAAGTAAAAATTTTAAAAATTCATCTGAGATATCTAAAAAATTAAAAAAAGTTAAAAATCTCAGAGACCATAGATAAGTATATGGATATTTTTTGTATATTTTAAAAGGAATCCTATATGGCAAAAAAGAAATTAATTTATATCTAGAATACTCGCCAATTAAATAAAATTTACCAAAATTACCTGGCTGAATAATAGACAAAATTTTACTTTTACTTGCATTTATGCCTTCTGCTACTGTTTTTATAATTCCTAAATTTTTTGCTAAAATATATATTATAGCAGACTTTTCTTTTATATTTTTTTTATGTAAAATTATTCCTATAGTTTTAAAATAGACCATGGAGAGGTTTAAACAATTATTTAAAAATTATAAAATAAAATTAGCTTTTGAAATTATTGTTGCTATTTTAATTTTAACTATTAATTTTAGCTTAGCTTATAACTTAGGACGAGCTTCTGTAGAAGTTTTAGAAAAAAACAATATTCTTGAGCAAAATTTCGAATTTGATCCTAAATATAAATTCTTATTTGATGAAGTGTGGCGTATTATTAAAGAAAATTTTGTTGAGCAACAAAAAATAAATCCAGATAAGGCAGCATTTGAGGCAGTTAGAGGATTGGTTAAATCTTTAAATGACCCTTATTCAGATTTGTACACACCCATTCAATCAAAAATTATTGAAGAAGATTTAAAAGGGAGGTTTTGCGGTGTAGGTATGGAGATAGGAATAAGAAATAATGTATTAACAGTAATTGCTCCTTTGGAAGATACACCTGCTTATAGAAAAGGAATAAAAGCAGGTGATTTAATCTTAAAAATTAACAATGAAGACACTTTCAATATGTCATTAGAAGAAGCTGTTTCTAAAATAAGAGGTAAATGCGGAGAAAAAGTAATTTTAACTATTTTCAGAGAAGGATGGCAAAATGAAAAGGATTTTGAAATTGTAAGAGAGGAAATCAAGATTAAAATGGTGAAATATGAATTCATATCTCCTAATATTGGGCATATTAAGATTTTGAATTTTGGGAATAATACGGTTAATGAATTTATAAAAGCATATAATGATCTAAAATCAAAAGGAGCTAATAGATTTATAATTGATTTAAGAAATAATCCTGGTGGATATTTGCAAGTAGCTATTAAATTATCAGAGCTATTTCTACCTAGAGGTAAAGTGATTCTTAAAGAAATATGGGGCAAAGATCAGAATGAAAGAGTAATAAGATCTAGTGGCTTAGGTAGTTTGTCAAGAATAAAAATGGTTATTTTAACTAATAAAGGGAGTGCTTCAGCTTCTGAAATTTTTGCTGCAGCCTTGAGAGATAATTTAGGAACAAAAATTATAGGAGAAAAAACTTTTGGAAAAGGAAGTGTACAGCAGATATTTGAAGTAAGACCAGGTATACTTTCAATAACAATTCCCATTCAAAATAAAGGTACTAGTACAAAAAAAATGGAATTTTTATCAGATGATAATTATTCTTTAAAATTAACAGTGGCTTATTGGCTTACACCAAAGGGGGTAAAATTAGAAGGTAATGGGATAGAACCTGATATTAAAGTTATAGATCCTAATCCAGAAGATAATAAAGATGAAATTTTACAAAAGGCTATCGAATTTATTAAAAAACTTTAATTAATAAAATGGCTAAAAAAATAAAAAAAGATAAAAATATTCCTATTTTATTATTAGAAGATATTACACAAGTTGGAAATAGAGGTGAAATTAAAAAAGTTAGCAGAGGTTTTGCTTTATATCTTTGGAGAAAAGGACAAGCTATTATTATTACTCCCCAAAATAAAGATCAAATTGATAAATTAATAAAAGCTTCAGAAGAAAAATTAGCTAAAAAACAGAAAGAACTAGAAGGATTAAAGGAGAAAATAGAAAAATTAGTTTTCAAAACCTCTATAAAAGTTGGTATGCACGGTGAAGTTTATAGTTCTATTAATAAACTAGATATTAAAAAATTCTTGGAAAGTCATAATATTTTTGTTAACAAGGAAGATATAGCCTTAAAAGAACCTATTAAAATATCAGGCGAACATATGGTAGAAATTAATTTAGGTTTGAATATTAAAGCTAATTTGAAAATAATCGTAGAGGAAATCAAGTGAAACCTTTTGCAAACTTTGTTGTTTTATGATATAATAAAATTTAATAATGTTTTCATTTAATAGATTTACAATTAAAGCACAAGAGGCTCTACAAAAAGCCCAGGATTTAGCATTGAAATATCACCATTCAGAAATTAAGGGGCTTCATATTTTATATGCTTTAATAACACAGGAAGATACTATTGTTTCAGATATTTTACAAGATTTAGGAGTTGATAAAAATTATCTTATTCAAGTGGTAGAAGAGGAAATTAATAGAATTCCTAAAATATTTTCAGTTACTAATGTTACTCAACTTTATTTAGCCCAAGAAACATTTCAAATTTTAGATCAAGCTGCCTTAATTGCAAGAAGGTTTAATGACGAATTTATTTCTGTAGAACATATATTTTTAGCATTAACTGAAATTAGATCAGTAGCAAGATATGTACTTGAAAGATTTGGATTAACTACAGAAAGAGTAGGAAAAGTATTATCTCAGTTAAGGAAAGGGCAAAAAGTTACTGATGAATCACCTGAAACTAAATATAAAGTTATAGAAAAATATAGTGTAAATTTAACAGATCTTGCAAGGCAAAAAAAACTTGATCCAATCATCGGGAGAGATAGAGAAATTAGAAGGATTATTGAAATTTTATCAAGAAGAACTAAAAACAATCCAATTTTGATTGGGGAACCAGGGGTTGGGAAAACTGCTATTGTAGAAGGGTTAGCTCAAAAAATAGTAGCTAATGAGGTACCTGATTCTATAAAAGGAAAAGAAATTATTTCTTTAGATTTAGGAGCATTAATTGCTGGAGCGAAATATAGAGGTGAATTTGAAGATAGATTAAAAGCAATCTTAAGAGAAATTAAAAGCAATCCAGGAAAATTCATTATTTTCATAGACGAAGCTCATACATTAGTAGGTGCAGGAGCCGCAGAGGGTGCAATAGATGCCTCTAATTTGCTTAAACCATCATTAGCTAAAGGAGAAATTCAAGTTATAGGAGCTACTACCTTAAGAGATTATAAGCTTTATTTTGAAAAAGACCCCGCCCTTGTAAGAAGATTCCAGCCTATCTTAGTTGAAGAACCATCAAGAGAAGACGCTATTTCTATTTTGAGAGGACTAAAGGAAAGATATGAAATCCATCATGGGATTAGAATATCTGATAGTGCTATAGTGGCTGCGGTTGATCTTTCTACAAGATATATTACAGATAGATATTTGCCAGATAAAGCTATAGATTTAATAGATGAAGCAGCTGCTAGTTTGAGGTTAGAAGCAGAGAGTATGCCTCAAGAATTAGAGGAAATTAAAAAAGAAATCCGAAGATTAGAAATTGAAAAAGAAGCAATCTCTAAAGAACCAAATTCTGCTAAGAAATTAAAAATGATAGAATCAAAACTAAACAAATTAAGAGCAGATGAAGAAAAACTTGAAAATGAGTGGAAAAAAGAAAAAGAATTAAAAGAAAGGTATAATCAGCTTAAAAGAAGATTAGAGGATTTACAAAAAGAAATGGAGGAGAAAGAAAAAATAGGAGATTTATCAAGGGTAGCTGAAATTTTATATGGAGAAATTCCTAAAATTAATAATGAATTAAAAGAAATTGAAAAATACATTAACAAAAGTAAATTAAGATATATTAAAGAAGAAGTAACAGAGGAAATAGTAGCTGAAATTGTTTCAAGGTGGACAGGTATTCCTGTATCTAAAATTTTAGAAGATGAGGCTCAAAAGTTGTTAAAGGCGGAAGAAATTCTTAAGCAAAGAGTAATTGGGCAGGATGAAGCTATTAGTGCGGTAGCGAATGCATTAAGAAGAGCAAGAGCAGGATTATCTGATCCTCGAAGACCTATTGCTTCATTTATATTTCTAGGCCCTACTGGAGTAGGTAAAACAGAAACTGCAAGAGCTTTAGCAGAATTTATGTTTAATGATGAAAAAGCAATGATAAGATTAGATATGTCTGAATATATGGAACCACACTCTATAGCAAAATTAATTGGTTCCCCTCCTGGTTATGTAGGTTATGAAGAAGGTGGACAATTGACAGAAGCTGTAAAAAGAAGACCTTATAGTTTAATATTGTTTGATGAAATAGAAAAAGCTCATCCAGAAGTTTTTAATATTCTTCTTCAGATTTTAGATGATGGAAGATTGACAGATAGCAAGGGTTATACAGTTAATTTTAGGAATACAATTATTATATTAACTTCAAATATAGGAAGTCATTATTTCAGAAAAATAGGGTCTATAGGATTTACTCGAAATGAAGAAAGAGAATTTGAAGATTACAAAGAAAGAACTATAAAAGCCCTTAAAGAATTTTTTAAACCAGAATTCTTAAACAGAATTGACGAAATAATAGTATTTAAGCCTTTATCTAAAGAAGATTTAAGAAAAATCGTTGAAATCCAATTAAATAAAGTTAAAGATAATTTATTAAAGAAAGGTATAAATGTTGTTTTTGAAGATAATGTTAAAGAAATTTTAATTGAAAAAGGATTTGACCCTGAATATGGAGCTAGACCTCTTCAAAGAATTATTCAAAAGCTTATATTAGATCCTTTAGCACAAAAAATTATAGCCAATCAGGTTAAGAAGGGGCAAAAATTAACTTTTAGCTTAGATTTAAATAAAGAAATAAAAATCATTAGTAAATAATGAAAGATAAGATTATAAACTACTTAAAAGAATCGATAATAGAACTAAAAAAGGTCAATTGGATATCTTTAAAAGAGACACAACAACTTACTTTGAATGTAATTTTATTTTCTTTGTTGTTCGTGATTATATATGGAATTTTAGACTTTTTATTTTCAAGGTTAATTTTGATTTTAAGATAAACAAATTTCAAAAAATTATTTTTTCAACTATATAATAAGAAATTGAAAAATTTAAAAACTGTGAAATCAATGTAGCAAATATTGCTCCATTTATTCCGTAAATTGGTACTAGAATTATGTTTAATAATAAATTTAACAAGGCAGCACCAACAGTTAAATAAAAATTTAGCCATTGTCTATTAAAAATAAAAATTATATTGTCTAACAAAACTAAAGGGAACAAGAAAATAATTATCCAAATTAAGAATTTTATAATTGGAATTGATAAAAGATATTTAGAACCTAATAAAATTCTTACTAAAGGATCAATAAAAATATTTATAAGAATGACCACCAAAAAACTTATTAAAATTATTGCTAAAAATATTTTTTTATAAATTTTATATAATTTTTCTTTATTGAATACTTGAAAAGAAAGATAAGGTAAAAGAGCAATCATAGCTATAGTTGGGATCAAATTTAGATTTAAGATAACTTTAGTCGCAATAGAATAAAGCCCTAATTCATACATACCCCTAAAATAACCTATTATTAAGTGATCTGTTGAAAAAAATATAAAACCTAAAAAGCCATATAACATTAATGGTGTTCCATTTTTAAAATAATATTTTAAATTTTCTTTATTAAAAGAAAACCTAAGTTTCTTTATAAAATTAAACTTATGTGCAGCGAAAAGCACAAAAAATAAGCTTACTAAAGCACCTAAAAAATATGCAATACCTAAATTAAATACTGAAGGTATTTTAACCAATAAGGTAAGTACAATTATTAAAATAACAAAACTTTCTAGAGAAATTGCAATGCTTTCATACTCCATTTTTTGAATTGCTTTAAATAAAGCATTTAAAAATTCTCGAAAAGCAATTAGTACTTGCATAATTAGCAAGATAAAGTAAACATTTTTAGCATTTTCATTGTTTAAAATAAAATAACCTAAAATAGATAGAATAATACATATACTAATTAATAAAGATTTAATAGTAAAAGACGTATTTATGATTTTTTCTCTTTCTTTTGTCTGTTGATAATCTCTTATTAATAAAGATGAAATCCCCCAATCAGATATCAAAAAGAATAATCCTAAGAAAGAAAGTACATAGGTGAAAGTTCCGTAATTTTCTGGCCCTAAAATTCTTGCACTTAATATTATTATTAATATTTTTAAAAGCTTGTTTAAGGCAAATCCAAAATATAACCAAAAGGCATTTTTCATAACAGTTTTTTTAGTATATAAATTTTCTATTTCATATTCAATCATCTTATTTCAAAATATAAATAAATGTCTTTTGGTTTTCTAAACATTATATCTATCTTCGCTACTTTTGCTAAAAATGGACCTATTTTCAATTGCTCAATAAATTTTTGTAAGCTTTCTTCTCCCCCCTGTGCTACTATCTCTACTGTTCCATCTTTTAAATTTTTAGCGTAACCTAAAATATTTAGTTTTTGAGCATTTTTTTCTGCAAAATATCTATACCCTACTCCTTGCACTCTTCCATAAATTTTTGCTTGAAATTCTAAAAAGTCCTTCTCAAAATCTTCAAAAGTTAAAGCAGACTCTAAATCAAAATCATTTATTCTAACTCTCACGAGCTTTTCTAAATATGCTCCACATCCTAATTTTTCTCCAAGATCATTTGCAAAAGATCTTACATAAAATCCTGAACTTACTTTAAGTCTTAAATACAACAAATTTCTTTGAAAATCTAAAACCTCTAAATCATAAACTGTAACTTCTCTTTCTTTAAGATTAATTTTCTCTCCCTTCCTTGCTAATTTATATAATGGCTTCCCTTTTATTTTTATAGCAGAATAAATAGGCGGTTTCTGTAATATTTTACCTTTAAAGCTTTCTAATATTTCTTTAATTTTTTCAAAATCTGGGATTTCTTTATTAGTTTCAATTATTTTCCCTTCCTTATCATAAGTATCTGAAATGTATCCTAATTTTATTATACATATATATTCTTTAATAGATTCTCTTAAAAATTTTGTTAATTCTTTTGTATATTCGCCTATTCCGATAATTAAGAGACCTTCTGCTAAAGGATCTAATGTACCACCATGACCAACTTTTTTATTTGTCTTTTTTTTAAAGAATTCTACAACCTGATAAGAAGTATAACCTGATGGTTTATTAAAAAGAACTAATCCTTCCATTTTATTTGTTTTAATATTTCTTTTATCACTTTATCTTTATCAGTGGAAGAACTAAAGGCAGATGCATTTTTATGCCCGCCTCCTTTAAATTTTTTTGCTAACTTAGAAACATCAAAAATGTCTGATCTTAAATGGAATTCGTATTGTTTTTTTTCTTTTGCTATAAATATATAAATATCTATATCTTTAAAAAATCTAAAAAATTCATATAATATCCCTCTCTTTTCCTTATTAATTTTAAGATTAGATAAGTCTATTACTGCTGTTTTTTTGTTTTTATAAAATTTTATCTTTAAAAATACTTTTTTTATCATTTCTTTATCTTTTATTTCAAAACTAAATAGTATTTTATAAATCTCTTTCATTTTTATATTTTCTTCAAAAACATCATAAATGATTTTCAAAGTTTCTTTATTTTTCGCATATCGTAAAAACAAAGTGTCTGATAATATTCCAACTAAAATAGCTTTCTTAGACTCTAAATTTAGCTCGATGTTATAAATTTTTGCTAATTTATAAATAATAGAAGTACATGCATCTGCCTCAGGATCAAAATATATATAACCATCAAATTGTTTAAAGCTCTCTTGGTTGAATGAATGGTGATGATCAATTACAAAAAGTTTATTGAATTTTGTATTTAATAATCCTAATCTTTCAAAATTAGATGGTTCTAAGGCTATAATTGCATCATAAAATTCTAAAGAAGAATTATTGACATAATTAAGACTAGGTAAGAAGGAAAGAAGATTTTCTATCTGTTTTACATCTCTATTATAAAGATGAACCTTAGAAGCTTTGTTTATTTTTTTAAATATATGCCATAATGCAATTTGGCTTCCTAATGTATCAGGGTCAGGATTTATATGAGATACAATTAAAATTTTTTTATTTGGTATATTTTCTAACAAAAGTTTG